>Ga0100380_10006975_pt1 | contig 11377 bp, 15 predicted proteins | sample CryGeymeta201504_FD_80417 | JGI IMG/M metagenome (GOLD analysis project Ga0100380, IMG submission 80417) | Groundwater microbial communities from Crystal Geyser aquifers in Utah, USA - Crystal Geyser metaG 2015-04 | ecosystem: Environmental > Aquatic > Deep subsurface > Groundwater | place... | reverse complement strand
GGAACTAATGAAAGCGTCATACCGGGAGGTTTTACCAGGAGAGAAAGTATGGCACAGAAGACGTAAAGCCGAGGGTGGCGCTTACGTTAGGGTCGTTAAGAAAGTACTGAATGAGGATAGTTATGAAGCCACCAATGGCATGCGCTATTCTTTCAAGAATGCTTATATAATTGCAAGGAGATAGATGAATCTGTTAAAAGAGACACTAGAAGACCTTCATGAGAATGGTAAGAGGTGGGAAGACATCGAATGGATAGGGACTGAGGACGCTAAGATTCCTCTAAAGGATTTCTTAAGAGAAGCTGATTTCGAGTACGACAATGGATATGGGGGAGCTAGGATAAACACTAACCTAACGATTGTAGGTAAGGACTGGTGGCTGATGAGGCATGAGTACGATGGTTCTGAGTGGTGGGAATTTCAGACTAAACCAGTTGAGCCGCCTTTAATTAACAATTCAGGGAGTCTCTTAAGGGAGGAGTATTAAATGAAAGTAGACACACCATTATTAGTAAAGAATAAAGAAAATGATAAATGGCGAAAGCGGTACTTTAAGAGTTGGGAGAGCAAAAATACCGTTATATGTTTCATCGAGGGGCTCACAAGTACAGAAACCAATAGAACCTGCTCTTGGACCATATGGGAAAAACTAGTAGCCGCTATCACCTATGATGGCGCCTCTTTTACGGTCTGGGATGAGACCTTCACTGATAAAATTGGAGTGTTTATAAACTATGACCATGCTAAGGATTGTCTTAAGCAGTATGTTAATGGAGACTTTCTAACTGTCCATGCTAATAGTATGGAAGAGCAACCAGATTGGTCTCAATTTAATAAAGTACTTAACGAGCTTAAAGGTACAACAAGGAATCTGAAATCAGAGATTAAGAGCATGAAGAATGACATACACACTGTTCATGTTATGGGGGCTAATAGGGACAATGCTATATTCCAGGAGGTAGGTGAGCTTAAGAAGTCAATAAAGGACTTAAATAAGAAGCTAAGAGATGACAACTGTACTGTTAATCCCACACCAACCTCTGATGACTCTTGGTTTAAGTATGATGCCAAGGCTAAGGATGAAGCATTAGAGGAAGCTGTTTATGAACTGTTCGATACAATGGTCAATTTAATAGGTGATTTAAACTTACTAGAAGCTAAGGCAAGTAGCGAGATTAGAAGTCTGAAAGCAAAGGTCAAGGAGCTGGAGCTGCGGAACTTAAAGAGAAGCAGTAAGCAAGGAATCATACAATAGGGATCGACTTGCACTCTTAAGAGAGATTGAGGCATTAAAGACTTCAGTAAGCCAAGAGAGATATACCAATGACATAAACATACTCTTGAAGGAGATTAAAGAAAAAATAGAATAAACCCTCTCTGCTAACCCTTAATTGGGTTGGTGGAGAGGGTTCCCTTTATTTTTTTTTTTTTCATTTAAACCTTATCAGAGACCCAACTGAATGTATCTTACTCTCATCACCACCCAACCTGTTAAATTAACCCAAAAAGGCTTTTGGGAGAGTTACAACTCGTTGTTTAACATGATTTTAGATAAGTTTTTGATTAGTGAAAGAGTACCAGCTGGGTAAAAGTAATCATCAGTATTCCATAATTAGTAATAAAAAAGAAGAGTTGTAATAACTTATCAACTTTGAGAGAGTTGAACTTCTTAGTTATGGATAGAGCACCAGAAGGGTGAAAGTAATCATCAGTAATCCATAATTAGTAACAAAAAGAAGAGTTACAATAGCTTCTTCTATTAACTATAAGCACCCCATCCTTTGTTGCCAAAATCTCTATCACATAAAATAAAAATTACCCTTCTATAGGGTTTTTAACTTGGGGTTTACTAATACTATCAATTACATTTAAATAGTACTCTGATCAAACCCTTTCTCCCTAACATCAAAGACCTTTAATATTGGTATTTTATTATACTCACTAAAGAACTGTCTGCCATTCGGCTTAACTCTTTAGATCCCACATTCAATTAAGGGCTAAAGATCAGAACATTCTCCTTATTATCAAAGTCCTTCTAGTTGGTATTTAACTGACTCACTAAATGCCACTAAGCTGGTTGGAACACATTAGCCTAACTCTTTAGACACAACAAGTAGACGCCCTTAAGATATCAATTCTTAAGGGCTAAAATATTAACTCTGGTATGGTAATAAGAAAAGAGTGGCGGATATGGTGGAATAAAATAAAGCCCAGAAGGTACTAAATAAAATTTTGGTGAACCAACTGTGATGTAAGCATTGCTGTTCCGACTTTGCGAGGCTGCTTTCGCGATTATGGCCGTGGATGTACTAAAGAGCCTATTCAAACATGTTCGATGGAGAGTGACCCTTTAACAGGCCCTTTAAAGGTTCAAGAGAGGTACCAACTTATTTTGGTTTAAGAGCACCAGCTTAGTACTGTTAAATTAACCCTAAAATCAGAGATTTGTTTGAGGATGGTACAATACTTCTTCAACAATTTCAACCCTTTATAAGAGGCCAAAAAAATGACAAACTTGCCAAATGTGCAACCAAAAAATACTCCTCTAAATGTACCTCGCACTAGTGTGTATGGCTCAAAAAGATCACAAGCCAAGCTAGCGATGTTAGACTTTGATCCTATTGCAGAACTTGTGAAGAACTACCATAAACTGGAAGCAGAGATAGAATATCAAGAAGGCCTCAGAAGTGGCGAAATCGTAGAGGTGTCTAGTAGTACCGGTAAGCTCCGTTCTTACTATGCGCCAACCCATCATAGTCTATATGACAAATTGATAACAGTTGCTGAGAAACTTCTAAGATATTCCTATGGTAGAATCCCAGAAGGAGATGAAAAGAAAGTGGAGCATGCAGCAGCTTTTATTGTGAACTTAACAAAGAAAGGTGAACAGTATGTGCTTGGAGGAGGAGAAGAGGCAGAAGATTATTAAGGAAGCAGAAGATAAACCTTTACCTAAAAAGCTAGTCGAAGATATTGAAGAGCTTACTAAAAAACTTGCTAAAATTCTAAAGAGGTTATAATGCGAGATCAATTATGCTTATTTTGCGGAAGACCAATGAGTAGTCATGCATGCCCAATTGTCGATGATATTGTGATTACAATTAATGTTCCGGACGAGGCAGCAAAGAAGAGAATTATGAAAGGGATTAAGTCAGTATGCTCTCATGAATTATACAGGGAAACCCTTAAATCAGATAGCCATCTGTGTTATCGTAAATTGACTAAGGAGCCTTATTATGGATGATCTATTAATAGTTATGGATACTGATAAGATCAAGAAACCTGTCTTAACTGAGATAATGCTTAATATCCGCAATAAGTATGGTGATTACCTTATCGTCAATACTGTTAAACGAATCAACTCTGTATACACCCTGGGCTACAACCGGAGGACTGAAGATGGAACTACCTGATATTGACTTTGATGAAATCCCTCATGGACATTCATTTATACTAATTCACCAGAGAGAATTTGTTCAGATTATGGTGATAAGAGAGGAAGAATATGAGCATATCACTCCATGCTGGCCAGAGTGAAATCTTTGAAGATCTCTTTGTCCATAATACGTGTAGATATGCTGTAGCTTGTTGTAGCCGTGGTTGGGGCAAATCTTTCTTTGCCGCCACAGCTGCTATTACTGCTGTATTTGAGTTAATGGAGTTACGTGAATCAGTTCCACATAAGTTCGTGTATATTGTGGCTCCAACATATGACCAGGTAACGGATATTTATTATCCTATTATTGCTTATGAGTTGGGTGCTGAACAATATGCTCTTGCTTCATCTAGAGATACAGGTCGATTTAAATTCCCTAATAAGGTAGAACTGAGATTGATTTCCTACGAAGCAGTAGAAAGACTACGTGGCAAAGGTGCATATTTCATTGTCTGGGATGAGGTTTCTTCTTGTAAGAAAGGAATTAAGACAGCATCAGCCTGGCAGGGAGTAATTCAACCATGTCTAACTACACGGTGGTCTCCTAAGAGAGCTGAGATGTTTGGAGCTAGGTCTCCTGGAAGGGCTCTAATCATCGGGACTCCTAAAGGGTTAACTACATAGCCCTTATAAAATTCCGTGAATTGCTGGAAACTCCTTACGTTAAAGGACAATCAGCAGCCAAGCTTACCTAGGGATAGGTTTGAAGGTTCAACGATCAAGACATACCTTCTAGAACAGAAGATGAAGTCTGTAGAACTCAAGTGAGTTCGAAGCGCGGAACATTGATTACTACTGTAATCTTTGATGATATGATCTGGCCTATATGGTAACATATAGTAGTACTTTGTCGAGTACACAAGGAGTTGTAAATGAAATTCATTAGAAATACTGAATACATCATTCAAGAAGACGGTACAGTAATAAATTCAAAAACAAGCAGAGTGATGAGTCAATGCTCAAATACGAACGGTTATACCCAAACTACTTTAAGGATAGACAATAAACAAGTTGCTCTTCGTATCCACCGTCTGGTTGCTGAAGCATATCTTGAAAAGCCTTTTAAGGATGCAACAGTCAATCATATAGATGGTGACAAGGGAAATAACCATGTAAGTAACCTAGAGTGGATTTCTCTAAAGGATAATATACTACATGCTTACGGACTAGGTCTAAGCCCGAGGGGGCAAGACCGATCTTACGCAGTATTGACTGATAAGGATGTTGAAGATATAAAGGTCGCATTCACTAAAAACGTATCAAATATAGATCTTGCTAAAAAGTACTCTGTGAACAAAGCCACTATTTCTAAAATAAAGAATGGTCTAACTTGGAAACATATAAGACCAGACCTTACATGGAGCCTAGCACCCGCTAAGAAATTAGAAGCCGTAGATATCCCTTGTATCAGAGAAGCTATCGCAATAGGTATGCCTGACGCTGAAATAGGAAAAATCTATGGTGTTAGCAAATCAACCATTACTCAAATACGGCTGGGTAACAACTGGAAAAATTATTAATAACTCGACAAGTAGCTGATAAAGATTAACGACCTTTATTGAACATAAGCGACAATTTCTTTGCTGAATTACTTAACTATGAAGAGACTAATCCTATATGGAAGTCTTATCACTATGACTATACACAGTCACCCTTTCTTGACCAAACAGAGATAGACTCGTTAAGACATGAGCTTGACCCCTTAGAATTTGCTTCTGAGTACTTAGCTTCTATTGAGGAATCAGGTAATAACGTCTTCTATACATTCGATAGGAAGGTACATGTTGATCCTGATCTTCCTGATATCATAAAGCCTGTATACGAAGATGGTGATTGTGTAGAAGCAGGAGAAGATATCCACATAGCGATAGATTTCAATGTAGGTTTACAATGCTCTTCTGTAGGCGCAATAAGAGGAAATCAGGTACATTGGCTGGACGAATTCAAAGGTCACCCTGATACTGAAACCTTAGCTATTGCTATAAAAGGTAGATATAAAGACCATAAGATCTTTGCATATCCAGATCCATCAGGTAGATCAAGAAAGACCTCAGCTCCAGTAGGTGTCACCGACTTCACGATACTAGAACAAGCAGGTATTATCTGTTTAGCACATAAGAAAGCACCACCAATCATTGACTCTGTAGCTGCTGTTAATAAGAAGCTTAAGACAGCTGCAGGTGATGTTGGCATGTATATACACCCAAGATGTAAAGGCATTATCAAGTCACTAGAGAGAACAAGATGGGTGGATAATAATGCTGATACAGCTACAATTGATAAGACAGAGGGGATAGAGCATTACTCAGATGGTATTAGATACTTTACTGAGTTCAAGTTCCCTGTTCAGAGAAAACATAACCGAGTTGCTAAGGGAGAAAACTTTTAAATGAAAAACATTGCATAATTCAGATGTATCGGGTGCAAGGATAAATGTTAAAGATATTAAAGTGGTAGGAAATGGTGATATGTTTCAACTGCTTTGTAAAGCATCAAGTGAAAACGAAGGTTGGATGAAGAGTACAAAAGCTTATGGGTTTGTGGAGGCTGTATTGTGTAAGTCACTACTCAACAACAAAATCCTGACGTCTCTTACCCTATAGCTGAGGCATTGACCTACGTCCCTGGTGTCCGCGTGGCAGAAGATGTTGACAATGACGGTCGAAAGTTGGTACAAATACGATCAACAGAAAAATAATTATTGGTGAATAAATGGAAGACATGATTGAGAAAGAAATCCAAGATAAGGGTTTAAATGCGCCAAGACTTTGTCCAGCAGATATTGATGCTGTGATAGTAGATGAGACGTTTACTACAATGCCTAGCGGGAAGGCTGTGGTTTGTGAGATAACTCTTAGAAATGGCTTTACTATTCGTGGTGAATCGGCCTGTGTATCTAAGGAAAACTTCAATAAAGATATCGGTATGAAAATCTCTAGAGATAATGCTCGTAATAAGATATGGTTATTGGAAGGTTATCTCTTACAGGAACGATTAAATGGTTAAGAAACTAGGCATGTACAGTATTGGCTATAATAAGGTCAATATTACACTAAGAGATGGAGATGGTGGTGATTTCTGCATACATCCTGAGAAGCTCACTGAGATAACTGTGAGCATTGATTATGTACACTTCCATCATGTGATTGAGGTCTTACTTCATGAAGCCTTAGAGTATATTCTCTTCATGAATAATGCAAGGTTTACTCCTGGGCATAACATGGCAGAAGATACTGGTGCATTTGTGTTTATATTCGATCACCATAAGTTCTCCGAGTGTTGTGCTGCTGCAGCTGAGTTTATTGTACACATTACACCCACGGTAGAGAAGGAGTGGAAGAGATATCATAAAAAGAAGGAGAAGAAGTGAAACAACTATTGTTTTGTTTAGCTCTGATTATGTATGGAACATCTTCGTACGCAGCTACTAAATCTATTGAAGTGCAATTCGAATACCCGAGCCCAGCACAAGCTTTTAACCTTTACATGGATGGTAAGCAAGTCTGTAATACTAACACACCTGAAGTTATGAGCTGTACAGACATCGAGATACCCTATGGTGTGCATCGAGATACCCTATGGTGTGCATCTGTTCACTATGACTGCTGTAGTTGATGGTTTAGAGACTCAGCATAGCCCAGCTTACGTATGGAGCTACGCGCCCGAACCTGGTGATCCTTCAGTATTTATTAATTAGCCGGTAATAGTTGATGGTAAGAACGTGCAGCTAGCACCGGCTAATTAATGACTGTTAGAATCTGGCTGAATCATGAGAAGTATTATGTGGTCGTAGATCGACGTGGAGTTAAACCGATCAGCAGAGGTTTTGATACACGGATAGAAGCTGAAATCGAGATGGAACGGATTGTTAAGCTGACAGGAGCGAGTAAATGTTAAAACGACTATTACCAGTTTTATTTTTATTCTTACTGACATCATGTGCCAATCAAGCACAACAGAGTCAGTATATACATAACACATTACAGAACCGTGACCAGATGATTAAGGAAGCTCATGTTAATGATGGTTTCAAGATGTCATTTGCAATGGTAGAAGTAGCTCCAGGAGTTAGGGCATTGTTACCTCAAGAGATTTCTTACAAGGAACAAGCTAAGTTTGAACAGAATTTACCAACAGCCCCTGAAGAGCACCCAGCTTGGAAGGCCGTTGAGCGTATAGGTGTAGCAGCTATTCAAGGTACTGTAAAAGGGTGTGGTATGAACTCTGCATCTGATGTACTTCAATCTGGTATTGCAGCGAGTAAATCAAGTGTCCACACTGTTGGACCTGTGGACAACTCAGCGTATTCGAGCATTAATACTAATATTGACACTTCGCGTACTGACAACTCTATTGTAGATATTGACGCTTCACGGACCGATAATTCAATAGGACCGGTAGATAACACTGATAATTCAATTGGACCAGTAGACAACTCCGCAACTCAACCGACTCAATAAAAGGAAACAAAATGGCTATTCAATTAACAAAAGATAATACAGCTTCACCTGATGCATACAGCGATGGGGACGGCTCAGACCCTATTGTCGTGGCTCTCACGCTAGACGGTACAAATACACCCACTAATATCTCCGGTTCTCCTGTAACTGACTTGTTTGTATGGGCAAATGATGACACAGGTAATATTGACAATTACAGCAATATTGTTGTGAGTATAGAAGGTGCTGATGCTGGCATAGTTTGGGAGGTCTCTCTGAATAACACTGACTTTTCGTCCTCTATTAGCGTTCCAACTCTGGATGTATCAATTACGCACGCTACCACACAAATATACACTAAAGCCACTGCCATTAACGATGGCTCGGTCCTGACTGCTAACTACACAGCAGCAGGTATTAAGATAGCAGCTGTAGAGAATCCGGCATAATATGAAACACGGTAATAGGATAGTTGAGACAACCTCTACTACAGGTACTGGCACTTATACCCGTGGTGGAGCAGTAGATGGGTATCAGCCATTCTCTGAACTCGGTGTAGGAGAAACATGTCACTACCTGTGTAAATCCGGAGCCACTTGGGAGATAGGTCTAGGTACAGTCACTTCTACTGGTTTAGAGCGAACGCAGATACTTGATAGCAGTACTGGTGCAGCGATAGATTGGCCTGTAGGCGATAAGACACTGATTCAGACTCTAATAGGTGAGACTCTTGATGATGTATTGTTACATGTTGCATCAGCTCATGCTCCTTCAGATGCAAACAACTACATCCATCCCACTAATCATCCCCCAAGTGTAATCACTCAGGATGCCAGTAATCGATTTGTTACAGATATTGAGAAGTCTACTTGGAATGGTAAAGAAGCTGGTGGTGCTGTTTCGTCACATGAATCGAATCATCCGGCTCCAACCAATAGAGATACTCGTAATCAAATAGCAGGGAGTTATGAGCCTGCTAATGCTAATATTCAATCACATGTTACTTCTTCACATGCGCCAGCAACAGCGGAACAAAATGTACAATCTGACTGGAATGCTGTTTCTGGTGATGCGCTAATACTTAATAAGCCAACCACAATATCTGCACAACAAGCCGCAGATATCTCAACTAACAACGCTAAGATTAGCTTTGATTCTACAACGAGTACACGGCTAGCAAATACCAGTGGTACAAACACAGGTGATCAAGATCTTTCCAGTTATGTTTTAAGCTCCAGCTTAGGTACCGCTTCCACAGTTGACATAGGTACGTTTGCTACTGCAGCTCAAGGAGCACTAGCAGATAGTGCATTGCAATCATTTACTGAAACAGATCCTGTCTTTACTGCATGGAACAAATCTACAGGTATAAGCATTACCGAGAGTCAGATCAGTGATCTTGGTGATTATGAAGGAAACCTCGGTGATCCTACTACAGATGATTACTTGTTATCGAGTAAACAAGATGGTACAAGATCTTGGGTTCCAACACCAAGTAGTTTGCCAGATCAAACAGATAATAGTGGTAAGTACTTAACAACAGATGGCACAGATGCTAGTTGGGCAGAGATAGCCAGTAATGCAGTTAATATTTATGATACCTCTGCAGGATTCCCGGCAACAGGTGAAGCTGATACGCTTTATATAGCAAAGAACACTAACCTGATATATCGGTGGGATGCTGTCTATGTCTTGATAGGTGAAACACCAACAACAGTTGCACCTGTGTTCTCTCAATCCACCATTTCAGTAAATGAGATGTCTACAATATCTCTTACGATCAATAATTACAATGCTGCTGCTGCTTATACAATAGAGAGTTTAGACGCTAGTAAGGCTACGGTTTCAAGGTCTGGTTCATCTTTTGTGATATCAACTAAGCATGTTGAAGCTAATACATCTGTTTCTGTTAGAATTAAAGCTACTGCCCCGGAATTTCATACATCTGAGTGGACTACATTAACAGTCAATATTACGACTATAACCTTTTATGCAGATGACGCTATTCAAGTCACGGACTTTACAGATGAAGCCTTATACAGCACAAATTGGAGTTTATTATGATAAAGAGTGACAATAATTCGAGCCTTTTTATATCACAGAAGTACGAGCAGGGTGAGATTGAAGGTGATTGGAGTAGTTACACGCCTTCATTGGAGGTTGTCGCTCCTGTAGAGATCCTTTCTGGGTCTACAGCTACACTGATTAAGACCGGTGCAGTTGTTGAAGTGGGTAGTACAATCTTGTGTCAAGAAGGTACTGATACAGCGGTTGTATCAGGAACTGTGGATGGCTTCACAGAGAAAACATGGGATGTCGGTAACGCTGTATATGAGAAAGTGTTCAGTGTAGGTACGCAAGAAACATCTCCATCAGGTTTATTCTTCAAATCAGATGGAACATTAATGTATGTAATAGGTTATGGTGGAGATGATGTAAACCAATACAACCTGTCAACACCTTGGGATGTAGGTACTGCTGTATATGAGAAATTATTCAGTGTAGCAAGTCAAGAGACAACTCCAACAGGTTTATTCTTCAAATCAGATGGAACAAGAATGTATGTAATTGGCGCTACTGGAGCTGATGTAAACCAATACAACCTGTCAACACCTTGGGATGTAGGTACTGCTGTGTATGAGAAGGTGTTCTATGTGGGTACTCAAGAGGGATCTCCATCAAGTTTATTCTTCAAATCAGATGGAACAAGAATGTATGTAATAGGTAGCAGTGGAGATGCTGTATATCAATACAATCTCTCAACTCCATGGGATGTAGGTACTGCTGTATATGAGAAATTATTCAGTGTAGGTGCTCAAGAGGCATATCCATCAGGTTTATTCTTCAAATCAGATGGAACAAGAATGTATGTAATTGGCTCTGCTGGAGATGATGTAAACCAATACAACCTGTCAACTCCATGGGATGTAGGTACTGCTGTGTATGAGAAGTTATTCAGTGTAGCTAGTCAAGAGACAAATCCACAAGGGCTCTTCTTCAAATCAGATGGAACAAGAATGTATGTAATAGGTAGCAGTGGAGATGATGTAAACCAATACACAATCCCCCCAAACGAGATTGACATCACTTCTCTGGCGTTATCATCAGTACCGACTGCTGTCTCTAAACCTGTTACTGTCCATCTCAATACCGCATTCGAGGATACACCAGGAAGATGTAACTGTATAGACATCCCATTAACTGTTGACTCCTCAACCACGACTGGGATAGTTGCAAGTATTACTGCAGAGAGTGAATTGTTTCCTCTTGTGAGTACAGACTCCATAGCGGTTGACGATGAGTTGAAGGTTATTGTAAATGATATCGTAACGGATGTTATAGTAAGCGGTGTCAGTGCTGAAAGTCTGGCAATACTTGGAGATATTACTGATTTTGTATATGAGAAATTATTCAGTGTAGCCAGTCAAGAAACATCTCCATCTGGTTTATTCTTCAAACCAGATGGTACAAGGATGTATGTAATAGGTAGCAGTGGAGATGC
>Ga0100380_10006972_pt1 | contig 11380 bp, 9 predicted proteins | sample CryGeymeta201504_FD_80417 | JGI IMG/M metagenome (GOLD analysis project Ga0100380, IMG submission 80417) | Groundwater microbial communities from Crystal Geyser aquifers in Utah, USA - Crystal Geyser metaG 2015-04 | ecosystem: Environmental > Aquatic > Deep subsurface > Groundwater | place: USA... | reverse complement strand
TCGGAACGGAGAAAAGGTCGGCCCTAGTAAATTGCCGAGTTTCTCCAAACCACCCTACCTAGCCGAACGTAGCCCTAGAGAGCTGGCATAGTCGAGAGAACGCGGTAGCGTTCGCTCGTTCGTCTGAGGGATTTCTTGAACCCTATTTGGAGAATGACTTAATAGGTTTTGAGCCAACTACTCCCTCCACTCAATGCTGCCAGAATCAGCAAGCTAATAACAGGAACTAAACCTTCTACAGTACAACATTTATGAGATTTGACCGACCATCCCTTGTTAGAATAAAGCAACGCATTAAAATAGCCATTTCAAACAACAGCAACAGCAACAGCAACAGCAACAGCAACAGCAACAAACAACTATAACGAAAACAAAAGAAAATGGGAAAGAACAAAAAGAAATTCATTGACAAGAAAAATGCGTCTCGTTATATCTTGATGCATCGTTCCCAGCGGGATGTGGGAGGAGAAATTGCCGATGAGCAGCAAGTTGGTAGTGGCGGTATGATTCTATGGCCCGATCCCAACAACAATCCTGATACGGATCGCAAAGTCTTACTAGCGAACAACGTAGAAACGGAAGATAAAATGCGTGAATGGAAGCAAAAATTGGCCAAGGTGGGTTTGCTCGACGAGTACGATGAACAGTACCTGAAACCAATTACTGGCACAGGAACCTTTGTCGGTGCTGGGGGTAAGGTCGACGATTCCGCCACAAAGGATCCTCGGTCACAGAACATATCGGAAGATTTGCTGGCGGAAGTGAATCAAAAATTTGAGGGCATTCCCTTGGCGGTGGATTGCATGGACGACGATATTGAGCAGGCATTGATGGGAGATTTTGATGCTGCAGATTTCGAAGAAATTGCCGATGATTTTGTTTTCGAAGCTGCCGCTGAGCCAGAGGCAGGCGACAAAGAGGCTTTTGATTTCGACGCGCACATTCAGAAATTAATGGACGATGCAAAAAAGCAAAGGCTGGATAGAGTGGGACCAGTGGAAGGTCACGATTTCGATGCCCAGGATCGAGATTTCTTTTCCAAGGGAAAAGCATTGCACGCAGTCGGCGAAGCAGACGAGGACGACTCTTTGTTTGGAACGGGAACAACTTTGGATGTAACACCTGGAGTTGTTTCGTCTTTGAAACCAGACGAGGAAAGAGCCTTGTGCGAACAATTTGAACAAGCCTTGTTGGAATATGATTCGGATGAAATGGCGGATCTACAAGAGGAAGAGATTCATGGCGATCTTCCCCTGGAGGGCGACAAGCAAGTGGAAGCTGCTCTCGATGACTTTTTACAGGAAAAGGATGACGATGTTCTGATTCAGGGGAAGACGCACGAGCAGATGGCGGCTATTAAAAAGGGAGGTAGTGGGTTTTCTGCGTTGGTGGGAACTCGGATGATCCCTGTCAAGGAATTGGATCAAATGGAAATACAGGACGATCCTATGAGACCAATCAGTGAGGTACTGCAGGAAGCTAGAAAGAAAATTCAAGAGCCTGACCTAGAACCTCCACCGGAAGAAATTTTTATTGATGGCAAGTCGTACTATTCTGCCAAGGAGAGAAATCCTTGGGACTGTGAGAGTATCCTTTCTACGTACTCTAATTTAGACAACAACCCTGCCATGATTGTCACACAAAGCCGAAGAAACAAGAAGAAGAAGAATAAAGTTATGGAAAAGATTATCCTTTCGAGCAAGACGGGTCTGCCCATTGCCGATCCTGCAGACGAGAAAAATGACGAAAGTGACTACGACGAGGACTACGATGAGACCTACGTGAGCGTCAACAAAGGCGTGGCACGGCAAAAGAAGGAAACACCAGAAGAAAAGCGAGCTCGCAAAGCCCAAGTAAAGCAAGAGCGACAAGTAGCGAGGCTACAAAAGAAAGTAACCAAGGAAGTGTTCAAAGACGAATTTCTTAATAGAACAGATCAGGGAGTAACCGATGATGTTGGTGGTGTGTCTGTGTTTCGCTATACCTAAACAAACATCAAACAAAATAATTAACTATCATTGTTTCAATTTTGTTGTTGTTGTAAAAATTCTCTCTGTAAATAGGATGCACGTTGGTCTTTTTGTTTGAATTTGTTGGTTAGCTCACTTCCATCATCCTGTCTGTTGGGATATTATGTTGTGGTTCTTCAGCAAGAAAAGAAAGCTCTGCAGCTGGACACTTGTCGCACGTTACTGTAATCATATCAGATGGTCCTAAATTTGGTTTCTTTTCACTCAATCCAAAAACACAGTGTAGAAGTGTGCTGGTAAAGGTATTGCAATTATTGGTCAAAGGATTGTAGTCAGTACCGGCCCAATTCGACCAGCATGCCGGATGATCTGCATCGGGTGGACACAACTTGTGGTAGGCATCAACTCCCGATAAAGGACCACTGGTCCCGTACAGGAAGAGCGATTTTTGAGACGTATCTGCATTTCCAATAACGGCACGACGCTCGTTTAATGGATACCGCGTTTCGGCACTGGTATGGGGTGATCCACAACACCGTTCCGAACACACGGCTCCTCCGTATCCGAATTCCCTGCAGTTGACTTTTTGGTTGGACCACCAATCGATGGGTATTTCTACAAAATCATGAAGATTTTTCAGTATGCGATCCAAATAATCTTGTTCGTTGTTACCAAAACCAACGCGGGGACAGACAAGTACTTCGGTATGAAAGATCAAATTGCTAGTATTTTGCAGAGGAAACTTTTGCAAAAACACGTACGATGACAGCGTATCTTCTCCTGCTTCTGCTGCAAATGATACAGCAGAAGAAGAGCAGAAGGCTCCACAAAGGAGGAGCAAATAATGGATTCTAGGCATAAGGTGAGTGAATGTCAACATTTTTTTTGGGGGGGGGGTCTTTTTTTTGTGGTATCCGACCAGCTATTGATGCGATGTGTTGGGATCTTGTCTTGCCTTCAAAACCAAACATCGTATTCATATTCTGGCTGGTGATGATTTTTTTATTATTAATTTTTATTTACTCGGGTATTTCGCTTTTTCTCAGAGCGGAAATCTTAACCTTATGCGCTTCTTTTTGGAATGTTGTTGTTTGTAGAGGAACTATGCGTCTTAATCTAGACATCGGGTCATCAGAGATTTTTTTCCTTCGTTTCAGATGTCGGTTGATAAAGGGAACCGGGACTTTTAACTTTCTTTATTGCTTCTCTACTAGAGACTACTCTACTAGATCTTTAGTAATAGCAGTGCATGGACTTGAGTTCTCAATAATTCATTTGTACTAACCAGGAGAGGGACAGTAGCATCATAACGCAAAAGCAATTAAGCAGGAGATGGAGAGTTTAGAACAAGAACACGCAAAAGAATGGACAAGCCCCGAAATGGCTTTGCCGTCTCCAGCAACAACGACACCAATATTGGAGTCGATGATACCAGCTGTGGTCTCTGACGACGACGATGATGATCAAAATGATAATGCCAGTACAACAAAGCATGACGATGATGATGATGACACCGATCAAATGTGTTCTCATGAAGCAATAGAAGAGAATGAAGACAGCATCAAGGATGTAGTGAATACGGCTGAGAATCACGACGTCACTGTCCAGACCAGCAGGGATGATGATGGTGGGACATTACGAGAACCAGAATCTGTCCCTTTGTTTCTGGCATCCACAAATCCTGAAATCGCCAGTGGCAACCACCACTACCAACAACAAGAATGTCAACAACAACCAGTCGACGTAGAAGAATCGTCAGGTGATGAATACAGTCAAAGTATAGACGACGGAAGTCACCATAGCAGTAGCAGTATCAGCGAACAACAACAAGAAGAAGAAGACTCAAGTAGTAGCGAGGAGGACGAGCCAGGTCAACCTTTGGATACAGATCTTGATGCTCCATCTATTCCAGTTTCGGATGGTCCTCCTGCCATTAATCCGTCATCCACTATGCAACCAACAACAACAGCAACCAATTATGTCTACGATGCGGACAATGATCCAGAGTTGGAAGCCAAGAACATCATATTGGCGGTATTGACACACGGCGCTAAATGTCAGGCACAAACACGGTGTCCTTTTCCCAACTGTTTCGAGTCCAAATCTATGATTCGACACGTATCGCGTTGCAGAAACAATCACTGTACCATCAGTTATTGTGCCAATTCCAAATTTGTTTTGTGCCATGCCTCTCAAATTCAAACGGCCATTTTGAATCTGGCCAAACGAAATACTCTCAGCATCAGCAATTGCAGCAGCAGCAGCAGTAGTGGTAACAATCTGCAAAATTATGCCTCCAATGTTGCCATGCTCCAACGAGCAGCAGCTGCGGCCATGGCCGCCAATCCGGCATGTCCCAGAATCAAACGAAATCGTTCGTTTGATATGATGCCTCCACGAAAATTGGAATCCATTCGAGAAGAAACAGAAGAAGAGGGATGTGACGAATTCTTTGACAGTGTAGAAGACGAGGAAGCATTATCAGAAATTAGGACACATCCAGCGAGTCAAACAATTAATTCTGGGGACGGCGGAAACGATACAAGCAACAACAACACTGCCGCTATGGTAGGAGCACCAGTCATTGATTATCAATGGCATGTTGAATACGACGATGAATCCGAGTCTGAAAATACTAGTGGGGAAGACAATGATAGTTCAACTTTGGCGAACAATGCCAATGATTCACAGAATGTTAATGCCAATTCAAACAAAGAAAGTAATGAAGTAATTGTAGAAACAGGGATTGCTGCAGATGGAGAAAGCGACACCGAGCCGCCAGATACAATTACTGGCACCAAGTGGGATATTACATACGAGTCAGACTCTGAGAATAATGAAACTCTTGATGCAGCACTAAATACAGTACCAAAAGCTATTGTACCAGAAACGGAGCAGGACACAATCACTGGTACCAAATGGGATATTACATACGAATCAGACTCCGAGCAGAATGAAAGTATTGATGCAGCACAAAATAATCCACCAGCCGATGATGCTGTGCTAGTAGAAACGGAACCAGACACAATCACTGGTACCAAGTGGGACATTACGTATGATTCGGACTCTGAGAAGAACGATGAGCAGGAGAAGGCTGTGAAAAATGGTGCCACAGAGAAAAATGAAGACCAGGATACTTCAAAAGAGGGCCTAACAGGAGAAGAAGTTACGCCAATGCCTTCAAAATGGGACATCGAGTACAGTGACGATGAAGGGGAAGAAGAAGAAGACGATGATGATGATACGGAGGAACGCGATATCAATGGTATTGTAGCGAGCAGAGTTGAGTCAGATGGTCGGCCATCTTTTCTACTATCAAAGACGTGGCAAGGTTCGAAGTCAGGCTATGTATTCAGAACATCCATCGAAAATGGCACTGGCTACCATTTAGACCATTGTGAAAAGGCATTGCCAAACAAATGGGCGAATGTTGAGTATTCAGACGACGAAGACGAGGATGATGAAAGTGAAGAAATTAATACAAATGATGCAGTTAGCAAGGTTGAGCCAGAGAGTCAAACATCCTTGAGTCCCTCCGAAACAAGGCAGGGATCAAAACCAAGCGTAAAAATCAGATCACCAGTTGAGCAGGGAACTGGCTATTATTTGGACCACTATACAAAGCCTCCGTCTAATAATTCGGCCAATGTTGTATATTCAGATGATGAAGAGGACGTGGAAGAGGCGGAGAGGGGGAACGCCAGGACTGATTATGATTCAAGTGGCGATGAAGGATATATTACAGCAGAGAGTGTGATTTCTTCAAGTAGCGAAGAAGACGAAGACGACGAGATGGATGCATCGCGCAAGTCATTGCTCATGATGGAAGAGGAAATGACACGACTAATGGATCAGTGCCTAGATGATATAATCAATATTGACAAGAGTGATGATGACACCAAAAAAGCAAAAACGCTTACAGGACAGGATGACAAGGGAGCTCCGATTAGAATAGAGAAAGAGGAGAAAGAAGGAGCCGTTATTGATTTCTCGAGCAGCGAAGAAGAAGAGTTGCAACCAGCTCCGGCTCCAGCTCCTTTTCCGCTACTCGCCCCTGCATCTACTTCATCATCTTACGACCCCGACATGGACTGCAAGTTTGAGCATGAAGAGGTAATGGATGCAAGCAGTGGCAGCGCTACTTGTTTAAAGGCTGTACAAAGCCCCAACGTTGGTAACAGCCAAAACCTCGAGACATCTGATTGTCAGAATTGCGATGTCATTGACAGGGAAATTGTTCTCCTTGACAAATTAGAGACTACCCTGGAACAGCTTGATTGTCTAGAACGCACTTCGGACAAAGCTAATGGGAATAGCGAGACTAAGTACGTGTTGCAACACGAAAAAGAGGAAATATTCGAGCTGATTGACCATCTACGAAACGATGAACCTTTTCGGGGTGACACAACCGCAGATTGTGGTTTACTTATTCACGGGACTTCAGCTGAAGACCGGGACGTCTTGATGCTCTTTCAAAATGATACTTCAGAGGCAGATGTCTCTGAACAGTCGCAGCCAGGAAACGCCCAACATTCATCCACGGCACATCACTCCGAAGGAGACACCGAGTCTGCTGATAACGAGGGCAGCAAGAACGAGCTTCATTTATTGAATTCTTCCGAAGAACTTCCTGCTGCAGCCGCACCAAAGGAAGCTCACAGCGAGGGTGAAGACGGCTGCCAAGATAATTGTAAAAGGGATATCGAGGCCGCGCTGGATTCTAGTTTAGGTTTCAAAACTGAAAGAAGGGAGTCGCTAACGACCGAATCATTGGACGACTCCGCTAAAGGAATGAAAAACCCCAAGATGTCAGGCAGTTTTATGGAATCTAGCATGTCAAGCTTTGCGCATGGTTTGTTCTTTTCAAAGACAAACTCTACTGAGCGTAGGGTCTATCGCAATGTTAGATACAGAGATGTCGAAGGCTCTCTAGAGCTCTCACCTGAAGACCTTCGCTTTGTATCTGATGGTACCGACAGCACTCCGGAACACTTAATGCTCTGGAACGACATTACAAAACTCCAAATTAGCCCTGATCCGTGGGCCTTCGTAAAAGTCATTTTGTTAGATGGTACATGGCACGCTTTTCAATTTTCCCGCAGAGAGATTATGGAAACTGTACGAATTGATATGAAAAATCACTTGAGAATACACCGAAGTTCGGTAAGAAAGTCAGCAGTCAACCTGGAGAAAAATGTTGAGGGCGACACCAAGATTAACGGCGTTCTGCAGCCACTTCCAAACGATGGAGAGCAATTAATCAATCAGCCTGGCGCAGCCAAGAGTGGAAATGAGATCTCCGTGTTTGCGCCTGTCAAATTCCAAAAATTCAAAGGAAGACTTATTGTGGGCAAGAGTAACATCAAGTTCGAGGCAGATAAAGAGAGTGAAGACTTCACGGATGTTCCCTTCTGCAAGACCTTTCTGTTCAGCTCTATTGCTAAGCACCAAATCAACCCAAAGTCTCACACCAAAGCTCTTCTTAAGCTAGTATCACCGGAAGGCAACGCAGCCACTTTTGAGTTTGAAGATCGCCAGGTCCTCGAAAAGGCGAAAAGGACTATTTCGAAACATCGGAATGCCTTCGGCTCTTCCGGAACTAAAGTCACGCCACGCAATTCAACAGAAACAGACGCAAGGATTCCGTCACGCTATGACAACATTGTTTACCGGCAGAAGAGAGGAACGGTCCACCTGTCGTGGGAAACTTTTAGATTTGTTGCAGAAGACGCAGGCTCCACGTCATGTGTTGTTGCATGGAAAGAGGTGAAGAAGCCACTTGTAAGCCCTCAAAGTCACAAGAAGGCCATCTTAAAATTGGTCCTTAATTCCGGTGAGAGTCCAGCTTTTCAACTTGGAAGTCGCTCTGAATTACTTAGCATCGAGAATGAAATCATTACGTTGCTAGGAAATAGCGGCAATCCTTCGAAGTCAAGCACTGCAACATTTCGATCCAACCGGGCCTGCAAGGAACCAGTTGTTAATACAGCACCCAATGAAGCCAGCAAGCAAAGTCTATCCAGTGTTAAACGAGAGACCCCTTCACCGCCAACAAACAGCAGTGTTGCTGTTATACCAGGCAGTTCAACTCAAGGTGGTTCGGAAACAAGGCTTCCGAATTCAATTGTAGCAGAAGCAAATCAGCATTTTTCCCAACAACAACGCAGGGAAAAAAAGCCAAAAAAGTTTGTACTGGGACTTGTTAAAAAGCTGATCAAAGTCAAAAAGTAATGGCAATCCCAACTTAATATGGGACTTTTGAAAAATATCAAATCATAGAAACAAATACCACTATACCGTATCATTCTGGTTTTTTATTACTGTCCTGTTACCCACCAACTTGCCATTGCATCATAAGTCAATCGTCCACCAGAATGTGACTTGTCCAGTTGCAAAAAGGCAGCCTCGCTCTCTTGCTTGTTCAAAACCAACCCCAAATTGGCAATCAATTGTCGAAATTGAGGCAACGTTAGAGCTCCTTTGCCGTCCGTATCAGCCATTGCAAATTGCTCTTGAAGCTGTGCCATACCGCCCTCATTCGCCAAGGCAGATTTGCGGGCTGCTTCCAATTTCTGTTTGGCACGATGTCCCATCCACAGATAACTAAGTCCAACATAAATGACAAAACATCCAATCAGAATATCAAACAAGCCCCGTTGAAAAATCTCAATAATTCCTGTTCCAACAAATAAGAGCCCGCGTCCAACAATAGAACGCAAAAAAGGAGCATGATTGTTGATCATGCCATTGGTAGAAGCAAATAAGCTCGAATTTACAACTCTTGATTCGACTAGCACCACACCAAGTCCGACGCAAAAGACGAAAACGTCCAAAATGGCGGAACCCCATTCCAGTGTCACAAATTTTCCTAGAAACCCGTTCACCGAAGCAATCATCATGACTATACCGGCTATCAGACTAAGGACATGCAAGGACCAATCGCCCTGTTGGACTTCCTGCTGAATTTTTTGGGCATTTTGCTTGGCAATATGACTAGCCTCGAGTGCTGCTGGTGATCTCATGGCGTTCGAAGCCATATCAACGTACGATTGTGCATTGTTGCCTGTCGTGGTGTTGCTGGACGACGCTGGTTGACTAAATGTCATAATTGTTGTGTGCCCACTTAGGTTACAAAGCCGAGATAAGATAAGATGGATGAGTTGATTACACACCCGACCCGGTGTTTAATTATTGAAGAATGAAATAGAGCGCCTACTAGACTCGCCAAACGCTTTCTAGAAAAAAGAAAAAGTGAGGAGCCAATGTTCTTTTGGAACAGTTCCACCGGCGCTTATTACCGAGAGAAGAATATCAGCACTGCTACTATTCTCAGTGCATCTCCGGAAAAAGCGGGAGACGGTCAAATTAGGGATAGGGTTATATAGGCAGTTTTGTACTCTACCGGGAGTTAACTAATTGTGCGCTTACAAGTGTATCACCCATCATTTCAAAATCTCAACACCATGTTACTCGCATTAAAGATAAGCAGTACCTGACCAGCAAATGAGGCGCAACGACGGTACTTTCAAGGCGCTGACAAGACTAGTTTTGAAGGTTCGGTTGGTGCTGGGTCATTGGAAAAATATGGATGGCTCAGTGACTGGGAGGCTGAAAACCGATTGTTGGGGTCCAGTACAAGGATCGACCTTAGCAATGAAATGGCATCCTTGGGGGCAGCAGAGAAAATTTCATCAAATGGTATTGCGGGGGCGGAGTCCCACGTCAATCCTCTCGATGGCAGAGGAAGAGTCTGATGATCAGGCCAATTGGCTTCAGTCGGAGTCCCAAAGACCATGAAGATCTTATCTAGCTGACTAATGTCGCTGTTCTGCCCTTGCAAAAAGGGGCGCCGTAATAAGAGTTCAGCAAAAATGCAACCCACGCTCCACATGTCGGCGGCTGAAGAATATTCATAGGCTCCCTGTTGGATCACATGAAACAGTTGTCCACCAGTCACGTAGAAAAGTGCAAAGGGTGAGATTATTGTGCTGTATTAGGTATTCGAGGCAAACAAATAAGTTTCATCACATAGGATTGCAGCAATCCATTCGAATCATAGATCAGCGTACCAATAACAACTCTGGTGGCTTGTACCACAACGTGATCGCCTGTGGAGATAATCTTGTTTTGGGCGTTCCGTACATGCGAGCCAGACCAAAATCCGCGAGCTTCATCGATCCATCTTTCAGAAAGAGCATATTGTCGGGCTTCAAATCGCGATGCAAGATCCATCGTTCGTGGCAGGCCGCTACAGCAACCAATAGGCTTTTGATATGTTGCTTAATGTCGGCCAGGGATATTGGAATGGCACGGTTAGCCAGTATCTTTTCCAGATCCGTGTGAGCACATTCGTATACCAAGGCGAGAGCACCATCAGGAGTTGTAAAGACTTTGTGCAATTTATTTGTCCAATGGAATAATCATAGAAGATCGGTTGTGAAATAGATGTAATTCATAGAAATGGTGAGATGACTGATTAATCTTTCACACATTTCACAGCCCTAGAGCTACTGTCGCCACCAACAGACCACCACAAAGTCTAAAGCCCACACAATGAGTCAGTTCATCGTTCATCACATAAACCATGAAGTCTGGTACGCACCATCCACCAGTGTAATGATATTGGGATGCCTGAAATCTCGCAGTAATTTAATTTCTCGAATAGCTGTAAAGTTGACTCCCTCTTCTGGATTCACGCTCTTGATCTTTTTTATGGCCACTACCAGGCCAGTCCCTTTCTGTTCGGCCATGTGAACCACGCCCCATGTTCCCTGACCAAGGGATTTGATAATTTTGTAGTTGTCCATGTTGATATTTTTTTATCTCACTGAAAGTTTTTCCAGTAACGTGTGGGCGTGGTTGTTACAAAGAATACAGCAAATTCGAAATGCAAGAGATGATAATGGTGTGATAAGTTACTCAGAAATTTGTATGCGTGTATGTTTGTTTGTTTGCTTTTTCGCTCGTTGCCTGTAGCAAGCTTTCTTCCGCGCTGCAAGTTTCTTTGACTTCGCGACTATAGGATAAGACTGACAAAGATGTTGTGGCTCTCTACGGGAATATTGATACAAGTTATGATCCTCGATTCTAATAAATACTGGAGACTCAAGTAGAGTCTAATATAATATTGTGTTGGTACTTGATACAGGTAGCAGTAGTTGGTAGTCTATTCCCTGACTACTGAAATGGTATCAACCTTGTTCACACCAAAAAAGATGTTGTACTCGAGTACTGTCTAATTCCAGTCTTGTTTGTGATGTCATATAATAATTAGTCCAATATCACTGCTCTATTATATGCAAAATGAGACCAAGGTCTCTTTTTCAAGGTATAGGTGTGAAAACCCTATAGTAAAACTGTAGGGTTACCTATACCACTCAAATTTGGGATCGTGCCAGACTCCCTTTTTA
>Ga0100380_10006958_pt1 | contig 11393 bp, 10 predicted proteins | sample CryGeymeta201504_FD_80417 | JGI IMG/M metagenome (GOLD analysis project Ga0100380, IMG submission 80417) | Groundwater microbial communities from Crystal Geyser aquifers in Utah, USA - Crystal Geyser metaG 2015-04 | ecosystem: Environmental > Aquatic > Deep subsurface > Groundwater | place... | reverse complement strand
GGTATTTTTGAAGAATTCCTGAGGATTGGGGGGCGCTCCTTGCAGTCAATAAACATGGAGAGTCATGACGGTTTACACTAGCTATACTGCGGTCGAACTCTCGTGGATCGGCTTGTCCTCTGGTCCCATGACCGAGCGCAAACGACCCCTCGCCCCCGTGGCGAGTATAGTGGCACGTCGCGGACACGCCACTGACGCCACACAAGAGGTTGGTCTACATGTCGCTGCCGTCGTCGCACCGACGCCCATCGGTTCGAACAGTGACGTGTCACTGACTTGGCCCAAAAGACTGGACTTGAGCCGAACTTGCCAGTAGCAATGCCCTGCCGCCGACCAGTGCTTGAGCGGCGCCCCCGCGACACGAGGCCTTCAGAGACAAATCATGAGCAACATCCTCATCGGAACCTGTGATTACCCGCATGACCGCGCTCGCTACTTGAGTGAGTTCCTGACCGTGGAACATCACATCGGTGGCCTCCACCCGCCGGGAGACAAGATGTTGAAGGGTTGGGCCGCCGAGACCTCGGAGGACTTCCGCCATATCTGGGTCGCTTCCAAAGACTTCATCGACGAGCCGCGAAGGGGCAGCGAGAGAGTCGGGCAGGCGCTGGGGCATTTCGTAGACAGTCAACAAAACCGGTCGCTTTGGGGTGAGGTCAAGGCCCGCGCCGCCATGCTCGGAGCCAAGACCATCCTGCTCGACACCCCTTCAGCGTTCACGCCTTCGCCGGCAAACAAAGAGAGATTGACTCGATTCGCGCTCGATTGGGCGAAGCTCCCCGAGGGCGTCAACCTCGCCTGGTTTGCGGCTGGCTTCTGGGAACGGGAAGAGTGCGCCGAGCTCTGTGAGCAGCTGGGCATCACTCTGGCACTCGACCCCCTGGTCGACCCTTCCGAAGCCTTGCCTGAGCACGAGAAGATCTACTTCAGGCTGCTCGGCGCTCATGGGCTCCGCGACCACTACAGCGACGATGCACTCGAGATGCTCATCGACCTCTGCGAGGACTTCGAAGAGGCCGTTGTGATCTTCAAGACCGAAAAACCGATCAAGGACGCGTTGAGAATGAAAGCCCTGTTGGAGGGCACCGCGGACTGAACTTTTTCTCGGTTTGTCGTTCTATCGCGAAGATTTTGGGCCCTTGTCGGGGTTCATTGAGGTGTGTCGACACGCTCGGGGCTTTTCGAGTCGACCTTGTCTGTGCGGGCCCGCGTGGCGACGTGTTTCTAGGCTCTCGACGCTGGCAGGGAGAGCAACGTACATTGACCTCGTCGAGCCAGGCTCGGTATAGTGCCCAGACAGACGCCTTCGAAGGTCGACATGCGAGCCACGGCCTCACTTTTTGAATCTACGGTCGAGCGCACACTCAGCGAGGCCAAGCCTACGTCGGAGCGATCAGTGGCACGCCGTCGGGTTCGACAGCGATTGCGCAGCTCGGGGCTCGGGGCCCTATTGGCGGCGATCGTGCTGCTGTTTGGGGGCCCGGTCTTGGCTGGGGATGCCAATCCGCCCGAGCGGACCGATGCCGAGTCTGCCCGCGGTGACGGACCCTCCGCGTCCCATATGGCTTCTGCTCCGAACAGCCAGAGCTTATTGCGGGTTGCGGTTCCTCTCGCGCTGCTCCTTGGGGTGTTCGGCCTCACCCTCGTGCTCCACCTGAGGCGGAAACATCGAGAGGCTCTTACCCCCCCGAGGCCACAGGGGGTGAGCATCAAACCGAAAGGCGGCATCGAGTTCCGAGGTTCCGGCCTGCGCGATTCCCAAGCCACACTCGCCGCGGCCGCATCGATGGCGGAGATCGGGCTCATCGAGCCGGCCACGCCTCCGCCCCCACCCCATGTGCTCAGTGAATCCAAACGAGCGGAGTGCCCCAGCTGTGGGCGTGAGTTCGACTCTATGCTCGCAATGTGTCCCTTTGACAGTGAGAAGCTCGTCCCCAAGGTCGCTGCCAGCCCGGCCCCAGCCCTCACCGATGTTCTGGACACCTCGGTGTCCTATCGATCTTGTCCAGAATGCGGTGAGAGCTTCGATGTCGGGGCCAACTTCTGTCCCTACGACCGCACACCCCTCGAAGCGGAAGATTGCAAGCGCGAAGAAGGACAGCATGAGCTACTTTGTCCTGAGTGCGGCGAGATTTTCGACGATTCGAGCCTTTACTGCCCAACCGATGGTGCGTCGCTCGTCCGAGCGAGTGAGGAACACAGCCACAGAATGAGTGTCGCTCCGATTCTTATCTGCACTCGTTGTGGCGTTGAATATCCTCTCGGTGAAAAGAAGTGTGAGGGCTGCAACGGCGAGTTGACGTTCTTGCACGGGAGACAAACCAGTGGTCGCCTCCTCCGAGGCGGGGCGATCTCGCAGGTTTGCCCTGATTGCAGCGAACGCTATGGCGAGGAACTGATGTTCTGCGCCAAAGACGGCCAAGTGCTCGTCTCGCTCAACTGACCGCTCAGTCCGGCTTGATCAGATCAAGCCACCGGCGGTGCATGTCGGCATCTTGGCGGCGTCCCTGCCTCTTCGCGATGTCCGCCAGCCTCTCGTGGCATTGGGCCACGATGTCGAAGTCCCCTAAGGCCTCGAAGCAGCGCCTCGCTTTGTTGAGCAGCTTTTCGGCTTGAAAGAGCTCATCCTGTTCCCAGGTCAGCTCAGCGAGCAGAATGAGCGCCTCGCCCTCCACCGCCATCTCCCCTATTTCCCGAGCGATCGCGAGGGATTCGGCGAGGTGATTTCGGGCTGTTTTCTTGGCGTCTTGCTTGAGAAGCTGGCGCCCACTGGCCAGCAGAGACCGCGCGAGCAGTGGGTTGTCCTTGAGCTCCCTCGAGAGCTCGATCGCGTTCGTGAGATGCTCTTCGGTCGCACTACAGCAAATCAAGGTCTCTACCAGACAACGGTCTCGCTCTGGGCTTTGCGGCAAGCCCTCGAGCTGCGTTCGAGCCTCGAGCATCGCGGCTTGCGCCTCGTCGCTATTCCCCTTCACACGAAGGATTCGACTGGCGTTCAACGGCACCTTTGCCAGCCAAATCGGGTCACCGATTCGGCTTGCAGCGTGCTCTAGCCAGGCCTTTCGCTCATCGGCAGTCTCGAGGTTGCCGTGACGCAAGGCGATCTGCAGCTCGATCTCCCAGACCGTCGCCACCCGCGGATCCCACGGCCCCGAGACCCCGTCTTGCAGGGCAATGGCCTGCTGTGCGGACTCTAGGAAGCCTTGTGCGTCGACGTCCTGGCCGTACGACATCGCCACTCGAGCGGCGGTGAGGAAGGCGTCGTACGCTTCGTCGTAGGTGCGACCAGCCAAGAGATGCTGGGCGATTTCTAGGTATACACCGGGCCTGCGAAGCGCGAACTTCTTCTTTGCGCGGGCCGCCGCTCGGTGCAAGTCCGACATGCGATCGGGGGATGTCGTCCCCAAAATACCGTCACGGATCAAGCCACTGGTGAACTCGAAATGTCCCTCACTCGTGGTCTTCACGATGCCATCGCTCAGCACCCGCTCGATGAAAGACTCGACGTCGATGGTCGACGTTCGCTTGGGCAATCGAGGGAGAGCGTCTTTCAAGAGCCCCAGAGTGAAGGTTCGTCCGATGACCGCAGCCAGCTCGGCGATGGGCCTCCAAAGCGCGGGCTCCATACCTACAAAGGCCACCTCGAGCTGGCCGAGCAGGACCTTGTGCACCTCCTCTGGGACCGGCAGCGTGCTGAGCTCCGTGGTCGGCGCAAACCCGTCAGGCGTCGACTGGAGCAGTCCCGCGGCGTGCCATTGCCGCGCCAGCGCCACCGCCAGGAGCGGCAAACCGTTGGAGAGTCGGGCGACGTGAGCGGCAAGATCAGGGGACAACCCCAACCCATCGCGGGTCAATGCGAGCGCCTCTACGGAGCTCAGAGAGGGCAGGTGAACGCCCTTCCTGAGCCAAGCGTTGTCGAGGTTTCCGATGGCCAGCTCGAGATCGCTCGGGACATCGATCTCCGCCCGATCGACGATGACGACGAAGATTGCGGCTGGGTCCGTTCTCTGGCGAGCACAGATCGCTCGCAGCAGCTTCTGGATGTGTTTGTTGTCGACACCCTGTGTGTCGTCCAGCCAGAGAACAAGCGGGCGACCGAAGCTGAGTTGTTGCACCGCCGCGTAAATCAACAGCTCGATGCGGCCCATCGTCGCCCCGAGCGAGGAGGATGAACCGTCCTGCTTGGCCATGAGCGAGAGGAACCCAACGACACGCCAGTCTTCCATGTCCTCGGTGCGGAAGAAGCGCATCAGCGCCGACTCGGACTGAGATTGAGAGAGCCGAGTGAGTCGCAGGTGGTCGATGATGGCGAGGATGACGCTGAGGCTCGCGTTTGCGCCGGCTCCGACGTTGACGCGCAGGTAACGCAATCCGCCGCGCGCCTCTCCGTCTTCGCAGAGACAGCGAATGAGGCGACTCTTGCCGATTCCTGTCGGTCCGCTCACCAGGCAGAGAGCGCTCTGCCCTGCCGTGCGCACGTCCTCCAGGTACCTCTGCAGAGTATTCCTGGCTTCATCGCGACCGACGAAGGGCGGCTCCCGCAGGTTCATGACGCTGACCTGGAACATCTTCTCGGTTGGCACCGCGAAGACTCCTGAGCCGGTCACCTGTTGAAACGCCTCATCCTGGGCCTTTTCCTCGAGGGAACGTTGGCGCGGAAGCTCAGGAGGAATCTCCATGCCCAGAATGGTGTCGCCATAGGAACCGAGCTGGTCGGACTCGACATCCTCGTCTGAGGCGAGCAGGCCGGTGTTGCGCAGTTCGGCTCGAACATCAGAGGCAAACTCGAATCGATCTAAGGGGTCCTTCTCGAGCAAACGCATGATGAGCGGCTCAAGGCGTTTGGCTGAGGGGATTTCGGGCAAAGGCACGAAGGGTCTAGGAGGCTTCGTGGCGTGCGCCAAGAGCAGAGCCATGGGGCTGGCCGCGATGTGCGGGGAGCTGCCACAAAGCAGCTCGTAGAGCATGACCCCAAACGCGTAGAGATCCGTCGCCGCGCAGATCTTGTGTTGCTCGTCGCAAGCCTGCTCGGCGGCCATATACGCGGGAGTGCCAACGACCATTCCGTCGGCGGTCAGGCGGGTCGACTGCTTGCCAACGGCTGCGACCATTGCCAGCCCGAAGTCCATGAGCTTGGGGATGAGCTCCCCGACCTCATCGGTGTACACCAAGACGTTGTCGGGCTTGAGGTCTCTGTGGACAATCCGGCGTGCGTGAGCGTAGGCGAGCGCGGACAGAATTCGGTCGAAGAGCCTAATGAGTTCGCCCAGTGAGCGACCACATAGGGGCAGATCGATGAGCGGGACGCCATCGATTTGCTCCATGAGCATGTAAGGTGCGCCAGTGAGCAGGCGCCCCACATCGAGAATCTGTACGATGTAGGGGTGATTGAGCTGCGCGACGGTGCGCATCTCGCGCTCGAATCGTCGTACGATGGGTTGCTCGGTGAGCAAACCAGGTCGGATGGCCTTGAGCGCACCGATCTTGTTCGTCCGGAGATCCTTGACGGACCAGACCGAACCCATCCCACCTTCCCCAAGGCATTTGATGGGCTCGAGGTAGTCGGGCAATCCCTCTGGGGGCTGAAGTCGCGTGGTCATCGGCTGGGGTTCTCGCCTCGCTTTCGCTCAGCGGGGTTTGCTAGGGGGATCGGCTCGTCTCGGACATCATTGTGTGGGCAGATCTCAAACGTCCGAGTCGACTGGGGCACTCGTCTGCCGGCTCGACTCGAGGAAGAGATCGAAGCACGCCACGAAGTTCCCGGACTTGCATTGGGTCGCAGCGAGCTTGTTCAGGAGCCGTGGGTCGTTGGGAGCGATCTCCAGGGCTTCGGAAAGGTAATACTGAGCGGCAGGGAAATCCTGCCGAAGGATGCAGATGATTCCGAGGAGCCGTAGCAGCTTGAGCATCAACTGGTCGTCGACGGCCGTGAAGTGCCTGCCCTCCTCGAGGACCCTGACGGCGTCGAGGTAGAGCCGCTGGCGAGCCAGCGCGACGCCGAGGACCATCCGCGCGGAGATCAGCTCGGGATAGAGCGTCACTGAGTCTCGCAAGTTGCTGACCGCGTCGGCCCATTGCTCGCGCTCGAAGAAGTAAACCCCTCGCTGGTAGTAACGGACGGCTCGGATGGTTTCTGTCGCCATGATGTTCGGTCCTGAACGTCGCCCCCTTTCTAACGACGGGTGCCACGCAATACGAGGTCATTCGAGTTCGAGGTCAGCAAACCGATTGGAGGCTCTGATGTCCTTATCCCCATCGGCCAAGGCCGGAGCAGGCTCTTCCTCCAACGGGATCTCTCGGGAGCTGGAGGCTGCTCGGGCGGCGGAGCGCTCTGCCGGGGGCAGGTCGCCCGGTGCTTTGCTGGCGATGGGAGGAGGCCCCTTGGGTGGAGACATGTTGAGGGGGGGGGCCGGCCGATTTCTCGGGGACCCGCCCCCAAAGAGCGAGTCTGCCTTCGACGGTTTCGGCGTCGAACGCGCGCCGAGGGGCTCGGGACTGGGCCGACGAGTCTCTTCTTCGACCACGACGGTTTCGGGCCCTCGACCAATGAAGTCGTCGAGCTCGAAGTCGGGCTCGCCCGTCACGGGTGCCGCTGGCGCGGCCGGGAGCTCCTCGAAGCTGTGCATCGGCGGCTCAGGGAAAAAGTTGCGGGGTTCGGCTCGTTGCGCTGGCGCCGCTGGCGGCGGAGCAAACTCAGGCGTTGGGCCACCGAGGAGAAACTCGCGCTCACCCAGCGACACGAAGATGTCGTTGCCCGACACTCTGAAGAGCCCGAGCTCATCGTGTTGTAGGCTCATCTGCAGGTGGAGCAGCAGCTGTGGGAAGGTGAGTCTGGCCAGCTCCTCCACGGCCTTGGGTTGCTGCACGTCGGGCGTGAACGGCGACGTCTCTTCGAGCACATAGACCCGGAGAATGTGCGTCATCAGGTCGATGATCTCTTCCCTGGAGTAGCGCTCCAGTGCAGCCCTCATCTCTCCGGCCATTGGCCCAAAATCCCGCGATTGTGACATGGTTCTTGACTTCTCTTGGCTCGGACGACGGGGAGATCAGCCTCTCTCCGCGCCATCGAGATCGCCTGGGTTGAAGGAGCATCCGACGAGAGTAGCGCCACGGAGATCGGCGCGGACCAGGTTGGCGCCGCGCAGATCGACTCGAACAAGGATGGCACCGCTGAAGTTCGCCGCGTGAAGATTGGCGCCCCGCAAATCGACGTCGATGAGCATGGCGTTTCTGAAATCTGCCCGCGTTAGGCTCGCGTTGCCCATCTTCGCGTCGGAGAACGTGCAATGCGAGAAAAAGGCTTGCGCGAAGCACGCGCCGTAGAGCTCGGACGATTGGAAATGGCACTTCAGGAGCCGAGACTGACGATAGTTGGCATTCGACATCGTGGTCTCGAACCACCGGGTCTCTTCGAACAGGGCCCCGTTGCAGTTCAGCTCGATGGCTTCGCAGTTGAGAAAGTTGCCGTGTTTGATGTGCACCATCGAGAGATCAGCGCCGCGCATGGACGTCTCGGAGAACTGCAGGTCCCGAGCCGTCAGCCAAGCCATGCGCCCCGGACTCAAACCAACCTTCGTGAACGTGACGTTGGAGAGCTGCTTGTACTCCAGGTTCACGCGACTCAGGTTGACTTGCCGCACCGCATAGCCGTCGAGCCGACCTGAAGCCAAGGCGTCGGAGAAATCCAACTCGCTCGACAGCACATGTTCCATGTCTGACACGATGCCGGGTCCTTCTCTATCTCGTTGGCTCACGAACGTTCGCAGTGAACCCGAGGTTCTCAGGGAGGGCGCCTTCGCCTTGAAGAGCAGGCCGAACCGCTAAAGCCTCGCCCCGCCACACCATCGAAGGCCTCACCGCCTGTCTGAGACTCAGACTGTCAGCTGCAACGATCGATGACCCGAACACAGGGAAACTCCTCATTGGATGGCCTTCGGCAGGATAGAGAGCGCCAGGTTACTCGTCAACCGCATGGCCCTGCCAGAACCACCCGAACACGCCCTGGCGTGCCCGAAAAGTCAGCCCCGAAAAGGGGTTCGCGGGCGGGACATGGAGTCCCATTATCCGGTGCGCCGAAGTTCCGGCCGGCTGACAACGGCACCCTTTTGTCGCACCATGACACTCTCGTGTTTGGCGAACGGTCCCCAAATCTGTATGCCTGTCCATATGGTGTGGCTCTACTGGTGCGCGTCTCATCTCGATTCTGTCGAAAAGGCCGAACGCCGATAGTTTACAGGGACAAGCGTTCTTGCTCGGCGGCCAAACTCCTGGACTTTCGGTGCCAAAAAGGAAATCGGCGATAGTTTACAGGGACAAGTATTCTCCCTCTGCGGTCGGCCACCTGGACTTGAGAGGTCTAGCAGTCGGCGCTCAGCGAAAGAATCACTCCAGTGAGGTGTCTTGATGGCGATCGCCCTCTACTCCAGCGACCGCGTGGTGCTTGCATCCATAGAGGCGAGCGACCTCCCTGAGGTGCAGCGGGTGTTCGACGAGAGTCCTACTTTCCACAGATTGGTCTCTGGAAAGGTCGCCCCCCGCGACATCGCCCAACGCTGCTTCGAAAAACAACCTCCGGCGCCGCGCTCCGCCCACAAGATCTTCAAGCGCTTCCTGAGCCTCCTGCCCCCTCCCGTGCCCGGCGAAGACCACTCGGAGATCATCGGCGTCATCGACATGTACGTCGGCTACCCGCGCTACGACATCGCGACGATTGCGACCCTGGTGCTGCGCGAGCGGTGGCAACGCAAAGGCCTCGGCAGCGCTGCCGCGGCCTTGCTCACCACCTACATGAAGAAGGAACACCCCGCCGTGGGCTGGCTCGACCTTGCCATCACCGACGACAACCACGCTGCAGCCAAATTCCTGATTCGCAGTGGCTTCCAACGCACCGACTCGTGGCAGCCCATCACCGTCGATGGGCAGCAGAAGCGTCTCGTCCGACTCGAGATGAAGCTCTGATCCTCGCGCTTGACGGTCTGGTCGTTCTCACCTAATTATCTCGCTGCTTCGGGCGTCGGCGCGTCCCCTCGTGCTCGACCCGTCGACCTCTGCCCCCGACGTCTCGCACTCCGACTCACACTCTCTAGCTCGAGGCTCGCTGCCGCTTCAGCTCGAGCCCTCCCCGACATCTGGTCCAAGAGGATGAATCATGAATCCTAAACGCACTGGTTGGCTCCTCTCGTTGCTCTTCGTCGGCGCTGTCGGCGTGCTCGTCACTGGCTGCGACACCTTCTCCAACCTCACCGTCAACTGCCAGGTTGGCGTCAAGAACGACAACAACCCCATCGCCGGTTGTGAGTTCCGCAACACCGGCAAAGCGGTCACGAACGGCTGCATCAACGTGCACGTCGTGCGCAACCCGACAGACGATAAGACGAAAAAAGACTTGCCTGCAGAGTTCGTTTCCGAGACCCTCTGCTCAGGGGACGTTCAGCCAGGAAAAACCACCGACCCACTCAAGCTTCGATTCGAAAGGTTCGAATCCAGAGTCGTCGCCGAGGCCTGTGTCGAAACCAAGGACGGCGGCAAGCCCGAGTTCAAGTGTGAATTCAAAATCGAGGAAGTGGCGAGATGAAGAGGATGGCATCGCGGGGCGCTTCGTTCGAAGGACCAAACACGCTGGCACCCGTCGACCGCCCCTCCACTCGAGCTCGGGGTTGGAGGCTCAGCGCCTCGACGTCGAGGCTCGCCCCCCCGAACCTGCTCTCGCTCCTATGCCTCGGTGTCTGGCTCTGCGGGGCCTGTGATGACGGCGGCAACACAAAACCTGCCGAGGACGTCGCCGAAATCGAACAGGCTGATGAGGTCTCGGACACCACCGCTCCAGTCTCCGACTCCACCGTCCGCTTTGACTTCAACGCCGCAGCCACGGACTTCTTCGCCTTCCCTTACCCCAATGACTTGAGAGTCACGGCCAGCGGAGGCCCTGACCTGGGCGCCTTCCCTGACAACGGGAAGAAACTTCTTCAAGACCTCAAGGCTGACATTGGCCTGACCAGTCAAGGCTTCAGCCCGCATCAGGCCGTCTACTTTGCCTTCGAGGACGCGATCGAACCCTCCAGCGTCCCCGACAATGCTGGCATCGCCATCAGTCGCGATGCCACGGTCTACCTCATCAATCTGGAGAAGGGGTCACCAGCGTACGGCCACAAGATGCTCGCCGACGTCAAGCTCTACCCAGAGGCCCAAACCTTTCATCCCGCCAATTTGCTGAGCATTCGCCCCGTCTATGGATTCCCACTCAGGACCGGCGAGCTGCACGCCGCTGTGGTCACAAAACGGGTCGAGATGAGCGGACACTTGTTGGTCAAACCCAACCCGCTCTGGGAAGACATGCGAACCTCCGTCCTCCCGGCCGCTGGGGTTCCTGCCGAGGTGCATGCCCAGACCCGCAAGCTCCTCAGCGACCTCGACACCGCAGGCATCGACCCTGACGACGTGCTGGTCGCAACCCCGTTCACCGTCGGCGACCCCGCCCTCACGCTCAACGCCATCAACGCTGCAGTGACCGCGTTGCCTTTCCCCATCCCCTCGCCGATCACCCTCGCCGAGACCACCCAAGACTACCTTCTCTACGAAGGAACCTTCCCTCTCGTCGAATATCTGAGCGGCACGCCGCCGTTTAGCGACGGCGAAGGGCGCGTCGTATTGGAGAGCGGCGCTCCTGTACCGGTCCGCACCATCGATGCAAAGTACAGCTTCACCACCCCCACCATGCCAGTCGAGGTCCCTGAGTTCGCGTTGGTCGTCAACGTACAAGACCTCGGCGCCGACCGCACCTCTTTCGCTGCCAGGGAAGGGGCCGTGCTCGCCGCCGCGAACATCGCCACCATCTCCTTCGAGCCGCCGTTGAGTGGGTCGCGCAACCCGACCTCCACACCCTCACGCGAGCTCTTCTTCAACCTCCTTCTCGAAAAGCCCATCACGGCACGCGGCGTCCTCTTGCAACAAGCGGCGGACCAGCTGCAGCTCCTCAAGCTCATCGAGCTCATCACCATCCCCCCCGAAATCTCCCCCGTGGGCATCGCCATCGAGCTGCAAACCGATCCGCTGGTGATGATGGGCCAGGGCTTTGGTGGACGTGGACTCGCCCTGACGCTGGGGTTGGAGCCACGCATCAACAGCGCCGTCCTCTCGTCCAGTGGTGGCGGCTATGGGCTGATGTTGGCGCAGGGCGAATATGATGGCCACTTTTTCGCCGACGAGTTGGCTGCCGCCATCGGCGCCAGCAGCGGCGAGGTGCTCGACGAGTCCCATCCTGTCATTGCGCTCCTCTACCAGCCGACCCTCGATCCAGTCGACCCGCTCAACCTCGCCTACCGATACCACCTGCAGAGCGTCGCGAGTCCCAAAGATGTCCTGATGTTCTTGGGAACCAAAGACACGGAGGCCAG
>Ga0100380_10006950_pt1 | contig 11404 bp, 9 predicted proteins | sample CryGeymeta201504_FD_80417 | JGI IMG/M metagenome (GOLD analysis project Ga0100380, IMG submission 80417) | Groundwater microbial communities from Crystal Geyser aquifers in Utah, USA - Crystal Geyser metaG 2015-04 | ecosystem: Environmental > Aquatic > Deep subsurface > Groundwater | place: USA... | reverse complement strand
ATTACTAATTATTATTTTTTATGCTCATTCAATTTTCTTTGTATTTATCTTCATTCATCATATAGATCATAAAAATCATTTACCAATAAGTTCAAGTCGTTTTTATTTTGTCCAACTACTTAGTAGTTACCAGTAAGTTATTCTAAGTAAATGGACACCTGCCAAAGCAGCGAAGCTAATTTAAAATGGATAATTGATAATTACATAAAACATTGATTATCAATTTATTACATTAAAAAATAAGATGCATTAATTTTGTACGATTACTTAATTAATTTCTTTCATTCTTTCAAAAGGCTTTGTTCTATCAAAAAGATAGCGATAGGTAGCATGTCTTTTTACTTTTTTAGCTTCCAAACTCTCACAAAGTTTGACCATATTGGTATTAAAACTTCCAATCCAATTAAATTCTATATAATTATATTGATAAGAAGTTTTTTTGTTTAAATATTTTTTTCGTTCTTTTTGATATGCTACTACCATTCCTAACTCAACTCCTTTTCGTTGAAATTCTGGCGAAACTCCAAATAGTACTCCAAATACTTTATTGTTTTTCTTCTGCATTTTATGCCACAAAAATTGCAGTTTCTGCCAAATTCCAAACTTTCCATTTAAGTGTTTGAAAAGTTGATTTAGTTCGGGAAGCATGACATAAAAACCGATTGCTTTTCCTTCAAAATAAGCAAACCAAACCAAATCTTCTTCCAAAATAGGCTTCATTTGCTTCAAAAGAGCCTTTGAGTCTTCTGCCGTCAGTTTTGCTACACCTGCATGATTTCCCCAGCTTGCATTATAAACCTCTCTAAAATCTTCTGCGTGTTTGTCAATATTCTTTTTATTAATGTGAGAAAAAGAATAGCCTTCTCTTGTCATTACTCGGTTAGCAATTTTCTGTAATCTTTCCGAAACATCATACATTTCACGTCCATACGTAAACTGTTGAAAATATTCTTGAAAGCCCCATTTCTCAAAAAAATCTTTGTAATATTCGAAGTGATAACCCATTTGATAATTGGGAGGTTTGTCGAATCCATCAATCAAAACGCCCCACCATTGATTACGCTCTCCAAAATTTATAGGTGCGTCCATAGCTTCCATTCCACGTTCTTGTAGCCATTTTTTAGCTTTATCGAATAAGGCAAAAGCAACTTTTTCGTCATTAATACATTCAAAAAAACCTGCTCCTCCTATCGGTTGCTCATTATCTTGCAAAACTGTTTTTGGGTTAATAAAAGCTGCAATTCTTCCTACTGTTTCGCCCCTATTATTTTGTAAAAGCCAGCGAATTGCCTGCGCTTTTATTTCGCTATTTTTACCTCCAGTTTGTTTGAAAAGAGGGTTTTTAGTTTCATCAAATACAATTTCTATATCTTTATTCAATGGACGAATCCAGTACGGATTGTCTTTATACAGACGAGCTGCAAAGTCATTAAATTCTTTTTTATGCTGTTTTGTTTGTACTTCTATGAAATTCATTCTATACATATTAATAAATTCGGATTGAGAATTAGTTGTATCAAATAGGATTAAATCTTAGGAACAAATTTACAATTTTTATTTTTTATAAAAATGATAATATGATTTGGGTGCATAACAAATTGCCGTATGGGACAGGATAAATAATCCTTGTCCCTACAAATAAATAAATTAACTAAATGGGTTTAACTGTAAAGTTCACTTTTGTCAATTTCCATAGCTTCTTCTTTAAAAGTAATTCCATGGTTTTCTAATTCAGCCAAAACAGGTTCATAAATTTCTCTATGAATTGGAATCTGAACACCTTTTAAATGTAAATTTCCTGTCAAATATAATTTTGCTGCAATCGCTAAAGGGAGTCCGACTGTTTTTGCCATTGCTGTATGCTGACTATCATCTCCAAAAACAACCAGTGAAGCAGTAAGTTCTTTTGCTTTGCCTTGATAGGTATATTTGATTCGGTGCTGCATCAAAATCATATCTTTATCTTGTGGATCTAGCGTCCATTTTTCCTCTAAAAGACGTTGCAATATTTGAGCAGGCGAAGCATTTTGAAGCGTTATTTTTTTATCTTCAAAGAATCCTAAATATTTCCATTGTTTGAGCTGCACATCAGAAAAATCATAAATCTGTTTTAGTTTTTCTTCTAAAGATAAAAAAGGGTCGTATTTGAAAAACATATTGGCAAACTGTCTGTAAGTCAGTTTATCCGAATTTTCAATTTTATAAGAATCATCTGTCATTCCTAATTGTACAAATGTATCCCACGAATTACAAAAACCATTTCTTCGAATTGTCCCTCTCAGCATTGTCGGAATAGTATCCAGACCATAAACAGAACGGTATTTTAGTGAATCTCTATTTGGATAACCTTCAAATTTATAATCATTATCATACTCATTTATTTGAGCAAATTCTTTTGATTCAATCGGCTCACAATACGAAAACAAACGATGATAAGGCGCATATTTATACTGATGATTCTGAATAAATTTTGCTGTTCCTTGTCCTGCCAAAACTACATTTCTAGGATTCCATGTAAATTTATAATTCCAAGGATTGTTGTCAGATTCAGGAGCTAAAAGTCCTCCAGTAAAGGAACGAAAGGCTGTAATTTCTGCTTTTTCATCTTCTGAGCTATTATGAAAACGTATTTTATCCAAAACTTGCATTGCCGAAAGGTGGTCAATACCGGGGTCAAGACCGATTTCATTTAAGAGTAAAAGTCCTTTTTGTTTTGCTTCTGCATCTAGTTTTTCCATTTGAGGAGAAACATAAGATGCTGTAAAAATAGAGGTTGATTCTTGAACACAAATTTCAGCCATAGGCGCATGTAAAAATGCTGGTAACATAGAGATTACCAAGTCGGCACGTTGTGCAATTTTTCTACAATCTTCCAAATTTGAAACATCAAATTGAAAAGCTGTTGCTCTTTGGTGATGGTTCGTTTTTTGTTGAGCCAGCGAAATATCTAAATCTCCTACTTCAATTTGCCAGTCATTTTCTTTGCTATGGTCTAATAAATAATCGATAAGTGCATAAGACGAGCGTCCTGCACCAATTACCACCACATTTTTCATTGTTTTTTTGTTTATTGTGTGTTGTGTGTGTTATGTTATTTTTTGAAACGAATTTCAGAAAGACAAAGTAAGCATAGTTTGAATTCTCTTGCAAAAAAAGTCTGAAAATGTTTTGATATAAAACTAAAAGAGTGTGTGAAAAATTAGCATCAAAAAGACAAAAAAAGGCTCGAACACGCTTGTTCGAACCTTTATATGATAAAGAAATTTGTGTTTTTTATCCACCACAACCACCACAACCACCACCACAACCACTTCCACAAGAAGAGCCACAGCTAGAACCACAAGAACTTCCACACGAGCTTCCACAAGCACCTCCATCACTACTCGATGAGGAGTTATTTTTATCTGTATAAGCTACTAAAGGAGTAAATGAAAGATCAAAAATAGCACTACCTACATAAATATAACTCCAATCGTGATTCGTATCATTACTAATTTTTTGACCATACTTTTGAGGAAGAACTGTATGTTTGTAGAAATTTGGAATAACACTTCTTGCCATTTTGTTAGATAAACTATATAAATGAATAATAGCCACAATAAGCAAAACAAATAATAGAATTGCTATATATGCAAAAGGTCTATTGTTTGACATTCCCATAAAAAGACGAATACAACCAATCATCATGAGAATGGAAATAGTTACATAATTTATCAAAAATAATTTCATAAAAGAAGCAGAAGCCTTTACTGTTTCGATAAACTTGTCCATCGCTTGATAGGTATTTTTGAATATTTCTTTATTCATGAGTTCCCTCAAAAGTGCTGGATAAAATACTTGTTCAGACTTAGCTGAAAGAATGGTAAAAGAATCAAGAATTACAAAATCCTCTACTGATTTAAGGGTTATGTGTTTATTAAATTTTATTTCATTCTGGCTACTAATTTTTAATCCTTTATTTTTTATCAAATTATTGGTGGCATGATGCACAACATCATTTTTCTTTCCTGTTTTTAAATAAATGACTTCAGAAATAGATAAATCATTAATAAACCCCTCTTTAGGCCAACCTTTCACAATACCTTTTAAATAAGAATTATTAAAAGTATTTAGAGCAATTAGAGCAACTATAATCAAAGGAATATAAAACAAGAAAAAATCTGAACCATTTATTTGGCTATAAAAAGGTTGCATCAAAAAATGCACAGGAATAAGAACTATTAAAGAAATAACGATACCCAAAACAACTATTTTCTCTGGTGTGGTCTTAGACTCTTTTAGTCCTAAAGGTTGATACATGGTGTAATATTCCCAAATATCTTTAGGTTGTTTGCCAAATTTTTGTTCATAAAGTTTGGTTGTATTATCTTTTGCATTTTTGAATTTTTCAAACTCGGCTTTATTGTGAGTAGAAGGAATATGCTGAATTTTTTTTCCTAAAAGGTTACAAAACTCATTATAGGATTCTGTAAAAATCAAATGTTGATGCCAAACAATATCTACTATTTCGGAAGGAGAAACCATTGTACCAGCCGTGGCAGCCAAATACATAAACTTCTTATACTCTAAAATAGCTTTTTCTGTAAAGTTTTTTGTCCATTTGTTTTCATCAGCCAAACGAGTTACAAACCCATAGTCTGTAAGAGGTTGATTGAAATCAAAATCTTTTACATGTTCCCAAAAAATAGGTTTTTTTTTGTTCTCATTGTTTTTTTGAGTGTTTTTTTGAGTGTTTTTTTCTATCGTTTTTTCTGTGTTCATAAGTGGAAAGTTTGGTAAACAGTAGTAATGCTTATACTTTGTTTTATAAAATACGTAAAAACCATTCAAAAGGGTTTTGTTTTTTGATAAATAATGAGCTGTAGCTTTATCAAACTTCTTACAAATTATTAAAAATTATTTCTTACATCTAACAGAAAAGCCTTTATTTCGTTGTTCTTTCTATGATAATAATCAATTACCTTTGAGTTAGGTGGTATTCCTATAAAATTGCATGTATGAGTTGAATCCAAGAATTATTTTTCTGACGAGAATATATTTTATAGAATATATTGACTGATAATCAATAATCAATAATTTAAAATCACAATTAGCTTCATTGTTTTCTAAACTTCTGAAAAAAGATTTTTCATCAAAAGTATTTTATCCAAAATTTATGAACATTCAATCTACAATAATTACTTTATTTTTTAATTTAGTTATTTTATTCTTTTTATTCTCTTCTACAAATTGTATTTCTCAAAAAGCTGCCAATCAAGAACAATCTACCACACAAGCAAAGAGAACAAATGTAGAACAAGATACTCTATTCTCAGAATCCTTATCTCTACTTCAAAAAAACACTCAGACTTATTATGCTTCCACTATAACGGTCATCAACCTAAAAAATCATATTGAATTATTAGCCTCAGAGAGTTTTGAAGGGCGAAAAGTAGGAGAACGAGGGCAAAAAATGGCAGGACTTTATATTCAAGATTTTTTTATAAAAAATGACCTTGAGCCAGCCGTTCCGGTGGATTTAGGAAAGCGTTATATACAAGAATTTGAAGTAGAAAAAAGTAAAATTTCTACAATAACTCTAAAAACTCAATTAAAAGAAAAAGAAATTATTTATCAAAATAAAGAAGATTTTTTAGCTAATCCACTCACTTATCTTCATAATGAAAATGAATTAAATGTAGTTTTGACAGGCTATTCTATTCTACCCAACGAACAAATAACTGGGCGTGGGGTAGCTTTATTTTTAGATACTGAGGATAAAGAAACTATTTTTTATTCGAATCAAGATTGGAATGAAAAAACAGAAAAACAAGTACTTTTGGCGCAACAAGCAGAGGCAAAAGCTGTTTTTTTTATCTTGACAAATGCCAATAATTTCAAAACAAATTCTAAAAAACTTCAAAAAAGCAAATATTTGAATAGTGAAATCTATACTTTAAAAACTGAAAAAAGTATTGGAGTTTATTTTTTATCTATGGAAACAGCAGCCAAATTATTTGATTATTCAGAACAAGAATGGGAAGAATTAGCCGAACAATTTGAAGAAAACAAAATTCCTTCTAGTCTTCCTTATGCAACCGTATCTATAGATATAAAGAAAGAAAGTGCGACTACGTTGGATACAGAAAATATAGTTGGTTTTGTGGAAGGAACAGATTTGAAAGACGAATTAATCATTATTTCAGCACATTACGACCACTTAGGACAAGAAGAAGGGCAAAACAAGAAGTTTTTTGCAGGTGCAGATGATAATGCCTCTGGTGTTGCTGCTCTGATGGAACTAGCAAAAGTATTTGCGTCGGCAAAAAAAGAAGGCTTTTCTCCAAGAAGAAGTATTTTATTTTTAGCTACTACTGCAGAAGAAGTTGGAATGTTAGGCTCTTCTTATTACGCTGATATCGAACCCTTATTTCCTATTTCTAATGTGGTGGCAAACTTAAATATTGATATGATTGGAAGGGAATATGTTCCAAAAAATAAATATCCAGCTAATGATTATGTAAGTATTGTAGGTTCGAATTGGCAATCCACCATTTTGCATCAAACTCATGAGCAAGCTAACACTACTTTTACAAACCTAAATTTAGATTACACCTATAATTCCAAAACTCACCCAAAAGAATTTTTTTATCGCTCTGACCAATATAGTTTTGCCAAATATGATATTCCTGTTATTTTTTATACCAGTCCAGACCACAAAGATTACCACAAGACAACTGATACAGCCGAAAAAATAGATTACCAGCGAGTAGAAAAGATTACTAAACTTATCTTTCATACCACTTGGCAGCTTGCTAATCAAGAAAAAAGTCCTAAAAAAATAGAAAAAAACAGATTTGAAGACCAAAATTAACTCTTTCTATCTTTTTTTAGTATCTCATATAGACAAGTATATAGATTATTCTCTAATTTTGTGAGATTATTTTTTTTGATAAATTCAAAAGCTAGTTTCTTTGTGGAGTTGCTACAAATAACAACTCTAATCATTTATTTTGTAATTTGTATTTTAGTATAAAAATATCGGTAAAGTTATGAGAAAAGTATATAGTAGTATTTTTGTTTTCTTCTTTTTTTTTGTTTTATTCTCTTCTTGTAGAGAAGGTGGAGTCGAACCTGTTCGATTGCTAGAATTATATGTAGTCGATACGCTTGGTGAGCCTGTTGATAATGCTAAAGTTGAGTTTTATTTTACTGAATCAGCATTAAATACAAGTACTTCCCAAATTATTGAAACGCTTTATACCAATGACGAAGGATTGGTTCAAGTAGCTTTAGATGTAGAGATTTTTGATTATTATGTAAATATTGAAAAAGACCAACTCAATAATTGGTACACAACTACATTTGTCAGTTTACCTAATTTATTGGGGAGTAATACAACTACTATTACACTAAATGACGCTTTTGAAGCAAAGCTGACAGGTAGATATAAAAAAAGATGGCAGCAAACTGCAGATATTATCAATGGAAATCCTTCTTTTCCAAATTGTGGGAATCAACTCTATCACGACTTTTTTCGTCGTACAGAAACAGCAAAGGATAACCGAAGTGGAGAAGTTCAAAAGTTTCAGGCTGATATTTGCCCTTTCCCTGGAACTTCTGAAGGAACAAACCAATGGATTTATAATAAGCAAAATAATACAATTACTTTTGGAATAGATAATTTTGCAGAAACATATAAAATAATCGAATTTACAGGCAATAAAATGTCTTTAGTTTATACAACTCCTGATGGTGCTTTTGTTATCGAAAGAAGATATAAACTTGTAAATTAAACACATAGGCACATAAAAATTATTTCTAATTAATTAATTAATTAATATAAAAAAATGACAAAAGAAGTAAAAATAAAAGTAAGAGGGTATCATTTAGATGGGTATCAACATGTCAATAATGCTCGTTATTTAGAGTTTTTTGAAGAAGCTAGATGGGCATTTTTTGAAGAAAGTGATGCACTCAAGACTCTTCAAGACAAAAATATTATGTTTGTAGTGGTAAATGTAAATATCAATTATCGTTATCCTGCTTCGGTAGGTCAGACGATTGTTATAAAAAGCCAATTAGATCATCTTGCTGATGTAGGAAGTAAAAAAAGCACTTTCAAACAAACTATTTATTTAGAAAATACAGATACAGTAGTTTGTGATGCTATTATTACCTTTGTTTTGTTTGATGCCAAAACTCAAAGAGCGATTGCAACTACCGAAGAAATAAGAGAAATGTTTGTAAATGAAGTAAGCAATTAATTTTTTCTGTTTCTAACCAAACCAAAAATTATCTTCTATATTGTTCTTACAGTATAGAAGATTTTTTGCTAGAGTATTTGATACTCAATTTGAGCCAATCATTCCTCTACTTTTATAGCCTTCACACCAAAATAAATTGCTTGTGATGTATTTTTCCAATCTTCAGGGTTGGTAGTCAAGTCTAGTGAAGGTTCATAAATGATATGAGGAGGGGTTGTTATTTTTGGTACAATACACATATCTGATTTGCAATTATTTAAAATCTCTTGTCTTTCTTCTAATTGCATAGCATAATTATAAGCTCTTCCTTTCAAAATATCTGAGTATGCTGCACGAATAGGATTATTTTCTTTATATAAAAATAGAAAAATAACTAAAGGTGCAATCAGTTTTGTAAAAACAGAAGGCTTTGAGAAAATGGAAAAATCAAGGTTTGTAATAGAATCTTTATTAGAATAAAAACAAACAAAAACACTTACTACATAAAACCAACCTATCAAAAATAAAAAATAGACAATATTATTGATACGCATAGGAAGATCGCCACCAATAGAAATATAACCAATAGAAAAACTGCCAAAAACAACTCCTATCCAAACAACTAAAGCCCAAAAAGGATTTACTTTAAAAATAAAATCAAAATCTGTTTTGGTAATAATTTTTTGAGCAAAGGGAAGATAAAATAAAGTAAAAACTAAAATAGGAGTTTCGAAAAACCAATAAAAAATATAGTTTAATGAATTAGGAATCAGTTTACGAAGAATAAGTAAAGGATTGGAAAGACCTGAAAAATTAGAAGCTCTCACAGAATTTCCTTCTGCAAAAATGGAGAAGCAAAAACAAACAAGTGCAAAAACAAATAACAAACTATAAAATGTATCTATTTTTTTAGTGTTTATGAATTTTGTAATCCAAATTATAGCTATCAATCCTACAACCAAAGAAGACATAATTTCTATACATCCACAAAGAGCAAACGTAAAAAAAAAGATAACTAGATTTTCTTTATACATTGATTTTTGATTGTTTTTGTTGTATTCTCTTTGGCATAAAAATCCTATCCAAAAAATTAGAAAACAGTTTGTCAGCATATACCCCAAAGCACAAATAAACCAATAAAATCCTTCTGCAAGACTTGGCATTCCATAAATATAAACCAGAAAAAGACTATTTGTAAGAAGTAATTTTTCCTTTACAGAATTGGTAAAGCTAAGGTTGTTTATAATCCAATAATAGCTCAAAAAGCTAATGACAAGTATTAAAAAAATAAAAATGGGGTAAAATCCTTTCCAGTAAATAATGAACTTTAGAAAAATAGAAGCCAAAAAAGTAGAAAAATAACGCCCTGACCAACCTGTGTACATCGAATAAACAAACTCCCAACTACTCATAGAAGAGAGGTTAGTAAAAAAAGGATACTCATCAGCTACTGGGCGTGCAAAAAATGCCAAGACAAAAAAAGGAATAATACACAAAAAAAGAAAAATGACTTTCAAATTTAATACAGATGATTTTTTGAGTGGGTTCATTTTTCTTTCTTTGTTTCTGGAAGTTAATTAGTCAAAAAAATTATTCTTCAATACGTTTGATTTTTGCACCCAAAGCATTCAAACGCTTATCGATAAACTGATAGCCTCTGTCTATTTGTTCTGCGCTATGAATTACACTTTTTCCTTGTGCAGAAAGAGCAGCCAAGAGAAGCGAAACTCCTGCACGAATATCTGGCGAAGTCATCGGAATTCCTCTCAAATCTTGTTGTCTTCCAAGCCCTAAAACGGTGGCACGATGTGGGTCACAGAGAATAATTTTTGCTCCCATATCAATCAATTTATCTACAAAAAACAAACGACTTTCAAACATTTTTTGATGAATCATGAGCGTTCCATGTGCTTGTGTAGCAACTACCAAAACAATAGAAATCAAGTCAGGCGTAAAACCGGGCCAAGGTGCATCTGAGATTGTCATTATCGAACCATCAATATAAGAATCAATGTGATAATGCTCTTGTGCAGGAATAATAATATCATCATTTTCAAAAATGAGATGAATACCTAATTTTTTGAATGTATTCGGAATACAACCGAGTTTGTCTATACGAGCATTTTTGATGCGAATTTCAGAAGCTGTCATGGCAGCAAGTCCAATAAAACTTCCAATTTCTATCATGTCTGGAAGCATGGTATGTTCTGTTCCTCCTAATTTTTCAACTCCTTCAATAGTCAAGAGATTTGAACCAATGCCCTCTATTTTTGCACCCATTCTGCAAAGCATATCACAAAGCTGCTGAATATAAGGTTCACAGGCAGCATTATAAAGTGTCGTTTTTCCTTTTGCAAGTACGGCAGCCATCAAAATATTTGCCGTTCCTGTTACAGATGCTTCTTCTAATAAAATATATTTTCCTTTTAGGTCAGTTGCATCGACATTATAATATTTGTTTTTAGTATCATAACTAAAACGTGCGCCTAATTCTTCGAAGCCTCTAAAGTGTGTATCTAGTCTTCGTCTTCCTATTTTATCCCCTCCCGGTTGTCCCAAACGGCATTTTCCAAAACGAGCCAAAAGAGGACCCATAATCATGACAGAGCCACGCAAAGCACCACCTTGTTTGATAAAATCTGGACTATATAAAAAATCTAAATTTATATCTTTTGCTTCAAATTTATAGGAATGGTCGCTTAGTTTTTCAGTTTTTACTCCTAAATGTCTTAATAAATCAATGAGTTTGAGTACATCACGAATGAGAGGAATATTATTTACAATAATAGGGTCAGCAGTTAATAAGACAGCACAAAGAATTTGCAATGCTTCGTTTTTTGCTCCTTGTGGTGTAATTTCTCCTTTTAGTTTTGTTCCTCCTTCTACTTCGAAGGTAACGGATTCTTTTAGTTTTGCCATTTCTTGGTAATTCTTATTTTGTTTTAGTTTAAAGTAGCAGAAATTTAAGGGTTTTGTTTACCAATTACAAAGAAATTTAGGCTTAAAACAAAAAAACGAGCTAAATTATGACTTTAACTCTCATTCCCCACCCTTTCATTCAAAATTTTGGTATTATTTAATAATTATATCAATTCAATATTAAATAGTAATATTTAAAGTTAGAGGCTATTTAGCTGCGTAGCTGTGCAATATTTGTAGTCATACAGTTTTAATTTTAT
>Ga0100380_10006946_pt1 | contig 11408 bp, 8 predicted proteins | sample CryGeymeta201504_FD_80417 | JGI IMG/M metagenome (GOLD analysis project Ga0100380, IMG submission 80417) | Groundwater microbial communities from Crystal Geyser aquifers in Utah, USA - Crystal Geyser metaG 2015-04 | ecosystem: Environmental > Aquatic > Deep subsurface > Groundwater | place: USA... | reverse complement strand
TCATTCTGCATCGAGGCCAAATTATTAATTGGCGCCATTGCTCCTGTTATTCCGATAGAATCAAAGCTCCCACCAAAATAGAGATTTCCTTGGTATTCTTCGAGCATTGTAACGCTTCCATTAACCTGACCAAAGTCCTCAGCAAAGGCGAAGGAGTGAATTACCCGAATGAGTTGGTTTCTTCCATCAAACGAAGGCAAATTACCCGCTATATATAGATCATTATTAAACCAAGCCATAGCATGAACCTTTGCCCCGGCATCTAGTTTATTATTAAAAGAAGCAATTTCATTCCACTCTTCACTCGGAATATCAAAGCGCAGCAAACCGGCATGACTAATTCCATTCGAAAACGATTGATAGGCCACATAAACTGAAGTATCCACCCCAAGAAATTCGCCGCCGCGAAGACTATCGACACCAATAGGCATGTAGCTTGGCCAACTTTTCCAAGTATTGGCATCCCAGGTTTTGAGACGTAGAGAAGTCGCTTTGGAACCTTGACTCGCATCGCCATCATCCAATAACCATAACTTATTTTGGAATGACTGCGCAGCATAGACCTCCCGCGTGGCGAATGGATCATTCACTTCACTCCATTGCTGTGCCTGCGCCACAAAAGTGACACTCATAGCGAGCAAGCTAAAAAGGGGCGATATGCGCATTATTCTCTTCATAAGTAACGTACCAATGAGAACCTTAGCTCATAGAAACGATTTTGTAGGTTATAGTTGTTTTGGCTTTGGTATTGTTTGTTTTGTGCAGTCCAATCGAAGGAGCCGCGTAAAGACCATTTACTAAGATAGAAATATTCTCCATATACACCGCCTCCATAACTCATATTGAATGGATTGCTATTGCCTGCGCTGCTCATTTCGGTGAGTGTTTTCGGGTTTAGATTGGCATAAGCTTTCGACCAATTTACCCCAAAGTTTCCTTGAGCGCGTATACCCAATCGGAAATTACTTCCTAAGGTATGCGCATACCCCACGCTAAGGGGCACACTTGCACTGTATATATTCTGACGCGATTCAAAAACCGTTGCATCCACTGATTGCCCATTTGGCACAGGAATATAGGCGATGATTTCACCATCTAGCCCAATAAATGGAATATTTCTATTCTCAAAGGAATAGCTACGAACTTGGGTCACCGAGCTAAATTGGAGTCCTGCACCAAATTCTAATCCCAAGTTTATTCGGTGTTCGTATTGACCGAAGAAGCGGAACACATTGGTTTTGGCCGCAGTTTCCTTTTGAGTCGAAGCATAATCTTTATGCACTTGGCTTGGATCACTTTCCGGAACGCTCAACTGAGGTGTGCCAAATCCATAAACAAAGCCAATGGCAATGCATGGCCCCTTAGGAAGTCTGTTCTTAATCAGTTTATTTAAGCTTACTGTAGAGTCTCGTTCCTCTGCCGGCTGATAATTAGGAATATAAGTTTGCTCAAACCAACCCTGTTTTGGAGCAGGAATAAGCAGCACATTTGGAGATATACGTGTTATATTTAGCGGCCCAAAGCGTTGAACAGGAGCTAGCTCGTTAGTCGTTTTAGTTAATTCAGGTGAGGTAACGATTTCTTGCGGAAGCGCTTTCTTACTATACTCAGGAATTTCTGTTTCTGAATAGCGAACTGAGCGCCTTGGTTCCTGACTTACTTCGTTTGAAGTCGCGGTCCTTTCGTCCGATGTAGAATTAGTTCCATTTTCAGATGGAGTAAGCTCTTCTGTTTCATTTTGTGCTGGAAGACTTTCTGGTGCATCTATAGCCTCAGACTCCAGATTATTGAGGCCTGTTCCACCTTGATTATTTTGGATAGATGGGTTTGTCGGTACCTTTGAAACCACTGGAGTATTTCCTTCAGGAGAAGTATTCCATAACAAGGCCGCACTCAGCAGGCCAACAAATAAAATGGCCGCTCCCCAGTAGAAAAAAGCTCTTCTATTTGGCTTTCTTTTCTGTTGAAACGCGTCAAAAGCATCCCAGTCAGATTCCGTAATCGGAGCCTGGTAATTGCTCAATTTATTCTTGAGCACCTGATCGATATGTCGCTTAGTTCCCGCCATTTGGAGTTAGGAGCTCTTTGAGCATTCTTCGTGCTTTAAATAATTGAGACTTACTGGTATTCTCACTGATACCGAGTATTTCGGCAATTTCTCTATGGCCTTTTTCTTCGAATACAAAGAGGTTCAATACCGTGCGGTACCCCACCGGTAGTTCTTGCATGATTTCAAGCCATTGTTCGGCGTCGAGTATGTCCTCATCCACTTCAATCACTTCATCGGCATAATCAGCGTTATCATCTAATGTTGTTATTTGCTCGCGGACCTTTTTATCTCTTTTTAATAGCGTCAGGCAGTTGTTTATAAATAGTCGGGTGGACCAAGTTTCGAGGGCTGAGTCGCCACGGTAACTATCGATTTTATCAAATAGGCGGATGAACCCCTCTTGCAGGTAGTCTTGAGCCTGTTCGGCATCATGCGCATAACGCAGACATACGGGTTTCATTCTTGGGGCCAGTTGCATAAATAATTGCTTCTGAGCGGATCTATCTCCTCGAGCACAGGCCCGAGCAAGCTCCAACGCCTCACTGTGCGTTGGCTGACCATCCATATTTTCTTGATTTTTCAGAAAATCTGATAGTTAAATAGTTCCTGCTCTCATTCACCATTTGCCTCTTTGACAATCTTTTCGATGAATGGTTGCCCAGAATGATGCATTATTTATGACACCAGTAAATAATCTCCCCTTCCATCAGGCGGTACTTTGCTCTGAGCTCAGCTGGAATATCTTTCTCGTGATCAATGGCTTCTACCTTAAAGCCCGCCTGCTCCAATCTTTTTGGATAATCGAGTCCAAAAAGACGCACATGGTCTTTCTGCCAAAAATGTTTTTCGCGGTCCTCAGCGCTTGTAATAGACTTATCCTCGTAGGTTTTTTCACGGGTATCGTCCAAAGGTACTTGCATAATGGCCCAACCACCTGGCTTTAGCACTCGATATATTTCACGCATGGCCTGTGCATCATCTTCCACATGCTCCAATACGTGATTGCAGAGCACAATATCATACGACTGATCTTCGAAAGGCATGGTATGAATATCCATATGCACATCGGCCAAGGGTGATTCTAGGTCGGCGGTGGTGCTATTGATATTTTTCAGGGCCCGAAAACGCCTGTAGAAACATTGTTCTGGGGCAATATGAAGCAGCTTATGATTGGCAGTAAAGAAGTCGGTTCGATTTTTCAAAAAGAGCCAAAGTAAACGATGGCGCTCTAATGAAAGACAGCTTGGGCATAGCACATTATCCCTGCGTTTTACAGTTCCATAAGGCAAGAATGAGCGGAAATGGTGTTCGCAAATTGGGCATTCTACATTGTCTCCTTTCATCAATACCGGAGCCATCTTATTAAACACATAACTGAAGCGAATCAATACCGGGCGCGGCACATAACGCATTAAAAAAGTGATGATCTCTTTCATGACTATTCTTTATTCCACACTTTAAAATTAGCGACTTCTTCAAGCGTATCTGCCCATTGACCACGAAATCCGATTGCCCGGTCATCAATAAAGATATCAGCCATGGGCTTTCCGAAGGTCCATACTTTATCGTAGGGCATGTCGTGCTCTTTCAGCCACTCTTCCATCGCCTTTTTCTGATCTGCCGACTCTTCTTTTTTCTTAAAGATCGGGTTGGTACGGGTACTAAAAATATACAAGGTATGTCCTTGTTCTTTGAGTTTTTTCATGGCCTCAGCAGCACCTGGAACTGGCGCATCGTAGATTGTACCATCGGTCCACCCCTTCGAATAGCCATGTAAAACTCCGTCGAAATCAATTGCAATTTTCATGAACCCGCAAACTAACACAATTCAAGGAATAATAGATTTCTTCACCACGATGTCGTTCGTCAAATAAATGCGACCAGATATCCTAAGCAGGCAACGCTGGGGCCACTTGTGCTACTCTTACTTACAAAGCGTAGTGTATGAAAAGATTATTAACTTTCTTATGGATGGGCCTCTTCATTGGGCTCCTCGGCGGCCTCCAGGAGGCCAGTGCCACCCACTTAATGGGTAGTGACATTATTTACCGTTGCTTAGGGAACGGAAAATATGAAATTACTGTTCGGGTATACCGAGATTGTAACGGTGTTCCTCTCTCTCAATCAAACATCAATGTTTCCTGTAGTTCTACCACCCTTTCGCTGAGCAATCAAACGAAAGTTTCGGTGCGTGATATTACAGGAATCGATCCGAACTGCCCAACCCAAAGCCGTTGCCAAAATCAATGGACTTACGGTATTGAAGAGCATGTATTTCGGACCACCGTAGATTTGAGCTCCTATAACTGTTGCGAATGGACCATATCCTGGGCGCAGTCTGCCCGAAACAGTAATATTACCACCGGTCAGGCGAACCAAAATTTTTACACCTTTGCCAAATTGAATAAATGTGTGACGCCTTGCAATAGCTCGCCAGATTTCACCAATCCTCCAGTGGCCATTGTTTGCCATAACCAGGATTTCATTTTCAATAATGGAGCACTAGACACAAATGATGTCGGCGACTCTTTGAGCTACTCATTTGCGACCGCCCTTACAGGTCCAAATGCGAGTACCACCTATACGGGAAACTATTCTCCCAATCGGCCTCTTTGTTTCTTTGGTTTTCCCAATCAAAACTTGAGCTGGCCTGCAGGAATTCACCTCGATCCAGTTACGGGAGATTTATCATTCCGTCCTACCTGTGTAAACCAAATTGCCATCATCGTAATTGAGGTCAAGGAGTGGAGAAAGGTAAACGGGGTAATGACCGTTGTTGGTGTCACCCGGCGGGATATGCAAGTTATTGTCATCCCTTGTCCGAATAATAAAGTGCCTAAAATATTGCCTCCTTATGTGAAGCAGGCATGTGCTGGGCAAAGAGTTTGTATGACCATCGAAACCGATGATGATGACCAAGGTGATACGGTAAAAATTAGCTGGAACCGTGGTATTAAAGGAGCGACTTTTACCAATAATAATGGCCAGGTTAAATATGCTTCTGGTGAAGTCTGCTGGACACCTACGAAAAACGATATCAGCAATATCCCATATACGTTCACGATAACGGCAAAGGATAATTCATGTAGCCCTTTTCCGGGGCAATCGGTTCGGGCCTTCAGTATTTTCGTGCGAGAAACACCTGAAGCCGAAGTGTATACCGATGTGCTTACCTGTGGAAAGGTGGCCATTGATCATACCCCAGAAAAATCCTATTCCGGTTATAGCTTTAATTATGTGATTCGAGACAGTCTGAATAAGGCCGTTTGGAGCAGCAGTACCAAAGTAGATACCGCGTTCTTACAGCCAGGATGGCACCGTTTGTTCTTGAATATGCAGACCTCTACTCCTTGCTTTAATATCGCAACAGATAGCATATTCATTCCTGACTTTGTGCAAGTGACTCTTCCGAACGACACCTTTGTTTGCAATGGTTTACCAATAGACGTTTTGAGTCAAACCCGTGGAGGGAACAGCCCCTATTCCTATGAATGGGCGCGAATGACCGATACTGGCGCCTCAGCGGTATTGAGCACTGCAGATCAAATTACCATTAACAACGATTCCTTAGAAATGTACCTGATTCGTGTGCTCGACGCAAATGGCTGTCGGAATTACGATACTGTTCAGGTAGGCTGGTACGAACGTCCTAGCTTTAATTTAGGGCTAGACCAACGTATTTGCCATGGTAGCAGCTATGCCATCAAAGTAGACATGGACTCCCTTCAACCTTATACCTATCAATGGTCAACAGGTGATACAAGCGACGGTATCGATGTATATGATAGCAATGCTTATTGGGTGCGCGTGCAAGACACCGTTGGATGCTGGTTTACTGATACCTTTAACCTATTTGTTAACAAAGTAGAACCCGATGCTGGGTTTAACCGAGATATTTGTGAAAATGAAACCTTAACCCTCACCGGATTTGGTGGAGATAGCTATGAATGGTATCAAAAAGAAGGCTTCACTTATGCGCCATTGCCTACCCCACTGGGAAGTGGATCGCAATTCAGCGCTCTCATAACAAAATCGCAGGGATTTATTGTTCGTGCCACACAAACTTATGGAGGACTCACCTGTGTAGGATATGATTCGATGGATGTGACGATGAATGCATTGCCAGAGATAACCTTAACACCGCCAAATGCCCTTTGTCTTAATGCGAGTCCAATATCATTGGCTAGTTCCATTCAATACCCAACACTCTTTAATGGAGACTGGCGCAGTGATATAAACCCCAATGCGGTGGATCAAGGCTTCTTCTATCCTAGCATAGCCCAGGTCAATGCCAACCCCGGACATGAAGTGATCTACCATGTGGTGGATGCCAATGGCTGTGAGAATGAAAAATCCATGCGAGTGAAGGTCAATCCTTTGCCTGTTGTGGAACTTCTCGATAGCCTAGTTGTTTGTGGGGATATCGGGATCGTGAGCTTGAATAATATCAAGTTAAAACCGAGCCAAGGCCAAACGCTTCAAGGCGTGCCAAGTTGGGTGTCTCTCGATGGAAATCTGGTAGTAAACAATGCCATAGAAAAGACATTTATCCATAATCAAAAACTGAATATCAATGCCTTACCGCAAGGACCCGTTTATGGATTGATTTTTAACTATACCGACAATGCGAGCAAATGTTCAAATGCCGATACGACCTATGTTCGAGTGAAAACAGTCCCTAAGACAAACGCTGGCATACTCCCACAGTTCTGTTGGAATGACCCAGTATTTGATCTAAATACTGCAAATAACCTGAGTCCTAAAGGCGGAGTCTGGAATAGCCTAGACATGCCAATGACTGGTAGCGATCATATGATGCCAAGCGATGTCGGGGTGGCTTACAAGACAACTCTTCCAGGAATAAATGCACGCTTTGTTTACACCGTTACTCAAGAAGGCTGCGAAAAAGCAGACACTGTAAGTACCTTAATCAAAGGTATCCCAGACTTGCAATTAACGCCTCTTGATGGATGGTGTGAAAATGCAGGAATCATCGACTTGAATACTAAAACCAATCTCCCAGGAGGGGTATGGTCCGGAAATGGTGTAAGTGGATTTCAGTTTAACCCCGTAACTGCAGGGATTGCAAGCAAACATCTTCTAAAATACCGTTATACGAACATGAGCACAAGCTGCTCGGTAGAGGATAGCTTTGGAATGGAAGTGCAGGCTGCTCCTACGATTGAGTTACTTACTTCGGATAAAGCCTGCGAAGGCGAAACCTACGAGCTCGAGATTAAAACCAGCAATGCGAGCAGCATTATAATAGAGACCCTGGGTGATGGTAGCTTTGGTTCGGCAAATTCTGGACAAAACACGGCAACTACCTTCAAGAGCTCCTATTTCCCTGGTGCGATTGACAACGATGCCCTCGGATTTAATTTAGTAGCACAAACCACCAATAACCGCTACTGTGCACCCGCTAGCATTGCAAAACACGTGGAAATTTTCCCCTTGCCAAGTGCGAGCATCGACGCTGACCCAATCAAAGGCTGTGATCCATTGACTGTTAACCTACAAGCAATTAGTGATGCAAGTCCGGGAGCTACCTATGAGTGGGATCTTGGAAATGGCACGGTGAAAACGGGAAGTGACGAGGTGAAAACTTTGGAGGAAGTATTTACCGGAGCCAATACCTATACGGTGAGCTTGCGCGTAACCAGTCGTGTGGAAGAAGGAGGATGTATTCAGAATGCTGCTCCTGTGCAAATTGAGGTATTGCCAACTCCGGTTGCCGACTTCAGTGTAAACCGATGGGAAACTACGGTGGCCTTACCTGGAATACAGTTCAAAGATTTGTCAACCGTTGAATCTCCTGCCAACATTGTCGATTGGTACTGGACTTTTGGCGATAAAAACAATAGTTCCAGCGATATGCAGCATCCCTATTTTGAATATCCAGTACTGGATGAAGCAGACACGGGTACTTTCTTAGTTCGTTTGAACGTTATAGCTGATAATGGCTGCGAGGCATTTGATACAGGCAATATTCATATTGGGCCGGATATCACTGTCTTTATACCAAATGCGTTTACACCAAATAATTTCGGAGAAACCATCAATGAACGCTTCTTCGTGATTGCAGATGGATTTGAAACATTTGAAATTACAGTCTTTAACCGTTGGGGCGAAAAGCTGTACCAATCTGCCGATATCAAGGAAGGCTGGGACGGACGCTACAAAGGCCAAGATGTGCAGCAAGATGTATATGTATATGTAGTTCGGGTGACTTCCCTCAGCGGAAAGGAATTTGAATACTACGGAACGATAACCCTGTTGAGATAAGCCAAATTTATTTCATCATTCCTAAGTCCCGGCCACAAAAGTGTGTCGGGGCTTTTTTTTAGTCTGATTCCCTAACTTGCGGCCAGATGCTGTATCGCTTCCTTATTCATCCTTTATCTCTGCTCCCTTTATGGGTTTTGTATGGAATTGCTTGGCTTGCATACGCCGTATTGCGTTATGTGATTGGCTATAGAAAGGAGGTGATTGAGGCAAATATCCAACGGGCCTTCCCGACTTGGACGAAAGAGAATAAACGCAAGTTGCTATTTGACTCTTACAGACATCTGTCTAAGCTCATTGCAGAAGGCATCAAAAATTTGAGTATTTCCGAAAAAAGTCTTCTAAAAAAAATACGGGTAGATAATCCAGCACTTTTTGAAGACTTGTATAAAAAAGGAAAAAGTGTCATACTCCTTTCTTCTCACCTCGAGAACTGGGAGTATTTCATCACTGCCCAAAATGCCCTGCTTCCTCACCGTGCTTTTGGCATTGGAAAAAAAATTCAAAAAGCTAAGCTCGACCAGCAAATCAATGCGCGAAGAGAGCGCTTTGGAATGCATGTAATTCATGCCCAGAATTATCGGCAAATATTAAATGAAGAAATCAATGGCGAGCCATTGGCCATCCTCACTCTTGGTGACCAATCTCCTGCTCCCGATAATTCCTATTGGATGCCCTTTTTTGGCCATGAAACAGCCTTTGCATTCGGCCCAGAGTTTATGGCTCATGCCTATGGTATGGCAGTTGTTTATATGGTATTGAAGCAAGAGACGGATGGTACCTATGTAGCACAAACGGAGTTGCTTTGCGAAGACCCAAAAACAATGGGCTATGGAGAAATTACTGAGGCCTATGTACAGCGCTTGGAGCGCGATATCATTGCTGAGCCCCAGGCTTGGTTATGGAGTCACCGACGCTGGAAACATCCTTTTCCTAAAGATATGGAGGCTTTTAAACGGGAGCACAAAGAGCGGTTTGAGAAGAGGTTTCATCCACATAGCCAACGGGATTGAGAGGAACCAAGAATTCCAGACAGACAGATAGCCAGACAGACAGATAGCCAGACAGACAGATAGCCAGACAGACAGATAAAATAATTGTTGCCCATGTAGCTGAATAGTCCAAATGATGTCTTTCGAACTCGAGTAGGGCGGATGGAGACTACTTATACAAATTGTTGAGTGTATCCTCTCCAACTATAAAAAGCGAATCCCTATTATTTAAGGCGGCATCAATATATCGCATTGGATCAGCAACCATTTTAGCCACCAAAGAATCCAACATGTCACGTTCCGACTGAACAAGTGATAAGCTGCTATACCTAGGCAAGAGCAAATATTCATCCGAATCAAAACTAAATCCACAGGTATCACATTGATTGATTTTTGAAGCAGGAAAGTCCTCCACGAAATGCCTTTTGACCACTTGTATGGAGTTATTGTAATCTTCAATAGCGGCGACAGTATCTCCTGATTTATAATAGGCAAATGCCCTGTAATACTTGCTAAAATTTGAATCCGCGAGTTTTATAGACTGAGTGAATAGGGTAATGGCCTCATCGTAATTCTTTTCTTCAATTGCAATACGCCCGAGGTTAGAATAGGCGCCACTAACCGTATGTTTTAATAAATCCCTTTCCAGGCTATTTTGAGGTCTTGCAGTACGGTAATATTCAATAATCTCATAATAATAGGGCTTGGCACGATCATAATTCCCCAACTCATACTGGTAAATCAAGGCACAGGTTAATAATGCCTGTTCCTTATTTTCCGGGTCATTCTGTATGACAAGCCCGAAATCGCGAAGTGCCTTGTCAAAATTTCCATTTCCTTTATAGGCTTGGCCTCTGCGATGTACCAACCAATAGTGTTTCGGATTTTCGCGAATGAGAATGGAATACTTTTCAATAGAAGTAGCATAATCCTTATTTGAAAACGCTGACTGTGCCTCTTTGAAAACAGTGCTTACTGTGATCTTGGTTCTTTCTTCCTCATAACTATCCCCAGAGCAAGCAAACAAGCCAATCAATACCCAGCCAATCAGAAGTTTAACACTGCTTTTCATTTCTTAGTAATGAGCTCAAGATGATTGTTGATCCGCCGTAAAAGCAGTCCTCAATGCATATTTACCAAACAAATCCACGTACAACACGGACTAGGCTTTGTCCTTTATTTTCTGATGACCTTAAAAACAACATTTCCCCTTTCTCCCATATCAAGTGTCCAAGTCATATTATTCGGAGCAATATCTGAGAGTTTATAGCTTTCATAGCTCCCAACAGATTCTACCATATTCATTTTGAGGTAATTGCTATCTAGATTCAATTCATAGGACCCTTCAATTCCATCAGGAAATGCATTCGACTTCAATTTAAACCTATCATTTTCTAGAAACTCATAGACAGACGAATAGGCTTCTTTTTCTCCTCCTTCAAGTACGGCTGGTGACAAATCTTGAATATTTGCTTTTAAGTCTTCAATCACCCAAGTTCCCTGCATATTTTCAGGCTTAAACTCATTGGAGCAATGGATAGTAGATAATGCTAGGATAAAAAGTACTAGAAATTTTTTCATGGCTTTGAATATGGCGTTTTATTTTTCTGATTTCCTTTCATGATGCTTAGATCATGAAGATCAAATTCAAAACTCAATATTAGGTGTTTCTGTTGAGTATGTTTATGAAAATTCTGACCTCACTTGATTGATCAAGGAGCTTATTCAAATGCGATCGAATTATGGATTTGCAGATAATTTGCTAAGGTCCAGAATAAGTTTTTGATTCACGAAATCTAGATGGATGATTGCACCATTTAAATTGTCGTTACAAAGTGAGCCAATGATATTATCCAATTCATAATCACCAAAGGGATTCACATTATAATCCATATTCTGACCTAAAAAATTCGAAACACCCCATTCATAGCCAGCCATTTTAAAGCTCTTACATTGAATTCCAGTTAAGTGGTTCTTTTCCAACTCATCATATTTAAGCTTACATCCTGCATTTTTTGCGGCGTTCAGGGTTATAAAGTGATGTGTTGGAATTCCTGTGTCGAGGTGAAAATAACCGATTA
>Ga0100380_10006932_pt1 | contig 11424 bp, 15 predicted proteins | sample CryGeymeta201504_FD_80417 | JGI IMG/M metagenome (GOLD analysis project Ga0100380, IMG submission 80417) | Groundwater microbial communities from Crystal Geyser aquifers in Utah, USA - Crystal Geyser metaG 2015-04 | ecosystem: Environmental > Aquatic > Deep subsurface > Groundwater | place... | reverse complement strand
GCTCAAATCCATGTAGCCCATGTTTAGGTGCGCAATAAATTTTCCGGGTGTAGTCACCACAATATCAACGCCCGAAGTGAGCGCTTTTTTTTGCGATTCCCAATCGTCACCATCACCACCACCATAAATGGCCACCGACTCAACCGAGCTGAAATAGGTGAATCCATGAATTTGCTGGTCAATTTGTATTGCAAGCTCGCGCGTTGGAACAATCACTACTGTGTTTATTCCCTTCGAATCGCCCGCAAGGCTCAAGTTATGAATGATTGGAAGTATAAAAGCCGCGGTTTTTCCTGTTCCCGTTTGGGCACAAGCCACCAAGTCTTTTTTATTTAGAATAATTGGAATTGCTTTTTCTTGAATGGGAGTGGCGTTTTCAAATCCCATGTAACCGATTGCATCAATCAGCGAGTCGTTAAGGCCTAGTTCTTTAAATTTCACGTTGGGAAGGTCAGGTTTATTTGTCAAATAAAATAAAGTTGAATCGAATGTTTTAAACTCAACTTGTCAAGAACCTAAAGTTTTGGTTAAAAATTTGGCGCTGCATTGCTCAGACCAAAAAGGTTGATTCATCCAAATGTTGCTGGCAAAACCAACATGGCCGCCATAAATTGGCGCTAAATAGGTAATCTTTTCAGAAAGTTCTTCGGGTTCAGGATAGCAACTTTCAGACAGAAACGTATCGTTTTTAGCATTGATAATCAGCGTGGGAATATGAATGTTTTTCAAAAATTGCTTGGCGCTATTCTTTGAGTAATAGTCATTGGCATCGGCAAAGCCATGTGCAGGTGCAGTATATAAATCGTCAAATGCTCTAAAGTCTTTTAAGTTTTCGAATTGCTCAGGCTGTAATCCTGAATCGGGAAAATCGATGGCTTTTTGTTTTGCTTTTCGGCTTAATTGTCGCAAAAAGCGAGTGAGATACAGCTTGTTGTGCGATAAACTTAAGGTGTCGCATGAGCCAGCCAAGTCAAGAGGAACGCTGATGCCAATGGTCGCAGATACTTTTTCAGAAATGCTGCTGCCGCGTTCGCCTGTGTATTTCAAAACCAAATTCCCGCCAAGGGAAAAACCAATCAAAACCAATTGAGCATAGTGTGACGAAAAATGCTGAACAACCGTTTCTAAATCTTCTGTTTTACCGCTGTGATAGGCGCAAAATTGCTTGTTTGGGCGGCCGCTACAGCCTCGCATGTTTAGGCAAATTACATCAAAATTTGCTTCGAGCATTTGCTTCGCCATTCCTTTTATATACGTGCTTTGGCTGCTTCCTTCTAAACCATGTACCAAGATTGCTGCTCGCTTGTGGTTTTGACGATAAATGTCTAAGTCTAAAAAGTCATCATCAGAGGTAGTAATGCTGATGCGTTCGCTGTGAGGTAATGTTGTTTTTCTAAGTTGATTTGGTAAAATAGCTGCCAAGTGCGCACTCTTGTGCAACCAAGGAGGATTGTAGTCAGAAAACATTTATTTCAAGCGTTTTAGCTCATATAAAATATTGTCCAATCCATTGCTTTTTATGGTATGCAAAAGTGATAGGTATTCACCCAATTTACCTTGTGGAAAACCTTTGCGTTGAAACCATTCTAAATAACTCACTGGCAAGTCAGCCAAAAGTTTGCCTTCGTATTTGCCGAAAGGCATTTTCATGGTCACCAATTTCATCATTATTTCTTGCTGCTCTTGCGACATGGGGCGAAAATACAATTATGAAAGTGAGCCGTGAAAGTTGCATTTTACAAATACTATAGAAATTTGTCATTTGCTTGAGTAGTTGAATCAGATAAAACGGTTACGCACTTGCTTGCTTCAATCATTCAACTTGAAAGCGGTTAATTCGTGATTTAATCTCTTTGTTCGTAATCTAAAATTCTGCTGAGAATCGAGTCACTTACCATGAGTAATACAGATTTTAAAGCCTTTTATAACATGGCATTAGTTCCGTTTGTGCTCCTTTAATTTATGGGTTTTGTTTTAAGACAATAGGTTAGTGAAAAATAGCTAGAACTAGCTATTGCAGACCAAAAATTGCGGTTCCATCTTTGAATCATTCTGAGATTATTAGAAATAAGGTTTTAATGGTCTAACCCTTATCAATCTTAATGCACATTCCTAACCGTCCCACGGTAATTGCCCATGGAATGTGCATTTTTTTTATTCTAGATTGTAGGTAAACACGTATTCATGTTTTCCACCTTCATTTATTATTTTCATCGAACCACTCAATCCTTTGAGTTCATTTGTTCCAGAATCAGGAACTACTTCTAGTGTCAAATGAAAAGAATCAGAACACATTTGACCATAATGCTGCAACACGAAGCTGCCTTTTTTTCCATCAAGTACTCCTTCCACATTTTCGATGGCAACATATCCAGCTGAGCCTTCTTTTTGCGTCATTGCTGAAAGCATTTCGCCTTTGCTTGTAGCATCAAGTGCTCCGTTAAACTGCTTGTCAATAGTAAGTCTACCTAGTTTATTGATGCCGTCTCCTGTGTAGAAAGTTTCTGTTGGATTTAGTTTTACTTCAAAAGTTCCTTTTATTGTTTTCATGGGTGAGTCTTTGTTTTAACGAAAGTGAGGGCTTAAAATGACAACGGAATGTCAGCAGTGTATGAATTTGTCTAATTTTTTTCGGTTTTTAATCAGGTGAAGATTTAACTGAAGTAAGCACTCATTTCATTTGTCAGCAAATTTTGTTCAACTTCGTCAGAATGAAAAATGCTACAATCCTACTTGCAACTGCAGTTTTTGTGCTTACGCTACAATCGTGTAAGAAAGAACCAGAACCAACTTTTCCAACACCATCAACTACTTCAGATACCTACACGCAATATGGCACCCCAATGAGCCAAGTTGCTCACGCTGATGATATTATTATGTATGAAGTAAATATGCGTGCTTTTAGCCAAACAGGAGATTTTCGAGGTGTGATTGATGGTATGGATCGTATTGAATCGCTTGGCGTGAATGTAATTTGGCTAATGCCAATACATCCGATTGGAGAAGTGAATAGTGTGAATTCACCTTATAGCGTTCAAGACTATAAAAGTGTAAATCCAGAATTTGGTGATTTACAAGATTTTCGAGATTTGGTTGAAGAAGCTCATAGTCGTGGCATTGCGGTAATCATAGATTGGGTAGCAAACCACACTTCATGGGATCATCCATGGATTTCGAACAGAACATGGTATACACAAGATGCTAATGGAAATATTATTAGTCCTGCAGGCACCAATTGGGCAGATGTGGCCGATTTAAATTTTGAAAGCGGCAACATGAAAAACGCCATGATCGATGCGATGAAGTATTGGGTTTTTGAGGCAAATATTGATGGTTTTAGATGTGATGCAGCAGACATGGTTCCTGATGACTTTTGGAAACGCGCAACTAAAGAAATGTATGGCATCGAAGGCAGAGATTTGATCATGTTGGCTGAAGGTGGAAATCTGTCAAATTTTACGGCAGGGTTTGAAATGAACTATGCTTGGAATTTTCAAACACAGTTGAAAAACATCTTCTTAGAAAATGCTTCTGCCCAAAGTATTTTTCAAACGAATAAGCAAGAATTTATTTCGATAGAAGAGGGTCAAAGTAAATTGCGATTTATCACCAATCATGATATTTATGCTTGGGATGACACACCGCAGTCAGCCTTTAATAGCGCTGAAGGTTCTGTTGCTGCTATGGTTATAGCTACTTATTTACAAGGCGCTGCGCTTATTTACAACGGCCAAGAAGTAGCATTGTCTCGTAATATTTCATTCTTCGATAAAAACCCAATTAATTGGAATTCGAACCCTGATATTCTTACCGATTATAAATCATTTATGGGATTTTATGCTCAATCTGAAGCTGCCAAAAAAGGAAGCTTGACTACCTATTCGGGCACAGATGTGGCTTGTTTTGTGAAAAGCCTTAATGATGAAGAAGTCTTGGTAATGGTAAACACACGTGCTGAAGAGGTGAACTACGACATTCCCGCACCGTACATCAATACTACCGCAGTTGATGCAATATCAGAAGCAAGTGTTACTTTAGATTCAATTATTACACTTGAGCCTTATCAATATTTGATCTTGAGACGCTAATCAAACAGAAGCCAAGGGAAATTTCTCTTGGCTTTTTTACTTGATTTAAATGCTTGAAATGTTTGCCAAAATCTTCAGCAAACTATTTCAGGGAAAAGAAATACTGTGAATCACCGCTTGATAATCGATGACTTGATCATTGTAAATATTCATTACCCAAGATTGATAGCCTTGTGTGATTAAAAAAGCGTAGTTGTGCCCGTAAATGCTGCTGATATGATACATAGCATATCGGTTTTCGCCCGCATTTCCAAGTTTAAGCTCTGACAACTCAAAGTTGGTGTCAAATTCTTTGTTCGCTTCTTTTATGTGATATCTAACACTGTAACCAATTTGCTTTGCAGCTTCCTCATTTATAGGCGTGTAAGTCATTGGATGAAAAACAATGCTTGACATCAGATACTCATTATTGAAGCTTACTACTTTTCCTTTTTGTTGCTTATAAAGCGTAGAAATTTCTTTCAATTTCCATTGATCGCTGGGGTTTGATTGATATGCCAAAAGCATTGAATCCAAAACTTCCGCATTGTAAAACATGATTTTATAATCTTCAGGAAGCTTCACTTTCAAGTTGAGTTTTTCCAAAGTATGAGACTCGAAAAATTGATAATCGAATGCTGTTTTTGTATTCGAATTGTTCTCAGTGCAGCCTAGAATTAAGGATAAGAGCAATAAAATGATGAAATTTCTCATGTTGCAATTATGATCGGGTAAGTTGCATAATGATTTCTTGATGTTCAGGGAATTGGGTATATAATTCTTTCTGATTTGCCAGTTCGAAATCAGCGAAATCAAAACCTGGCGAAACCGTGCAACCGCATAATGCCCAGCCATCGTTGTTTAAAACACGCGAAGCAAACCAATAGCCACCAGGCACCACATACTGTGGCGTTTGTCCATTTGCAATATCTCTACCAATGATTATTTGCTCGTGTTTGCCTTCTGGCGAAATGCAATGCAAGTCGATAGGTGAGCCATCATAAAAGTGCCATACTTCATCTTGGTTAATTCTATGAAAAGCTGAAAATGAATTTGGAGTCAGTAAAAAGTAGATGCACGTGCAGCAATTTCTTGCGTCATTATAATTACTCGACAAACTGTCTTTTGCAATGATTTCGGTGCTGCGATATGTTTCTTTAAAATATCCTCCTTCTGGATGTGGCGCTAATTGTAGGCGATCAATTATGTGTTGTGCGGTTTGCATGCTTCAAATAAACTGAAAGTTTGTTGGTGTATTCTTTTTCTTTCCTAAGTATTATTTCATTGATAAACTTACGTTTTTCGAAACTCAAGCAACGGTCATTGCTGCTTAAAATGAGATATTCGCTGTAGTTTGGTGATGAATTTTATTCATGAAACAACACTAATTTGAATCAAAGGCTAAACCTTCAAAGCATTAAAATTTATGAGTAATAAAGACAACAACCAATTCAACTTCAGCTATCCCATACAAATGCGTTGGAATGATCTTGACGCTTTAGGACACGTAAACAATGCCATTTATGTGAGCTATTTCGAGATAGCTCGAGGTGCATTTATGCTAAAAGCGGTACCAGGTTGGGATTGGACCAAACACATGTTTTTGATCGCAAACGTAAATGTTGATTTTAAGAAAGAGTTGTTGTTGACTGCCATCAATCCGCAAGTGCATGTGCGCACCTCAAAAATTGGCGGAAAAAGCTTTGTAGTTGATTATGCGTTAACTTCTCAAAAAGGAGAAGAAACCATCTTGCATGCATCAGGAAGCACTACCCAAATTATGTTTGATACCAAGTCACGTTCTACCATGGAAGTGCCAGATTGGGTGCGTAATGCATTGCAAAGCTTTGATAATATGTAAGAAATATTTTGGTTCAGCCATCTATTTAACAAGGATAACAATCGTTTCTTTGTTCAAAATGTTACCCTCATGTTTGTATTGAGACGATACCCATTGAAAAGAGTCCTTATTTGGACTAAGCGAGAGCTGATCTTTTTTATTGTTATGGCCACCACGGTGACGATTCTTTATGAATTGTTAGATCTTAAATGGCTACAAGTTCCGCTTACACCTGTGGGTTTAATTGGCACCGCTGTTGCCTTTATGATTGGTTTTCAAAATAATTCGGCCTATGACAGAATTTGGGAAGCACGCAAGATTTGGGGCGGAATTGTGAACACTTCTCGGTCATTTGTGATCACATTAAAAGACAGTTTTTACATGCATAGGGCAGAGGCAAAGCAGGATGAATCTGAAGTGATCAGGGTTATCACGCATAGGCACATTGCATGGCTCACTGCGTTGAGGTATGCCATGCGCGCCAAAAAGATTTGGGAGGCATCTTATGACGATATGAAGAAAAAGGCAACGTTTCTTTACCACGTTCCCGAATTTAAAACGCCACTTGCCGATGAGTTGAAACCTTACTTATCTCAAGAAGAGTTTGAATACGTCATGTCCAAAGACAATAAGCCAAATGCCATTATTGGGCTTCAGTCAAAGCATTTAAGAACGCTTACAGACGAGAAAAAGCTTTGGGATTTTAGCTTGCTTAACCTACAACAAATGCTGCAAGAATTGACGGCTTTGCAAGGCAAAACGGAGCGCATCAAAAACTTCCCATACCCAAAACAGTATGCTAGTATTGGCTACCATTTTGTGCATATTTTTATTTGGTTGTTGCCTATGGCGATTATTCCATCTTTCGAAAAAATGGGATCAGATATTGCCGAAACGCATCATATGATAGGAGAATATTTTGTGTGGCTGAACATACCATTTACTGTGATTGTGATTTGGGTGTTTAACACCATGCTAAGGATCGGATTGGCAGGCGAAAACCCTTTTGAAGGCTCGCCAAATGATGTTCCTATTTCCAATATTTCTAGAGGAATCACGAGAGACATTTTACAACTTATTGATGAAGATCCAACTCAAATTCCTGAGCCATTTGAGAATACAGGCAATATTGAAATGTAGGGTTGTACTGAGATTGGTTTAACGCTGATTTTCATCATTCTTCGCAAAAAAAAAGCGCATCTTTTCGAAAGCACCTCATCGCATTCAATAATCAGAGCGTTTTAATCATGCTTTGAATTATGAATTTATTTGTCCATCATTCCTTTTCCATTCAAAATATGCTCCATCCATTTATCAATGCGCGCTTCTTTGGTTTTTGATTGTTTGGGTTGCGAAAAGTGAATCAAATAGCCTTTTTGTCGGCCTGGTGTAAGCGCTTCAAAAGCTGTTTTAAGCTTTGGAAATTCTTTCAACTTTCGTTGAAATTCTGCAGGAACTTCATATTCAGATACATCCTTGCTTGGAACCTTTAGTCCAGCTTTTTCTATTTCAATAGCTTCAAAAATGTATGCTCTGATGTGCGTTTCAATCGCGCTGATTTCAAGGGTATTCGTAAACGAAAATGACCTGCCTGTTTGTGAGTTTTCGCCCGGTTTTTTCAGCAATTTATATTCGTCTTGCAGCAATGCACCTTTAAAAAAGCCAAGGTTTACACTCGCTTTTAAAGCACCCAAGGTCAAGATGTTTGCACCTTTGTAGGTATAGCAAGGCACGCCCCATTTTACTTCTTCGGTAAGCCCGCAGCTCAAGATAATGCTTCGCAAAGCGGCTAATTCTTTGGTAAATGAATGCACCTTGCATTGAGGCGTGGCAAATAATGCACAACGGCCGCAGCCATCTTCAAAATAGGTTTCAATTTCGGTGGTCATCATTTTTCACTAATCGTCCAGTCCTTTTCCATTCAAAATGGCTTCGATGCTTTTTTCTACGCGTGCTTCTCGGGTTTTGGCTTGTTTCGGCTGACCAAAATGCAGCAAATAGCCTCGTTGACGGCCAGGAGTTAATGCCTCAAATGCAAGTTTTAATTCGGGCATTGTGTCTAGCTTTTGTCGAAATTCTTCTGCCACTTCAAATTCCTTGGTTTTTTTCATCGGAACTTTTATTCCCGATTTTTCCACTTCAACGGCTTCAAAAATGTAAGACTTTATGATGCCTTCCAGTTCTTCTATTTGAGTCAAATTCGTAAACCTCATTTGCCTTGCAGCTTGCACGTTTTCAGTTTGTTGAATCAGAATATTGTGCGTGTCTTTCAACAAAACTCCTTTGTGAAAGAGTAGGGCACAGTACTCTTTAAAACCATGAATCAATACCACATTGCTGTTGTTTACTGTGTAGCACGGCACGCCCCATTTTAGCTCTTCGGTAATGCCACAATCCAAGGCAATGGTTCGGAGTTTTTCATATTCGGCTTGCCAAGCGCTGGCTTTATTAAAAAAGAAATCAACTTTTGGGTTCATGATCACTAATAATGAAGCAAATTAAAATAGTTTTCGGCTTTCGGGTCTGAAATACCAAGAAATAGCTGTAAGAACAAGGAGAAGCAAACCAGGAAAAACTTCAGTAATCGGATCATTTACGGCCAGATGCGAAATTATCGCTCCAGACATAATGAAGAAAAATCCTGCATACGCCCATTCTTTTACTAACGGAAACTTAGGAATTAAAACAGCAACAACGCCAAGCAGTTTCCACACACCAATGATGGTGATAAAGTATTCTGGGTATCCCAAAACATCTCGGGTTCGTTCTATTTGTTCTTCTAAATGAAGTAGTTGAACTATACCTGTAGAGCTCATACCTAAGGATAACCAAGCAGTTGCTATCCAATAAATGATTTTGTTTCTTTTTGACATGGCGGTTTATTTAGAGTTTGATAGAAATTCTTCAAGTCGATTATGCGCCATATTGATTCCAAATGAAAATGGCATTTTGAGCAATTGATCGCGGTAATGATTTGATTTAAAAATGATTTGCATCGTTAGTTTGCTTCTATTTTCGGTTAGTTTTTCGAAAGTGAGGTATTCTAATTGTACCGGGAGCCCAGAGTCTTCCATTTCAAACGTTCTCGTGATTTTTTGGTCTTCCTCCATTTCGTGAATGGTACCATTAAACCTATGATTGTTTCCCTTCGGATCGGTAGTCTCGAAGAGATAACTTCCGTGTCGTTTGTTTTCAAGTTTGATCACTTTGGTTCCCATCCAATGCTCCACTATTTCCTTTTCAACATAGGCTTTGAAAAGCAATGAAACAGGTATTTCAAACTCACGCGTGATGAATAATTCCTGCTTTCCTTCTTCGGCAGTCACTTTGGTTTTTGTTTCCATATTGTCTCTATTTCTTCGGTTCGTGCGATTTCATGAAGGCTTCCAGCTTATTAAAGCGCTCTTCCCAAAATTGCCTGAAAGGTTCGATGTAATCAGCTACTTGTTTCATTTTTTGAGGATTGAAATGGTAGTAAATCTCTCTACCATTTTGCTCTTGTTGAAGCAATTCACATTCTGTTAGAATTTGCAAATGCTTTGAAATGGTGGGTCGTGAAGAATCAAAATTTGATGCAATAGCACCGGCAGACATGGCTTGAGTGGCCAGCAGTGTTAGGATTGCCCTGCGTGTTGGGTCGGAAATGGCTTGAAAAACATCTCGTCTTAGGTTCATGTGTAGCTATTTGGCTACAAATATATATGTAGCTATTTAGCTAAATAATTTATTTAAAAAAAAATTTCGTTAAGCTTTTCTAATCAACATGCCATTAGCTACCACAATGCCTGACTTTTGTAGGATCTTAAATGAGTCTGCATCAATCATTTTCTTTACTTCAGCAAGTGTTTTACGCACCTCGTTGCCATCGGAGTGAATGGTATTGGTCTTTTCAACCACATTGGTTATTTGTTCGATGATAAACATGGTGTTTGATCTCAGTTGAGGCAGGTTAATCGTTGTCAGTGGTGACTGTTTTAAACGTAAAATGTTTTTGCGATAGGTAACTGATTACAATGGTAAAAAGGGTAACGATCATGTTTGATAAGGAAGGGTAGAGGTGTACTGATTCCACTAAAAACTTAATGCCGATGTAGCTTATGATTAAGTTTAAAACAACAACGGGAGAATACCTCAAAAGCTGCACTCTGCCTCGAATTTCTGAAGCAGAAAAGGTGATGTATTTCTGCATCAAGAAACCAAATAGGAGCATCACAGGAAACTTGATGCCGAGCGTTGCAATGTGCGAGCTCATGGCAACAAACCCAAAATCTACCAAGTTTTTTTCTAATACAAATTGATAGATAATGAAGTATAATGTCCAGTCTACCAATAAATTGAATCCGCCTACGGCTCCGTATCTGAAAAATTGAAGTGTCATGAATTTGCTGAACGGTGGATAGAAGAAATCGATGGCAGACTGAATCCAATCAATAAAAAGCTTCCCAATTTTTCCTGCTAAAAACATAGGTGCAAATGAAATGAATGACCCATTTAGAATAACAAAATCGTAGAAAAAATTAGTTGCACTTAGGATTGAAAAAAAGTGGACGAGAACCTATACGAGCGAAAGGGAATGACCAAGTGCATTGCATTTTTGATTTACAAAGGAGATTTACTTCCCGATACAAAACTTCCCAAAAATATTCCCAAGCAAATCTTCGGTAGTAATTTGACCGGTAATGCTGCCGAGTTGGTGCAGGGCTTCGCGAATGTCTGAAGCAACAAAATCGCCCGAAAGGCCAGATTGAATTCCGTTTAAAGCCGCGTCAAGTGCTTTGTCAGTAAGGCGCAATGCATTGAGATGGCGCGTGTTGGTTACCACTACATCGCCAGTAGTTACCGTGCCCGAATTAATGGCCGCAACCAAGGCTTTGCTCAAGGTGTCAAGGCCTTCGTTGGTTTTGGCAGAAATGGCAATAGGAGTGAGGCTGCCGTTAGTGCTTTCAAAAGGGGTTAGATTTACTTGTGCTACTTGGTCAGCTTTGTTGCCAATAGCCACAAACGTAGTTTGGCGACTGTCAAATTCCGCCATCAGTTTGTTCAGTGTTTGCTGGTGTTCGGCAGCATCGTCTTTCAAATCGTAGAGGTAAAGCACAATGGCCGCGCTTTTCATTTTCTCCAGGCTTTTTTGCACGCCTATGGCCTCAATGGTATCGGTGGTTTCTCTAATGCCAGCTGTGTCTATAAATCGGAATCGAATGCCTTCAATGACCGCGACATCTTCAATGGCATCGCGCGTGGTTCCAGCTATTTCAGAAACAATGGCTCGGTCGTCATTCAATAAGGCGTTGAGCAAGGTGCTTTTGCCAGCGTTTGGTTTACCAATAATAGCCACAGGCACGCCATTTTTCACCGCATTTCCATATCGGAAACTCTCCATCAAACGCTTTAAGTAAGCGCGAATTTTGTCTATTAACTGCACTAAATCTTCTCGATTGGCAAATTCCACATCCTCTTCGCCAAAGTCCAATTCTAGTTCTATTAAGCTGGCAAAATGAATCAATTCTTCGCGCAGCT
>Ga0100380_10006931_pt1 | contig 11424 bp, 7 predicted proteins | sample CryGeymeta201504_FD_80417 | JGI IMG/M metagenome (GOLD analysis project Ga0100380, IMG submission 80417) | Groundwater microbial communities from Crystal Geyser aquifers in Utah, USA - Crystal Geyser metaG 2015-04 | ecosystem: Environmental > Aquatic > Deep subsurface > Groundwater | place: USA... | reverse complement strand
CGCCAACAAGATCGCGGCCTACGCGCTACAGGACACGGGCCTCGACACCGTCGAAGCGAACTACCATCTGGGTTTCGACGACGACCTGCGCGAGTACGACGTCGCAGCGAGAATGTTCGACCTCCTCGGCGTGGAGTCGGTCAACCTGATGACCAACAATCCGAAAAAGATCGTAGGGTTGGAGGAAAATGGCGTGACCGTTTGTGCGCGCACCCCCATTCTCGTGCCCGCCAACCCCCACAACCAGCGCTACCTGACCACAAAGAAAAAGAAGAGCGGCCATCTCCTCGGCCTCTCGAGCTAGAGGCGGCGATCGCCTTCAGTGCCCCTGTCGACAGGCCACCCAAAGGCGGCGATCGCCTTCAGTGCCCCTGTCGACAGGCCACCCAAAGGCGGCGATCGCCTTCAGTGCCCCTGTCACTCATCGTCTCTCGAGCTCCAGCGACGCCGAGTGTCCTTGGAACCCGGCCCGTCTGTAGAGCGACAATGCCGCATGGTTGCTGGCCTCGACGTTGAGAATACAAGGTGTCCCGCGAGCACAAGAGCTCGAGAGGATGCGGCGAACCAGTGCGCCACCCACCCCTTTTCGGCGCCACTCTGGAGCCGTCCAGAGTCCGGACAGGGACTCGAAGCCCTCAACCTCGACGGTGAGTGCCGTAGCGATCACCGAACCCGCGTCTCGGGCGACCCACAGGTGTCCAGCCTCGAGCAAGGCGTCGAGGTCGATGCGCGCCTCGCCATACTGCCGTGACAGCGCGTGAGACAGCGAGGTTCGGTCTCTACTCTGGGCAAGTCCACAGCTCCACCGCGATCCATGCGGCGAAGCGCACGCCGCATGGCGAAGGTGAAGGTAATGTCCACGAACGCTATAAGAACGCTCGTCGGTCCAGTCCCTCTCGCAGGCCCAGAGCCTTCCATCACGTGGGGTCTGTGTGGCGATTCGAGCGATCGCAGCGGTCTCTCCGACAACATAGAGATCCGTCCTTCTGATTAGCCCAACGCCACGCGGCGCCTCAGGAGTTGGCGAGGCGAGGAAAGTCACGTCGGCGAGCCCACCCCACACAGAACAGCCCGTGGAAACCAACGCCCAAAGCCAGACGAATGGCGTCTCAGCGGCGCGCACGGCCGCGAAGGCGCGCGCGAAGGACTCCGCGCCAACGACATGCAGGTCCGAAGTCACTTCTTCTGTTTTTTCTTCGGCTTGGCTTGCTTGGCGGCGCTGCCTTGAATGACGAGTCGCATCCCCAAGCGGATCGTACCCTTCGAGTCGAGGTTGTTCCAGCGAATCAGGTCGGTGCTCTTCACAGAGAACTTCTTCGCGATCTTCGAGACGGAGTCGCCCTTCTGGACCTTGTAGGTCGTTCGGTTGCCCTCGGACTGCGTCTTGGATTGGGTCCAATCCTCGTACTCTTCGGAGCCGATCTCGAGGGCCCGCACCTCGCTCTCCAGCGAGAGAATCGCGTCGGTCGCGTGGTCCTGCGGCAGGAAGAGCTGCAGGGTCAAGCCTTCACGGAGCTTGGCCGTCGCGTCAAGGTCGTTCCACAGCGCGACCTGCACCTTTCGCAGCCCGAAGTGATCGGCGATCTCCTCGAGGGTGTCGCCCTTGTTGACATCGTAGAAGACCCGCTCTCGACCTTCGAAGGTGAACTCTTCTTTGGGCACCAACACGACTCGCATCTCCTTCGAGGGCGACTCTGGCTCGACGGCCGATCGGCCCTTTGTAGGGACGAGGAGGGTCGTCCCGTAGGGAGCGCGTTCCTTGTTGGCGAAGCCGTTGATCTCCCTTAGCACTCGAGTGGGTACGCCGGTTTTCTGGGCGACCCTCTCGATGGTCTCACCGAAGCGCAGGGTGATTCGCTCGTGCTTCTTGCCGTACTTCTCCACCAAGTTGTCGAAGTTCTCGACGAACAAGGAGCCGGTGCCGGCGGGAATCCTGAGCGTGTACGTCTCCCGATCTGGAGGCGTTTGCTTGAGCAGCAACTCCGGATTGAGCTCCTCGAGCTCCTCGAGCGTCGAGCCCACTGCATCGGCGAGAAGGCTCAAGCGCACGTCGCCAGGGACCTCGACCTCGTCGTAGTCCCAGGCCGGGTCGGAGGCCAGTCCATCGAAGCCGAAGCTCTTTGGATTGTTGGCCACCAAGGCAGCAGCCATGATCTTGGGCACATAGCGGCGTGTCTCGTCGTACATCGCCCCATACTCGACGAGCTGAAAGTAGTCGTTCGAGTTGTAGGTGTCGATGGCCTTGGAGACAGTCCCCGCCCCACCGTTGTAGGCGGCCATGGCGAGTGGCCAGCTCCCGAACTTGGCGTGCTGGCGCTTGAGGTAAATTGCTGCCGCGCGGGTCGCTTTGATGGGGTCGAAACGCTCGTCGACGTAGGCGTCGATCCGCAGGCCCATGTCCAGGGCGGTGCCCGGAATGAACTGCCACATTCCACCTGCATTTGCGGGGCTTTTCACCTGGGTCTTGAAGCCGCTCTCGATCATCGCAAGGAAGAGCAGGTCTCGCGGAACCGCTTCTTCCTGCAGGATCTCCAGAATCAAAGGCCGCCATCTCCCCGAGCGTTGCATCCAAACCTTCAGGGTCTTGCTCCCTTGGTCGGTGAAGAGGGCGAGGTAACGTTGGACAGAGGGCTGGTCAGCACATTCGATTCCGAAGGGCAGAACGAAGCTCCCATCGGCCTCAGCCGTGCCTTGCATGAGGTCGCTCTTGATTTGTTCGAGGGCATCGAAGAGCTGTGGATCGAGGTTGACCTGCAGGCCACTTCCTGAGAGCCCCACCGTCTCCTTCGCTGCGGTCCTCGTGAGGACCTTGACTGGAGGTTCACCGGCCAGCGCTAGGCGGTCTGCAGCGCCCACTCCGTACCCAAGCTCCAGCTTGTTCACTCGTGACTCGGAGGATGGCAAGAGCCTCCTCTCGAGCACTCGGACAGCGGCGACCTCCTCGTACTCCACCGCGAGGTTGTCTTTGGTAGGAGCCTCGACGAGAGCCGCAGGAATGCTCACGGGCTCCGACTCGTTTTGGGCATAGGCGCTGCTCGTTAATGAGCAGACAACGATGAGGACGGCGATAAAATAGGTCGTCTTCATGGGGAAAAGCCCAACCTGTTGAAGTCGTGTGTGGAAGTGCGACAGAGCGCGTGGAAAGCCAGTTTCTGGGGAGTGCTGCCGCATGGGGGGTCAGGGCAACGTTCGGCTGAAGGTATCACAGCGTTGGATTGGGGCAAATGTCGGTGCTCGACCCACCCCGCCTCCGGAAGCGAGAAATGCCCCGCCAAAGCTGGGCGCCCATCGGCAAGTGTTGTATTTTTAAATGGAAGTGTCGACTCCAAAATATCCGGTCGAGCCCCAAAAGCCTTTGCAATTCCACACCTGTTTGACCATACTCCCATGGCCTCTCTCCGGCTCTAGCTTTGACGCTGATCGAGTGAGGAGGATGGCTCTTCAACCGCGTTGAATGATGTCAAACGAGCGACGCAACTCATCCAGAATTCACCTGGAAATCGGTGTCACGGTCCTCGAGAACTCGGGGAACCGGAGCCTCCGCGCTATTGATATTTCCGAGCGCGGAATGTTCATCAAGACCGATGATCCAGCGCCCGTCCGGCGGCTCATCCGGTTGCGCGTTCCTGTCGCGAGCGACGGACAGGAGCTGCACGTGTTGGCGATGGTCGTCCACCGCGTCTTGCCAACCCCGGGCACCCTCACCATGGACTCGCCTCCAGGGATGGGAATTCAGCTCTATGGTCTCGGCCCGCTCGCGCGCAAGCGCTGGACCGAATGGGTCAAGAACCTCACGATCGATTGCGCTACACCCAACGGCGAACCGCCCCCGGTCCCACTTCAACGCGTCGACAACCCGCCCCCCATCGACTCGATCAAGCGAATGAGCGTGCGGCACTCGACCTCATGGGACGTCAAGATCATCGGCGATTCCGTCGAGAATACCCGAACGACCAACATCTCTGCAGGTGGGGCCTTTATTCTCACCACACAACCCCACACCGAGGGGGACACTCTCGACCTTATCCTGGTTCACCCCAAGACCGCCGAGGGCTTCGACATCAGCTGTCAGATCGTCCGCAACGTTGCGAAACCGAACCGCGGAATTGGCGTGCGTTTCGTCGACATGACCGATGAGAGGAGCAGGGAGCTGCTCGAATTCATTGAGTCCGCCGTGGCGCAGATCGACGACGAGCTCGTCATTCTCGAGCAAGACGACCCGATGCTCGCCTGACGGGCCGCTTCCGCCCGGCGCCGACCGTGAGCCGTTTTGCCCCAACCCTGGGGGGGAAACTTGTTCGCTGGTGGAAGGTCCGCTGAACCATTCATACGAGCCCTCGAAGGCCACCACCTCAGTGCCGTCGGGGTCGCACGGCAAGAGTCTAGGACCACGCTTGTCATTGGCAGCGCGGCGGACTTCTCCTTGGCGGCCCTGCGCACGGGGCACTCCTCAGACCCCATAGAGTCCGAGACCCGCGTGGTCTCCGAGGAGCTCCGAGAGCTCCTGAGGGACTTCGATTCGGTCGACCTCATCCTGCCCTTTGGTCGCATCCCTGCCACGGATTTCCAGGCAGCGGCGGAACGTGCAGGGATGGCACGCCGCAGTCGTCATGGGCTGCTCATCCACCCTGTGTTCGGCCTCTGGTGGTCGCTGCGCCTCATCGTCGAGCTCAACCTCGAGCAGCCCGAACACGACGCGATGCTCGAGGCGCTGAGCCGCTCCCCAATCCTGCAGGTCGCACAGTCGGGCCAAACACCAGCCAGAGCTTGCGACCACTGCGCGACAGTCCACTGCATCGCGGTTTGCCCTGCGATGTCGAACCTCCTCGCCGAGCGGATCGCGAGCGCAAGGACGCGAGGTGGCTCGCTTCGAGCCACCTCAGTGCTAGGAAGCGAGCGAAATTCGATCGACCTCAGGGCGTGCGCACGACACGTGGCCGGAGGCGGCTGTTCCGAGATTTGCCTCGCCCGCGCCGCCTGCCCTGAAGCACCAGACCGCGCCTACCCGCTCGAGGTGCACAAACACCACCATGGCGAGTTTCGCCGAATGTGTACGGCATACTCCCTCGACACACTCAAAGGTCAGTGAAGAAGAGTCGGCGGTGAGTCTCAGGCCAAGAAGATGTGAAACGACTTGTTCTTCTCCGCGTAGTCTCGATAGGACCCGGAGATGTCGATCACGCCGATGACTTCTGTGCCCCGGCCTGGGCAGATGTTGATGATGACCTTGTTCAGCGCCTCGACGATGAAATACAGCCCCATCCCAGCGCCGCCCCGTTTGACCTCGATTTGGTCTGCCCCCATCGCAAAGCAACGCTGTAAGTACTCGCGGATGGTCTCGACGGCGAGCGAGCCGAAGCGATCGAGCATCGCGATCACCAGCTGGCGTCCGTCGCACGCGTAGGTCAGGCGACAGGTTTCGTGGCTGGCGAGATCGACGGCGTCAGTCCTAGCGACGTGCGCGTACGGGCGAGAGCCGTCCTCCCGCACTGGGGCGTTGTAGATGGCGTTCATGATCAACTCGTCGGCGACGCTCTTCGCAACGGTCACGAGCCGCTTGTTGATGCCTAGGCCCGTGGCGTAGTTAGCCAGCGTCTCGAGCAAAGGGGTCTTGTCACGGCTGCTGCGTACGATGTGCGTGACGGGTTTGACTCCGTAACAGAGATACTTTTCGATGCCAAAGATGTCCCCGTTGATAATCTTCGCGGTGGTGATGATCAGCTCGTCCAGATCGAGTGGGTGATTCTTGGCGATTAGGTTCGTCAAAAAGGGCAGGCGAAAAAGCGAGCCGAGCTCTTCTTTCTGTCTCTTGTCGGCGAGCAGCAGCACCCGCGTGCGACGAGGAGAGTCACCGATGTCGGCGATGGACTCGAGGAACTTGTCGTAGCGCTCGAGGGACCATCCCGTCTCGTTGGGGTCAGGGTCGTAGTCGGCGACGATGAGCTGCGGCCCTTTGATCTTCACGCACCGCTCGGCCTCTTCCGGCGAGGCCGCGAACTCGACGAGACAACCCGTCGCCCCTAGCGCCTTAGCGAGCAATCGCTGATCTTTGCGATCGCCTGCGAGGAGCAAGATGGAGTCGAGAGGGGGAGCGCTGGTCACCATGTGGCCTCCAGATCGGGCACAACGTCATTGAGATCGGGAAGCATGAAGACGTCTCCTGCCTGAATGGGCTCGAGAAGGCTGTCTTTTGTCGGGAGGTTAAGGCGCCCCACCTCGAGGACCAGATCATTAGGGACGATGAGCTCTGGCGTCCTGGTCGTGCGCTTCTTGCTTGCCATGGACCTAATTCGTCTGACGGCGTCGCCGTTGTAGCTGCCGGCCCCAGCGATCATCCCTGCGCCCGTTGTGGTGAGCTTGCGGACGGACTTTTTCACTTCGTCGAGCAGCTCGCCATCGAGCCGCTTGGAGGTGATGGCGATGACTGGCAGGGGAACCTCTGGGGTTTCGAAGACGGACTTCAAACCTTCGGCGTAGCTGCCATAGGCCATCGTGACATCGGCGTTTCCCAGCTCGAGAGCGTTGATCGCGGACCGAACGTCCTTGACCCGCTGCACTTCGGAGAAGAACTCGTCGGCCGCGATCTCGGCCCCGAGGACCTCGCCGCTCATGATCCGCTCGAGGTAGCCGCCGGACTCGGCGATCACGAGCTTTTTCCCTCTGAGCTCGTGCAGGGATGTGCCGACTCCGCTGCGGACATAGACCTTCATGGACTCGGCGCTCCCGCCCGCCGACTTCAGCGAGGCGATCGGCGTCATCTTGCTGCCCTTCGCGGCGAAATAGACGCCATCGATGATGGCGAGATCGATGCCTTCCTTGCGCAGCTCGCTCTCGAAATCGGCCTGTCGGGCGAAGGCTTTGGCTGTCCAGGTGACGGCAGTCTGGTCACTGAGCGTCGCGGCGATCTCGGTGACAAAGGAGTTCCGGGCGACTCCGTCTTTGAAATCGAGGTTTGGCGTGAAGAGGGCAATGCTGTAGACGTCCTCCTGCGTGTTCCCGTTGCAGGGGAGGACAACGAACACAGCCAGTACGGCCCAAACAGCGAGAATCCGTCGCCGAATTCTGTTTCGTGCGAACTCAGATGTCATCGCCGCCTCCTTGCAAGCCGAAGACGCGCCGCTTCATCTCGATGATCTTTTCGACCTCGGTTTTTTGGGGGCCACCTTTGGCGACATAGTCCTGATAGTATTTCAGGGCTTCTTCTGGCTGATTGGCGACGTTGTCGAGGTATATGGCGTAGTTGTGGAGGGCTTGGACCACGCCCTTGGCGGCGAATCGCTCGAAGATCTTCGCGGCTTTTCCTTGTTGACCCGACTGGTACTGAGCCGCCGCGAGGTTCAAAAGGACGTCAGGGGTCTCGTCGAGCTTCGCGGCCTTCTCGAGCAACGCGATCGTCGTGGCGTAATCCCCTTCGTCATACGCCGAGATCGCCAGCTTCTCTCGGATCGCTCGCACGAGAGCGGCTTCATCGCCCTCTCCCTTCTGTTTCTCGTCGAGCAGCTCGAGCGCCTTCGCCGGCTTTCCTCCGCGGTAGTAGGCGTAGGCCAACTCGAGGTTGAGATCGAGCTTCTTGGCGCTCGTCACCGCCTTTCGTTCCTTCTTCGAGAGCTGCTGGTAACCCGACTGCACCGACTCGAGGTAGCGCTCCGCACGGCCAAACTTCTCGTTTCGCAGGGCGATGATCGCGATACCGTATTCCAGCCTCACCCGCTCGACGCTGCTCAGCGAGTCGACATCTTGCAGGGCCTCGTCGAAGAGGTCTTCAGCCTTGCGCCATTGCTCCTTCTTGGCGAAAGACAAGGCGAGTCGAGCCGCGATCAGCGAGCGGTTGCGGGGCGACTCGATCCCGAGTTCTTTGGCCTTCGCGATGGCCTCGTGCGCGCGCTCCCAATTTTCTTGGTTGCCCTGCGCGACGGCGAGGTCATGCCAGCTCGCGCCTGTCATCTGCTCTGGGGCTTCTTGCGCCAACGCCTCGAGGGTGGTTGCTGCCTCCTCATAGCGTTCGCGGTGGACCATCAGCCGCGCGTCCAGGCGTCTCACCGCCGGGGACTCTGAGTCGAGCGCCTTGACGTCGGAGAGGTAGTCGGTCGCCCTCTCCACATCGTCCACCGCGAGGGCCATGATGGCGAGGTTGACGCGGGTCTCGACCGGATGGAAGTCCAGCTCCAAGGCCTGCTCGAGGACCTTGACAGCTTCGTCGTATTTGCCCTCGCTCGACAGCGCCGAAGCGTCGTAGAGCATCGCGGCCGAGAGCCCCTTCCAGGCGCCGAGGTTCGCAGGATCCCGCTCCGCAGCGGTGCGAAACTCGAGGACTCCACCCTCGAAATCCTTCGCGGCGATGTAGTCCAAGCCGAGCATCATGCGGTACTCGGCACGTTCTGGGTCGAGTTGGATGAGTGTGTTGTGGTTCTCGATGGCCTGTGTGGTGTTGCCGAGCTTGCGGTGGAGCTCGCCGGCGAGCGCAAGCACATCTGGGTTGGTCGATGAGGAGGACGAGGCGTCGTCGAGCCACTTCACAACGCCACCGAGATCGCCCTCGATCAAGGCAACCTGCGCCAATTTGAGGCGCCCGAACTCGTAATCCTCCTTCAGCTCCAGGAGCTTGAGGAAGCCCTCTTTGGCGGCGGCAGTGTCACCCTTGGCCAGCAGCGCGGAGGAGCGGAAATAGAGGGCCGCGAAGTGTTCGGGGTCGGCCTCGAGGATGATCTCGAATTCCCTCTGCGCTTTGTCGTAGTCCTTCGCGATGTAGTGGACGCTGGCTAGGTCGTAGCGAATCTTCAGGGAGGTTGGGTTGAGCTTGAGGGCGTAGAGGTAGGATTCGATGGCCTCATCATAGCGCTGCTCCTCGAAATGCACCGCGGCTCGCGAGATGTAGGCGTTGATGTCATCCGGCTCCAGGGCGATGACGCGGTTGAGGTCGTCCAAGGCCTCATCGTAGGCGCCGACTTTGATGTGGATACTGGCCAACGCCCTGTTTCCCTGGGGGTCACTGGGATTGAGCTCCCGGTACTTGGAGAAATGCGCGTCGGCGGTCTCCATGTCGCCTCTCTCGATGGCGTATTTTCCAAGGATGAAATAAGCCTCCGGCAGCTCGACTCCGCCGTCGATGACCTTCTGCAAGTGAGCTACCGCCTCGTCTTCCTGCCCGAGCTGATAGAGGTTGATGCCCAGGGTGTGCTCGACTTCGAGATCGCCGTTGGAGTGGTCCAGCGCCTTGCGCAACATCGCGACCGCGTCCTTGTGTCGCTTGAGCACGTAAAGAACATAGCCCAAGCGCACGGAGGCTTTGGTCAAAGTCGGGTCGGCATCTAGGGCGTCTGCGTAGCTCTCGGCGGCCTCCTCATACAATTCGAGGTCGTTGCTGGACTCGGCCGTCTTCTCAATCTTGATGCCCTTGTCCAGCAGCTCTTGAGCCTCGCTGGTCGAGTATCGGCTCTGGGCGAGGCCGATTCCGCCGAGACTGAGCACGAGCAGGGTCCCGACAAAGGCGCCCGCGAGCACGGTCCGGATTGTGGCTGGGGGATTCAGCGTCACGATGTTCAGCCTCCGACTCTCACGACTACGATGGTGATGTCGTCCTCTTGCGGTGCGTTGCCAGCGAACTCCGACAGGTCAGAGAGCACTTTGGACAGGATGGCGTCGGGCTCTAAGTGGCAATGACTCAGCAGCAGCCGTCGCAGCCTCCGTTCCGTGTACTCTCTTCCCTGCGGGTCTCGATATTCGGTCAGGCCGTCAGTGTAGAGGAAGATGAGATCGCCTGCGAGCAACTCACATCCAATTTGCTGATAGCGACTGTTGCGCACGTCACCCAGGCGGTTTCCCCGTGCGATGAGCGCTTGAGCCTCTGGCTTCCCGTTCACCGAGCGCAGCAGCAGTGGGAAGTTGTGACCGGCGTTGGCGAACTCCAGGGAGCCGACTCGCGTGTCGAGCTTCATCGCCAAGAAAGTCATGACGAACTTGCGCTGCGCGGTGTCATAGACGGTCTTGTTGAGCTCCTCGAGGAGGTAAGGCAGGGACAGCCTGGAGGGCGAGACGTTGATCAGGGTGTCGAGACCGCTCTTGGCGGCCGCAGAGATCATCGCGCTCGGAACGCCATGACCGGTCACATCGCCGATGGAGAGGAGCAGGTCTCCCCCCGCAAGCACGTGGTAGCCCCAAAAATCTCCCCCGCAGATCGAGGCGGAACGGAAGAAGCCGGCAAATCGGAACCCAGGAAGTGTGGTCAGACCTGGCGGTGGCACCAAGGCCTCCTGGATCATCCTCGCGATGTCGAGCTCTTTCTCGAGCTTGGCCTTCTCGAGGGTCTCCAACAACAGCGCCTGAACACGATCGGCCATGGTGTTGAATTGTTGTCCCAGCAGGCCGATCTCGTCACGAGAGCGCACGTCGGCTCGCACACTCAAGTCGCCCTGGGCGATGCGTTGGGTGGCCTTCGACAGCAGCTTGATGTTGCGGGTGATGGCGAGGGCTTGCAGAATGGCGATGACGCATCCCACCACCAGCACGATGATGCCGAGCAGCAGGATAAAGCGCCGCAAACCCGCCTGACGCGCCTTTCCGTCGGCTTGGATGCGGCTGACCTCAGCCCGCAGTTTGTCTTGCGAGTAGGCGAGGCTGAGATAACCCAGATGCTCACCGTTTCGGTCGATGATCGCCGCCGTATACTGGACCAACTCCACTGTCTCTTCTTGTCCACCCTTTACCAACGGCCGATTCACGACCTCGCGCAGCGGGAGGCTCTCTGCGTCGCGATAGCGCGCGAGCCACGAGTCCGGGAGTGTCTCCAGCAAGGTTGGGGCATCCGGATCTGCAGTCGCGACGTAGAAAGGCTCAGCGTCATCCGCCGTGAGCCTGAACATCGAGATGTCATCGTCAGCGAGCGCCACCCAGACACGACCGTTCTCGGCGACAATGAAGGCGGTCACGACGTCCGCCCCCGTCTCTTGCACAATCGAAGGACGCACCAAGGAGTAAAGGGCCGCCAAATCGTTGTCGTACATGGGGCTGGCCGCGGGCAACGCCAGATATCGCGACGACGACGTCCCCAGCTCGTCGAGCGCCTTTGTGCTCACCGACGCGAGCCGCTTGGTCTCTGCCTCGACTTCCTCGCTGACGAACCTCAGGATCAACATTGCGAACACAGCGACGACCAGGAAAGTCAGAAGGACCGTGGTTGCCGTGAGCTTGATTCGCAGGCTGATGATTCGTTTGGCCATCGAGCGTCCTTGGAAAGGCTGTCAGTTGCCTCAGATGAAAAGCTTCTTTCGATAGGCTGTCAGCTCCTCCTGCATCCGGCGAAGTTCCTCACCGCGCTCCACAATCAGCTTCCCCTGTTCCAAGATCTTCGACTCGAGCCTGGCGCGCGCCTGAGCTTCCACGGCCTGTAGTTGCCGGTATTTGGATTGAACGTCCGCAAGGTCGGTG
>Ga0100380_10006925_pt1 | contig 11433 bp, 8 predicted proteins | sample CryGeymeta201504_FD_80417 | JGI IMG/M metagenome (GOLD analysis project Ga0100380, IMG submission 80417) | Groundwater microbial communities from Crystal Geyser aquifers in Utah, USA - Crystal Geyser metaG 2015-04 | ecosystem: Environmental > Aquatic > Deep subsurface > Groundwater | place: USA... | reverse complement strand
CTACTACTAGAGGGAATAATATCTACTACTACCAGGTAGTCATTATTTGTTACAGAAACAGAAAGTACAAGGACAAGAATACTACTAGTAGCTAGTAGCTACTGTACTACTCTACTACAGTAAAGGATCCACAAAATATTCACCTGCGCATATCCTGGCTGTTGTTCGATCGTGTGAACAAACACGGAAGACGAAAAACACACGTTCTTCCCAAAGTTACAGTAGCATTTCGCAATTACTACTCGAGTAGAAGGATTTTTATTATTATTTGCCATAGTATTATTATTTAAAAAAATCTGATTACATTAATGCTCATACAATACGCATCATGCAATCTGCTACCCATTTCTACCGATGTACCTGCCTCAGCGTAGTTGCCATCGGCTCTCTCGCACTTCTTACTACAGTTGTCGCTGAAGAAGTCCCGGATCGCATCTTTGACAACAGCTACATTTTTAGTAACACTTCCACTTTGCCTATCACGTTCCCATCAAATGCGACGGTTACAGAGGAAGGAGTCTCGTCAGAACAGGATCTTATTGGAGGATCTGCTGTGAACACTGCCAGTGAAATTGACATCAGTGTGCAATATCTGGGGTGTTTCGAAGACAGAAGGGACGCTCGTGTAATGGAAGAAAACCCAGAGGGATCTTTTGGAATTTCAGAGTGCATGGACTACTGTGCTACCGCTGGCTGGCCGTATTCAGGGCTCCAATATTTTTATGAATGCTGGTGCGGGGCCTCTTATGACACTATTGGAGTCGCCAACGAAAATGAATGTGATGCCACCTGCAAGGTAGGAACTGGCATTTGCGGAGGCAGTTATCGGCTAAGCGTCTACAAAACATCACTGCAAACAAATCAGCAAGGACAAAAATCAGGCGCTCCCACTTATAGTCCTACGGTCTCTCCTACGGTCTCTCCTACAGTCTCTCCTACAGTCTCTCCTACCGCTCATGTTACCGACAGCCCTACCGCATCTACTCATTCTGAATCTGAGAGAGATCCAAGCACATTAAATGTTCTCATTATTGGATCGGAACAAAACAGCAACAAAGTATTATGGACCGACGACAGCCGCAAGTTTTCACCAACTCCCATTGTGACTGAGCTCCAGAAGATCTTGGAAGGAGGACTGGGTTCCAATCCAAACCTTGCTGGAGTAAACAGTGTCAGTGTGGAATTACTTGACCGCTACAGCTACAATAACGGAGACGAATGCTTCAATCTTGCCAACTGGTTTTATTGGCCAGATGGTGATGATGACTTGCGCTGGCCTATGCTTCGCAATGAAGGTGAGAAGAAATGGGATTACATTATCCTGATCGGAGACCCATATACTATGGAAAAGATGCCTGGCCTCTACACCCATGGAGTAGCTGTTGTGTCGGAAGAAATCGCAAGAGCGACAACCAAGCCTGCGGAAGTTGTGCTCTTGATGCCATGGCCGGCCTCTTCTTCGAAGTCCACAGTGGACCACTACAGAGATATTGTCTACCGCACTGGAAGATCTGGTGGGTTCAAGGTAGCACCTGCTGGTCTAGCATGGCAGGATCTGGGGTCACCCACAGACACCACTAACCATGGCTATATATCTGCAGCTACCATTTACAGTAGGATCTGGGGTAACGCAGCTGGCTCTTCCTACAACCAGGCAGGACTGGCCAACACCATCGACAACACTGTCACAACTAACAAGGGGGTCGTACAGTACACTGGAAAGTTCCAACAAGCTAATGCATTTTCCATGGTTTGGAGCCAAGGTAACGGAATTTCGCCTCGTAAAACTCAAGGCGGAACTAGCACGGAAGATGGATTCATGGCAGCCGCAAGAATTGTTATTCCACGCTCCGGTGCTACTTATGTCGGAGGCTTCCCAGCTGTGTATGTTGGCCGTCGGACTCCTGAAAATGGCAGCAAGGACTACCGTCTTGCACCTGCAGATAGCATTTCTTTTGGATACGAGTACCAAAATGAAGGAAGATACGATGTCGATGGTACTCTCCGCAATATCTTCTTCAGCGAAATTATTTTGGCTGCCAGCATGGACTGGCACGGGGAAAACTACCGTCTCCTTCCCCGGCGGTTGTTGATGGCTCAGGCCTTGAGACAATTTCCTTTCCCACAGATCCCGCTTTATAAGGATGGTGGACATCTGTCACGCGAGTCTGAAGTTATGTGTATGACGTACTTATACACTCTTATCTCAGGCCGCACTCCGGTGGATAATGAGCCAGAAGAGCGCACTCCGATGTGGTTCTCCCAGAAAGTTGGTTACGAAGCTGCATGGCATGTTGGCACAGCTCAGGTTCGTGCTCCTGGCTTCAAAGCCATACCTATTAATTTCAACGAATTCAACTTGATCAAGGGAAATCAGGGGAGGGTGGATATTAATTTCCTCAACCGGCCTAAAGCCAGTGTCACCGTGGCTGTTTCAACGAAATCTAGTGAAGTCAACATTATTCCCACGATATTGACATTTACAACTGACAATTATGCAACAGCGCAGAGTGTCAGCATTAGTGTTGGAAACAATGTTGAACCTTCAAGCCAAGTTTATGTTGCCTTCCAGGTTACCTCTGAAGATGAGGTGTACAATCATGAGGATGGGTGGACCTTCACGGTAAGTGATCCTTCTTCTACTTAATGCCACTGAATTACAGGAGAGTTTAAAGTAGGATGAAAATACCTGCTGTGCGAGATCGAAATGTCTTGGTGGAATTGTTGTCAGATGTAACGGGAAGGTGAGCGCTCTCTGGGTAAATCCAGTATGCGCTGCATGAAGAAAGAATTCCTGTGCTCCAGCTGTCAATCAGATATTGTTTATCTTTTCATCGATTTATAGTTTTAAAGAGCTGTCAACGACTAGGCTTTAATCCTACTACCAGTATAGAGTATCATCATACAAGCCAGTACAATCGCCTTGTATAAGTTAACTAATGGGATTCTTGACATGTCAAATTTTGGGGGAGAGGGTTGTTGATATGAGCCTTCATTTTACACAGAGGCCCCAGGGGTAGTCTCCCTGCATCATATGTCAGTGTTCACAAAGCTGATGCTCTTCCAGTTCTAACCATATATGTAACGAGTGGCTGATCTGATCCCCACCAGCTGCATCGCAAAGACTGTATGGTACTGATTAAATTATCGTCATCTTAGACAGCAGATCCTATCCTCCTTGGAGGGTGTGGTCCAGTTGTGATCAACTCTGTCACCCTTTGGGCAACCATTGGCACCCTACCGGCCCCATAGTTGTAATCCCCGTTAATTAGATGTTCCAGTTTTTTTAATCATCATCTTAGACAGAGTTACATCAGATTGCCAAGGTCATGCTATCAATTGCAGCTTCGGTTTTTGAGATAAATTCCAAGCGCCCAAGCCCTGGCCGTGTGGACCATTATCTATTAAGAAGTCATAGCCATATTTGTACGTCACTCGGAGCTCCTGTCTTTTAAGTAATTGCTTCAGGAGCTTTCCTCTTGGGTCTGCTGTCAGTTTCTTCGTTCGGTGGAAGTGGCACAGATAGATTTCCTGGGCATCCCGAGAGCGAACCAAAGTTCCATTTTTGTTGAGGACACACTCTCCACAACGATCAGGTACATTAGAGGTGTCTGTATCATTTTGTTCATAAAAAAAGAGACACTCCAACTTGTCCCATAAGAGATGACCCTTGAGCTTTGTGTGCCGAATACCAAGCCGTTTTGCGTGATTCCCAATGATTCCTGATATTGAAGCCATACTACGCTTCTCCTCATTTGAGTCATACCACTCATCAAAAAAATGATGCCCTTTATAAGCAAAGAGCCATTCCAGAACAGGCATAGTCAACTTTACATCTTCAGGTGGGTCAGCATGCAAAAAAATAGTGTTCACCTTGTCAACATTTCGATAGAGGGTGAACGGGCCCCATGTGTGGTGTTTGCTATCGCGAGAGTTGCCAGATATTATGTCAAAGTTATCGAGAAACTCCGGAAGAAGGAACTTTGTCAAATTTCCAAATAACATGTCATTATCGCAGCTACCCCACCACTCATAGCCAGCAACTAATTCAGGCCACAAGAAAGCTGTAAGTGGCTTGAAATCATTTATCTTACGAAAACCTGCGTTTCGCAATCCATTTTTGCTGCCCCTAGATGGATCAGTTCCATTGAATAGACTCTTATGAACCAAGTTTGTCAGATCATCCCATGTGACTCTGTAATATTTGACGTTCTCGGGCAACGCAAACGGCGGATTGTAATCACCTACAATGGCGAAATCGACACCAGCTGTTGCGCAGGACATGATAAAAAGCCGAAAACGCCCAGAGTGTACAACTGTCTCACCGAACAATAGCGTCACTAAGCGGACGCGAGATTTCTTGCCATTTTTTGACTCTGTCTGATGCTGATTTTCCAGTTGTCTCAAATTGTTTATTCCCAACGATAGGGCGGGTTCACCATTGTAACTCTTAGGTTTATCAGCAGTCGCAATTAAGCGCATGTCTAGGTCTAGGTTCAACTTTCCAGCGGTCGAAGGATTTGTTTTTGTCTTTCCTTTCGAAGTAACGTTCACAGCGATTTGAATTTGATTAATGACGATAGCATTTGCCAGGATGAAAACTACCACCACTATCGATTTGAAAGAGAAAAGTAGTTTCATCTGTGAAGTGATCATGTTTTGTGGACGCTTGTGATGCCAGACTCTTTTAAGGCCAATTCTTAATTGTTACCATAAAATAAATACTGTAAATAAATAATAGACTGCCGGTCAGAAAAACACGATTAAAACATAAAAACAAAAAGACCAAACTTTACACTTTACATGATGCTTCAAAGAAACGCCTATTCTGAAAACGTCTGACTTCCATCCCTTTCTTTCTCCGAGTAAAATATTTCGTCTCATAAAAATTCCCTCAAACAATTGGAGGACAAGTTAAAGAAAAACTGGAACGTCTAATTATTTAACCGCAGGGTGCCAAGGTTACACAAGGGCAACCATTGGCACCCTGACAGAGTTGATCACAACGGGACCACACCCTCCGAAGATAGGATCTGCTATTTAAATTGAGTGACATGCACCCGGGAATTGAGTTACAATTGGTGGGTATTGGAAGTTGGAAGAGGTCTCGCTGGTCTAAAATTTCCCAAAGGGTTCGATGCCCCACCAATAGTCAATCTGCAGTCAGGGCTGTAAACAATTGGAGGACAAGTAGAGTCATCAGTCATCACCATAATAGAGGTCTTTGCTGAAGTCAAACTCACTATTAGACTTGGTGAACAACTCCCATATCCATTGCCTAATGTTCCCTAAGAATGTATCCCCAGCTGGTGGAAATAAAAACTTCTTATCAGAATTGTTGGGCTTCTACTGGAAAATAGAACACAAGTCTGTCGAAATCAATTAATTATTGTAGTTTATCTATTTTCCGAACCTAGGAATTGTGTTTAGGGTCATACACATGACACCTCAGAGAGACACAATAGAAATACTCCGCAAAAATAAGAGTGCATTATTTCCTACAGATATCAATTCATTGAGAATTTATTTTGAGTTACAGGAGATGGATCAAGCCTTCATCACTGAAGCGGAAGCTTCCAGGGTTGTACAAAGGAAGTGACATATTAACTTTCATGATCACTATTTCAGTAACCATTGCTGCCAAAGGTCAAACTAGGTTGCTGTGTTTTGCCGATTGCTATCCACATCACTGCTGCGACTTTGTTCTTCCAGGTCTAACAGGTTGTCTGTAATTGTCATGTCGACATTGAGAGGCAGATTATCCGGAGACTGCAAATGACTTTGCAAATTTGATGGCAGAGAACTTATTCGACCATCCACGCCTACACCAACAGGGTGCAACTGGCCCACAGGAGGAAGTACTTCAGGTGATGCAACCAAATTGGATCCATAAAAAGATTCCGTGTGCTGTTGGCGCAATGACAAAAGAGCATGTAACTGATGAGAAGCCGCGTCATTATTTAAAACTTGATGTTGTTGTGCTGTGGAGGCGTGCAACCATGGCAGCAAATTGGTGAGAATCTGCTGTTGGTGGATGCGTTGATGATCGCGGAGGAGCCTCTGGGTTTCCTCTTCAGGCATCGCCATTTGAACAGCTTGCTGCTGGCCGTACTGGCTCGCCAGAAAACGTTGCTGAGCTTGCACCCACAGAGCAGTAGGATCTGAGTTACCGCTTGCAATTGTATCAAGAGGTTCTGCATTAGATGGATCGGCATGCTGCTGCTGCATGTGATCTAGTAGTATCTGTCGCTGTTGGGGGAAATGGTTACTCTGCCGGTCCATTACTAGCTGCAGCTGCTGCTGACGATCGTTATGATGTTGTTGTCTCGCTGCCATTGCCTGGTTCAACTGTTGTTGCTCCAGCAGTCTCAATTGTTGGCCTTCGCGTGCGCGCAGTTGAATTGAGGTCAGAAGCTTCTCCTCAGTCTCCTGATTTTCCGAGTGAATGTGGCCCAGACCTCCCTGTACTTGATGTCTAGCTATTTCCTGGTGCTGGCCAGGCTTTTCCTGTTCATGGCAGCTTCCCTCTGTTGTCTTTGCACCTCTGGAGGATTTGCACTCCGGAATCGAGTTGCCTTCATCGTTGAAAACTTGGTCACCGTCAAAACGGTCGGTTTGTTTCATGAAAAAATCATAGTAGTACTGTTCGACCTGAGAAATTGATTTTGTGCCCACCATGGAGGCCAATAGCGGCCAATTGCAGCCTAAAAAAATGCAAGAAAGTGTGTGAAAAAGAAAGTAATAGGCAGGCAAATAAAACACGAGCTAGCTTACCATGCTCTTCAAGTGTTTTGATAAACACTTTCTTCTCCACATTTGTCCATTTCTGGAGCGTCTGTCTTTTAGATGAAGGACTAGATGAGAACCTATCATCGTCAACACCTCTCCATTCCTGCACCTGCTGTTCACATTCCTCACTAGGTGATGAAGCCTTGGTTTTAGGCCGGAAAAACTTTGTCTCATCCTTAGCCAACTTGAAAAGGGGCCCAATTTTCCAAAGTGATCCCGGCATCCGATTTTTGGCTTTTTCTTTCGCACCCCTTTCAACGCCGGTATTGCTTATGCGTTCAATCTTGCGAATGGAAACACTTTGAAACAGAGAACTCTCGGGCGGGTGAAAATCTTTGGTCCTCAAAGAAATGTCACTCTCCGGTAGTCTAAAAAACAAGGGCTTTTGCACGGATGAGCCTGCTGTGACAACCGCGCCGACGGATAATGCTGCTTGTATAGTGGCATCCCACACACAATAATCGCCTCGTCTTTTCCTCCTTCCCACATGTTCTTTCAGAGCCGCCTTGTAGGGCACATACTGCTTTGAATCGTAGTAGAAACGAACGCAATCCTTTGTCGTCTTGTTTCGGAGAAATGATGAAATTTTCCGAAAATCCTTCGGGAATTGCAAAAACCTGTCCAAGAAAATACATTTTTCCATGTCACTCCATGCGTTTGCAATCCTTAATTGACCATCAAGCTCCAAAGGATCAACTCTTTGTGCCTTGAGAGTATTTATGTATGAAGCGCCAATTCGCTAAGTATGCAAATATAGAAAAGAATCAGGAGTAAGAAAGGATGAAGAAAGTGGCGACGTGCGAAACACAATCAACAAGAGTTCAAATTACATGTTCCAGAGGGAGAATTTGCTTAGTTGGCACGCAGCCACCACTGGTGATACGCTTCTCCATGGCTTCCTTAGCTGCTAGATCTGCAATAATTTGTTCCTGCTCGTATTCTGATCTAACTTCATTCCCTCTCCGAGCGCGGCGGTAAGGATTACTACTTGTCCTCCCTGGTGCAATATTTGAAGACGTCACATTCGATACTACAGCTAATGCGCTGCTCGTGGGTAGAGTTCCACCTAGTATTGATTGCCTAGATACTGACAAGGAGGAAGCCCGCGTACTTCCGCTGCCTTTCCCTCTTCTTCGTTTCAACAAAAGGTGCTTCTTGTACTTTCGCTTTCGATATTCATATTCCTCTGCTGCCTGAGTCCACAATTTATTGAGCTTTCGCTTCTTGTCGCGGATGTATTCTTTTGTAAGCATGGCAATCTGGTTGTGTCTGTTGGCATTCTTATGAAAAAAAGGATTTTCAGTCGGTTCGTGATAGAGAGCCTTCGCTAAACCTGTTACAAGCTTAACCTGCTGTGTCCATTCAGGACGTGACAGATAACTCTTCTGCTCAAGAGCAAGATGCTTTTCTGCTTCTGCTCCGGCAAGCTTGGATTCGCAACCTAAGCCAAGAGCATTGCAGAGAGTGTGCCCCTCTTTAGCTCTGCACTGATTCTCTGCTAGAATGCCTTTTACTAAATCACTGTTGTTGGGGTGATTCTTGGTATGAAATACATTGTCCGACAATTCTTTCTTCCCAGTATTATTTCTCGTACTTGAATCATACTCCGATCGCAAAACTTCTACTTCAGCCAGTGACTTCGAAATAGACTGCTTTGTTTTCTCGAATTCACAGCTTAATCGGGCAAGACTCTTAGATATATTATCGGATGCCGACTTCATCTGATCCTTCACAACCACTGAAAAACTTTCTGAACAGGAATCCTGAACTCCCTGTACCATCTTCAAAACTTTACCCTTGCACAGCTTTTGATCTTCTCCAAAAATTTTCTCCTTATGCTTGTCCCATGCAGCCAGTTTTTGATGGTGATCTTGCTCTCTGAGCTTAACTTGTTCTTGCAAAATGCACATTGCTTCTTCCGTCTGCTCTTCTTGCAATTTATCGACCTCTGCCTGGTGGTGTCGAGCTTTTGAATTCTCTTCGATCTTCAGTGCCTTTTCACAGGCCTCATGCTGCACGGTCACTGACTTGATGTTTCCATCCAGTATAGTCATGGCCTTCATGATATGCTGCTTGCTGGGCAACTGAAGTGAGTGATCAGCTTTGCGTACCTTGCAAATCAAGTCATTTTCCAAGAACCTCTTGGGATGCAGCAGATTTAGCAGCTGCTCAACAGCCTGCTCTGCCCTGGCCACTACTCCGTGTTCTCCTAATAACGTTGTTAACAGCGGTTCAATGCCGGGCACTTTTGGTTCATTTGAAGTCAATCCAGAATGCAACGAGTAGTTCATTGTTCCGGCCGTACTAGACGAAGTTCGGCGAGGAATAGGCTGACAATCGCTTGACATCATCTTAGACGAACGAGACTGCGCGATTGGAAATCTATTTGAGAAAAGTTCTGACGATTTTCTTGGGCGCACCGACTGTGCTCCGCTTGAGTTTGGACTTGTTCGGTTATTCTCTTCTTCATGACGAGAAATGGAGTAGCTTTTACTTGACCCAGAAAAGCTTCCACTACAAGTCTCCTCTTGCTGCGAGCTGCTGACCATTCCTATAGTAGAGTTGAAGGAATGCGTACCATCTCCTATTTCGTCCTTCGTGTGACAACTGGGTGACGCTGGATGTGATATTCTTCGGTGATGCACAGGACCGTTCAACTCCGGCAGCCGGTTTGTCCTGTCAATTTTTTGACTCCGCAGGTGTGCATACCGGTCGGGATAATCAAAGGAATCGTTTACCAGTCGCGCTGCCCCGTTGGGACGATCATCGCCGTGGAGGATCACAGACCCAGAACTGACTTGCTCTGAGCGCTTTTGAAAAGTCAGCGATTGATTTTCCCAGGTAGATGCAGAATTACTCCTCAAGTGCGTAGCCGGTCTGAGAAAAGACTCGCCCCTTTCCGCAGAGCTAGCACTTGTATTCGAAGCATTCGCGTCTAATATTGGTAGCGGTCGTTGCTGGTGAAGCTTTGCACGAGGATCTCGCCGATGAAATGATGGTCGTTGAGACTGCGAAGATTCCATTGTCGTGTGATGTGAGGAGAGCGTTTCCACAGATGATGGCTTCGGCTGATGCTGTGTCACTACATCGCTACTATTTTGGTGGGTACTGGCTATCACTTCATCGTTTCCAGTGTTATTTCTCATCGAAGCACTGTTAGGCACGGATCTTTGGGTTGGATCGTGGGAATGTTCAATCGTGCTGACGTTATCCTGTTTTTGTCTCGGGTCTTGCAAAGTCGCCGCGTTGTTAGGAGCGCGAAACCGTGGATCGACAGGACGCCTGGCGGGCAATTCGTCGTTCGTAGTAACCAGAGCCGAGTGGCTCGCATGGCGCCCTCCTCTGCTTCTATTACTCCTGAACGATTCAATCGTATTCAAACTGCTGCTGGATCCGCGACGGTGGAAGTTTTCACTCCCAGAATGCACTTCAAATCTACCACGGGGTATTGGTTGTCGGTAGGTACGCTGCTGCCGGCTATCACTGTAGTTCTGATCGAATCGCGAATAACGCGCTTCGTGGCTTGTCTTTGATGGTCCACTTTGCCAACTAGAGCGACGAGGGATGCTTGATGAGACATTATGCGTATTGGTGCTATTCGGTACGCTACCAATACCTTCTCGGTCTTCCCTAGAAGCTCCGGTTGGTGAAGGCAATGATGCTGGCGCCTCTTCGCCGATTTCACCTTCTTCCGACAAACCGTGTCGACCATGAAATTGCTCTTGGTACAGGTCCGACGAGCCTTGCAGCTCCTTGCGTTTATAATCCTTCCAAGACATGGCATTAACTTGAATGAATACTCTTCAAATGATGCTCTGCTTCCTATGATTGTTACTACTATACTTATTGTATTTAATACTCTAGGTACGCAGTACTCGAAGCAATACCTGGTGGTACTACGTAGTATTGTACTCGAGTATTATTACTCCGGGAAGGTCCGCCAAATAAGGCTCATATCCTAAAATTTAGTACCAAGTTTTTGCCTTCACCACTATCGCCAGCCATCCTTTTTTCTTTTACCCTGGTAAAAGCATTTGTTTGCCGTGTACATTTATCTGCATAAATGCAATTAACACAAGTAAAATGCTTTTACTGAGGTAAAAGTTATTTTGTGTGCGCAGCGCCACACAACAAACAAAGTGAACCAAACAGCAGCAAAAACTCACAACTAGACTACTCACAAACATAAAATAAAATAAAATAAAAAAGCAACAACAACAACAATACAACATCTCCAACTCCAACAACATTAACTTTTAGCTAGCTATACCTAAACAATACTACTAACCACAATTCAAATACACCTGCAACAACAAGGAGTAGAGTACTATTAAAGTTAATAGCTATCACCAGCAGCTACTTGCAGCAGCAGCAACAAGAACAAAAACGGCAGCAGCAGCAGCTAAGCTAGTAACCACAAGAACTTTGCTAGTATCAAGAACAACAACAAGACGAACAACAACAAGAACAGCAATAATAATGGCAGAACAAGGAGAAGATGATAGTGAACACCTACCCCCCCCCCCCCCCCCCCCCCCCCACCAAAAAAAAAAAACACACAAAAAAAAAACAAAAAAACTCCAAAAACAAACTCAAAAAAAAAAGAAAGAAAACAAAAGAACACCAAAACAAAAACCCCAACAT
>Ga0100380_10006917_pt1 | contig 11443 bp, 15 predicted proteins | sample CryGeymeta201504_FD_80417 | JGI IMG/M metagenome (GOLD analysis project Ga0100380, IMG submission 80417) | Groundwater microbial communities from Crystal Geyser aquifers in Utah, USA - Crystal Geyser metaG 2015-04 | ecosystem: Environmental > Aquatic > Deep subsurface > Groundwater | place... | reverse complement strand
TATGACAGCGGAGACTTACGCAGATCGGCGTGCTTTCCACTGTGCATGCAGATTGGTCTCTATCTCCACCATGTCTGGATCGTCCCAGCAGTCGTTTATTGTGTTGATCATGATGTCTTTGTCATCAAGTATGGGATGCGACAGCAAATGCCTGAGCGGCTTCCCGATGAGTGTGGCTTTGTAGCTTTCGGGAATGTCGGCGATAAGGATGCAGTCATCTCGCCAGCTCGATCGCTCCTCGCCAAGCGTTACCCATGTCATGTCCTGAGTGGAAAGATTGATGTTCAGCGCCTGCTCGGCCGAACCGCTTTTGCTGTCTTTGAGCACGGACAGGCCGGTATTCGAGATCATTGACAATGCAAGGCAGACATCTGCATTGATCCCAAGGGCTTCAATCATTTCCCGGAACATCGGTGGCAGAAGACCGCCTTGCCTCGCGGCCTTTGCCTGCTCGTTTGCTATCAGTTCATCAAGTATTTCGCGATCACAGCCATTCCTGAGCAGTGCATTGGCAAGGTTCATCACCTTATGCACGTCCAAGCTCATCCGAGTCCCAGGCACAAGCCGCCAGAACGCATCCTTGCTCATCAAGGTGTCGGCGCACTTGTGAGTGATACCCCAGTCGGGAACTATATCCGCTAATGCCATACTCTTTCCCCTTAAACAAAATAACGAACAATCTCCCACTCCTCGGGAAGCCTTTAATCAAACCAAAGCGTGCAGGGCCCTTCGTTAAAAAGGGGCAATTTCTTTCCACTTATGACAAGGTTTTTGCTTAAAAAGAAATTGGAGTTTTATTTAGGAATAATGAAATTTCTATTTACTTCTATGTATATGTTTCATCATCCCTATCGAACCATTCTAATCGTGATATTATCAACTCCAGACTATCGAACTGGTTGACGTTTCCTCCGGTGACATGCCTGACAAAGCAGTTGAAGCTTTGCGCGATTTCGTTGTTTTTATGGAGTATAGCTTTCTCCCAATCGTATGGATTTTTCTCTTCGATTGCATATTTTGGCCTCCGGATAATATGCAGATCGCAGTTTTTCCGGAGATCTCCGTATATATCGATAATTGGGGTTTTATCCCAAAGCGTTTCAAAGAATTCCAGTGCATTCTTCTTTATCTCGCGGACATCCTGAGTTCTTTCTTTTTGGATGTTATAACTCAAAGTTCCCGGCCTCAGGATAAGTGACATTCCTACTTTTAACGGTGCTACCAGCCGCTTGATTGAAGCGTGCCAGCGCTGAATGACCATAATGATTTTTTCTCCGAGCATTATGAGCTCGAGTCTGCCGTTTGTGTATCCGCGTTTGTCACTTGTCGCCGTGCCTCCTTTTCCTTGGAAGTTTGTCCATACACTGATGGTGGTGCCTCGGCGTCCGTCAGGATTAATTGAAACTCTAAAATCATATTCCTTATATTTCCTCAAGAAGCGATCCAAGGTCTCAAGAATACTGGGATAGATTATTGCCTCTGTTGGATCAGGAAAGTTCAAATCTTGGGCCGCAAGTGCAACCTGAACATCTTCCTTGGCCGTTCCAAGATGTTTTGCGAGATCTTCAAGACTGGCTCCACGCACCCAACCATATAGAGCTGTTTGTGGGCATGCATGATTGAATCCCGGACGTTGTGATGGAAAATCGGGGAGCTTTCGCGCAGAAGGAACCTCGGGAAGATTTATATTTTCTGGTAGCCTGTTGAATTCTTCTTGCTTGGAAGGATTGGCCGGAATCAGTTCTGAACTGAATAACGCTTCTGTGCCAGTTTTGGAATCATAGGAGTAAATGACTCTATGCTCGCACCCCATATCTTCTATGTTTTTGTGCTCTGAGGCGGACAGTCTTGTAGAGACTGCCCTGATAGCCCTAATCGCCCTTTTCTTGGCCCACCAGTTTTCATCGTAGGAAGTATACCAGTTGTTGGGGGTGCCTTCCCGATCGGCCGTAAGGCGTCGTTCCAACTCTTCTTTGCTTAATCCTTTTCTGAGCTTTGTTTCGACCTGGAGGTCGATATCTCCTATCGTGCGGTTATCATCTCCTCCCCGGACGAGAGATCCGAAAAGGGTCATCTTGGTGATGGTATAAGCATGCTCTTCTGCGTTGAATTTTCGGGCCGCTGCAATTGCCTTGGAGAGCACTTTTTCACCCTCTGCCACGCTTGTGCGCTTCATGAGCTTCTTTAGAGCAAAATTTACTCCAAGCCTTGCAGGTTTCCAAAGATCGATTTCCATGTCGTAATAGGGAGAGAAACCCTGATATTCGATCCACCCGGCTCTCGCCATTTCGACAAGCTTTTGGGTTGCTTCCGGGTCCTTCAGGCCAAGTTCTTTCATGGCTTGAGGCGTTGTGAAATTATCTTCACGCATTAGCGTTCTGAGAGCCTTGGGGTCAAGACTGAAGGGACGCGTATTTGGATCTGTTGAAGCCATGGATTTTCTCTTGTTGTTTTGTTCCTGTATCAATGGATGCTGTTTAGGAAGCGCGCCTTTCGCATTTTGCTAGTCTTTTGTGTTGCCTCGGCTTGAAGTCCTTCGCTTATTGCTCCTTCGATGAAGTCCTTGAACCATTTATTGGTGTCGGGCGCATCGTCGGGCACCATGTCCCTGGTTCCATTGGCCACTTCAATGCGTCGTTTGTGTTGTGTCCCGCGATGTGTCCTGCATGGTTGGCCAGGGAAAAGTCCACACGAGGGGCAGCGATAGTCCAGAGGATTGCCGGTGGGGGAAGTCGGTTGTTTCATTATCAGCCTCCAAAAATGAAAAACCGCTAGGCAAGAGCCTTGGCGGATGAAGCATTGTTTTTGTTGTTGTAGTGAAGATTCTCTCTTTTCGCTCACCTAGAGATATGGCCGGCCTGCTGCTATCCAGTCTGCCGGTGCATCTTTTGGGATTTCCTCGCATGGTAGAGCCTCAGTTTTGCACAGATGTATCAGAGTAACCTCTTCCCTTGGCCTTGCATTTAGCCAGGTCGCTAATTCCATTCTTCTGGATGAGGTTAAAGCTTCTGGCCCAAACTCGATTTTATCAATGATGCAACTTTTGGCCGCCTTATCTACCCAATCTCGGCCGCAGCTCGGCATTTCTAGAATCTTGCTTATCGGCTTGCCGGTGTATTTGATATGATAGGCTTCCGGAATCCGTCCCTTCATATTAATTATTACCGAGCCCGGCTTTGAGATCAATGTAAGCTCCCTACTGATTTCTATCTCCTCGAGAACAGGCGTATCTACTTCTGGCTCAATGATGAGATCTTTTGTCTGCCAATTTTCTCTTGCGGGATTTTTTCTGAGAGCTGCCCACAAGCTGAAAGGATGCAGAAAGTAAGTCCATGCAGGATATTTATCTTCGATATTTAATGGCGTTCTAGCTATTCTTCTCTTGATGCTAACGAGCATTTCTCTGATATCATTAAGATACGGATCTATGCCTTTTTCGGGCGTGTAGTTGTATGTATAAAAGTGGCTTTTGGTTTCCTGATGCTCGATTGCAAGTCTGGATCCTGATGATAGTGTGACCTTAACACCCTTTGGTATATTTGTGTTTGGTATTTTATGCTTGATCTCAGCTCTGATTTTGTTGCCAGACATGCCTTTTTCCATCATAAAATGACACCCCACATCCCATTAGATCGGGCTTTAAAATTCATCTGAAATATGGGCTCTTAAGGAGCCAATTCTCCCATTCTCCATCGCAGGCGAACGCAAAGCGTTCTGATCTCAAGCGTGAAGGCCTGAATGGGAGAAGCGGGATATCAGAAGTCCTTACTTTGCTTATCCAACTTTAATAATATTCTTCCTCAAAGCATCTCTGGCCATGATAACCTGCTGTGAATCTGAATCATAAGGATTGGGATTGTTTTTGTGATAAGATAGAAGGCTGTCGATGAAGATGTAGGGTATTTGAAGCGGAATCAGCATTTTGTTAGTGCGAAGCTTGATTTCGGTGACAATGGCTTCTTCAGGGATAAGCGGATGATCGATAACAGATCGTGCATTTCTATTTTTGATAGCAACAAGGACAGCTTCGGGAAGATTGATTTTTGCCGTTTTGACGACGCAATCTTCGATTACGACATCATCTGAGAGATCTATTCTTGTTCTGACGATTCCGTCTTTGACATAAAGAGATTTGATCTCTGGAGGTGCCAGAAATGGTTCTCCTCCACTTTGAACATATTCTCTGTAGCCTTGCTTGGAATCTATGCCGGCATAGTCGCTGGAGACATAGGCAACGATATTTTCTACATCTTTCGGGCTCATTCCCGTGATAAAATTTGCTGACAGAACATCTATTTTTAAGCGGCCTGGCTGCTCCATGTTTTTGCGAGCGGCCTGTCCCTTGAGATGCTCCTTTAATTCATTAGGAATCTTCCATTTTGTTTCGTATTGAGGCTGGCAGATGAAGTAACTCTTGTTACGGGGAAGCCCCGCGTTGTTCAACAGAACCAGATCGAGAATCCCGGTAGCCTTTCCTTTTTCAACGCCATAGGGTGTAAGTTCATAATCTTTGATTTCATGCTGATTCATCTTTTTACCTGATTTTTGCGTGGCCTGATATTTTTCGCCAAATACATTGGTGTATGAATCGGCTCTATCTTCGGCATAGGGGTCGATTTCCATATCGGTTTGAACGATTCGAAAATCGCCGCTCATCAGATCCGAGGCGCTTCTGATTGTTGACGATGGCATTTCTTTGCCGATGATTTCCGCCAGAATATTTTCGGATCCTGTTGTTTCCCTGTTCACTGCATTTGGCAAGGGATTGAGAAGCGGCGGGACCAAATATCCATTTCCGATGACTATCGAAGGGATTTTTCCCTGTGTTGCAATCCTGAGGGTTGGAGCGTGATCTAGTATGACAAGATCGGGTTTTATCGTGTCGATGATTTTGGCCCACGCCTGAACTGATGATCGGATTTGTCCCGGCAATGCTAGGCCGCAAGACAGAAGCATCCCGGCGTGTGTTACGCTTTCTGGAACAGCGATGCTTGGTCCGATTTTAAGCATGGATGTCATAACCGGGGCTGGCCACACGCCTCCCTCTATTTTGCCTGAGAAATCGATTATATTTGTGCTGGCGATTTCTGCGGTATGTCCGTTTGCAGTAAGTATTCTCGATATCTGCATGATACGATTCATGTGGCCGAGATTAGCGCCAAGCTCGTTGCCAATGAGTATCTTCATTTATTGTCCTTACGCGGTTAGCGCGGGTGTTTCTATTTTTGATTCCTGACCTGCTTTGAAGGCTGCTTCAAGAGCGTCTTTAATAAGCACGACGTTCAGATCATGAAAATCGAGAGCATCGCGGCCCTGAACGTCCAGTGTTTTGATCCCCAGAATTTCAGAAGCAATCCGTTTGATTTTATCAGACATTTGTATTCCCCTATGTTCTAATTGATTTTATAGCCCTTGCGCGCCTCAGGTTCGCCATCTTTGCCTTTGACGATAACCGGTGCAATGCGGATCCGCTTGATTTGGCTTAGCCCCGTGCCGTAACGCTGTTTACGCCAATGCCCGCGGCGAAAATGCGGCCGCACCTGTCGATAGTCATCAGAGGTCGAAAGGCTCTCATACTGGCTTGTGACTTCATAATGGCGCAGCATGACAAATCCCTGGGCCTTGAGCTTTTTCTGTGCCTTGCCAGCGCCGGGTAGACTCGATGTAGCCTTTGCTGCCAGATCTGCAGGGGTTCCTTCTTCGTAGGTTGTCTTTGAAGTGATTCCTCCGCCATCAATAACCATTAATGCATTGATGATGACCTGTGAGAGATCATTGATCTGAAGTGCGGCTTGCTTGACAGATTCGTGGATGAGATTTTTGGCATTCTCAAGAAACGCATCGTAGCTTTCAGGGTGATCGATTTCGCTTATCTCGGTCACATACAGCTTGCTGTCCTCGATTGCGTTGACGGATCTTTCTGCAACATTTTGGTATGCCTCAGCCATTGCTTCGGCAAGATTGACATTTCCATGAGTATTCTTGTTGACCACGATTATGGGTGCAAGGCAGCATGATTTTTGCGATACATCGAACCATGGCTCTCCGATTTCGGAGCTGACCAGCAAAAAGATGATTTCATCCTTGTCTTCGCCAATGAAGATTCCGTCAGCCTTCTGACCGTCGAGCGTTACGAAATCGGTGTTTTCGAATTTGTAATATGCCATTTGGTAAGGAAACTGAAGTTCGTTCACAAGAATGTCATCGACATCCGTCTGGCTGAATTCTTCGACCAGATTTTTCCCGAACAGGAAGTTCTGACTGCCTGCGTTATTGTAGAAATTATATGCTCTGAGTATCAGTTCTTCTCGTTCTTTGAGAATCATATAGTTGACAAAATTGATGCCTTTTTTGAGTTCGAGAGCGACATCTTTCTTGGTTTCCTGCATGACACCTCGTTGAGGAATCTGCATATAAGATCTTATGACCGTAGACCTTGCAGCGTTTGCCTGAACGTCGTCAGAGTTCTTTGCGCCGAAATTGACTTCCTCAGCGATATCCTTCTTTGAAAGTTCTCCGGGATTTTTTATGAGATAGGCCCAGAAACGGGTCCGCTCGAGCGCTACTGGTCCGATCATGAAGCTGTCTTTCCTGAGTTGGCGTTTGTGACATCTCTTAGAGATGCTTGATATGGAGCCCCAGATCGTAGATACTCCTTACGACTTTGAGGCGTTTTGCTGATGAACCATGTCGCTCCATGATTTCACTGAATTCGAGGGCATCTGGAATAAGGATCACTTCATCGCTTCCTGCCCAATTGAGCATATCCTGAGCGATGATCTGTGCATTTGCCTTATCGCTTATCGTGTTCAGTGCAATGTCGACAACTTCTGTAAGACTGTCGAGATTCCAACGTTCGGAAAACCTGCTTACCTGGCAGTCGGAAGTATCTGATCCAATATGCCACATGGCTGCAGACGATGGGTCTGTGACCTGCATGCGATCGTAGTAAGGGGTTGTCAGATTCATGGCGGTCAGCTTTTTCATCCAACCGATTTCAGGCTCTCGAGCTCCCGTTTTGCCGAGTTCGTATGCATGCCCGTTTTTGAGCTTTACCAGATTATATTCGATGCCCACGCGCCGACGCTCCTTTGATTAGTTGGCAAAGGGATCCGGATTCACGGCTTTGGTTTCAGCCAGGCAGCGACCCATGTCCATAGAGGCGTTGTATGTTCCCTCCATGCTGAGTCTGGTGACAAGGCGTCCGCGATAGCTAATAGCCATTGACTTTGCTGCCATGAATTCTCCGAAAAAGGAGTCTTCATTTTCATCGGGCTTGATGTTTCCGCTCCAGGTGATGCCCGGTCCATCTACATCAGATCGTCCCTTTGCTGTGATATCCCACTCACCAAAATTATCGAATTCGACTTTAACATCGAGTGAGGTGTTATCACGGATGGATTTCCAGTCGCTGTGTTGAATCCAAAACACAGCGCGATCCAATGAATTCATGAAAATTGAGAGTGTTTCCTCGTCTGATCCATAACGACCGATCATGTAGCATTCTTCGCTTCTTTGGTAGATAGTCCAATCTCCCGATTCAGCATACACAACCGCTTCACCTTCCTGTGCATTTGCAGGCGTTGCAACCATCGCGGCGCATAGAGCGGCAGCGAGCGAGATGATCTTGAACTTGGCATTCATGTTTATTTTCCTTCACATTAGACAATTCGGGATTATTACTCGCATGATTCATATCTTTGTCTCTATGCGAGAGGTTGAAACAAAGAAATTTTCCCTTCAATCGTTTTTCTGTCTACAACAAGGCTTCTTCAAAAGAGGACAATCACAATGAATCTTCGTTTTGCATTGCTTTCCATTGCTCTTCCAATCGCTGCTGGATCGATGCCGGCTTATGCGCAGGATGATCAGAGCACAGAGAAAAAAGAAACATCGATAGATGGAAGCTTTGGTTCTCTGGAAGAGAATTTGCGCTACATTTCCCTGATGGGAACAATAGATGGCATGTCTGCAAATGGATCGACACCTTCGGTTTGTTTCCCGGGTATGACGACATCCATGATTGATGAGAAAGTCATCTCATCTGGTAATGGGGATATCTCAGTTGCAGAACTGGCGCCTGTGCTTGAGAACATATCGGGCGATTGCTCAGGTGAATCCAAATCCAATTATGCCGTTGGACTTCTGAAAGAACTGCCTGATCAATTCTTTGATTTCTATGTGGTTGGTGCGACCTTTGGTGCTGTGAAATCAGGCAATTGCCCAGAAGACAAGGTCGAGGCTCTGTCACAGGATCTTATGTTGAACCTGAGAACTGGTGATGCTGAATCGAGTCCGATTTCAGCTATTCGCAGTTCGATCGAGCGAGCTTGCGTTTGATTTTCTGTTCGTTCCGGTGGTTTTTGCAAAGACAATCACCGGAACGAATTTGATTTTCAGTTCTTGCGCTGCGTGAGCGCGATGCCTTCCGTCTTCTTTGCCATTGCCATAGATCTTGAGTGGATCCAGCTTATAGCCTGAACTGATGTGTTCCTTGAGATCGTCGATGTTTTCTCTTGAGGATTCATCGATATCAAGGAGCCTTACGCGCTCAAGATATTCTTGCGGGGTCATCCATATCAACTTCCCGCCGCGCTGCAGGTAATCTCCGTCAGAATACCAGCCGTCCTTGTCCTTGTCGGCCATCAGGTATTTCATTTGTAGAGACTCTGCATTGCCTGGATTCGGGGAGGATTCTTTCGATCGTTTCCGCCGGCCGTCTTGAACAAATGGATGGTCGGATAATTTTCTTCCAACGGATTACCGCGGTCTTTATCGCGTATCCATATTTCCTTTTCCCAATTCTTGACGGAGTCGGGCGTCACTGCATCTTCGTGCTTTTTGAGTTCACGGAGTATCTTTCGGGTTTTTTCGGGTTCCATTTCTGCATAACTGGTGGTCTGACCTGGCGCCTTGAAAGTTAGTCTCATCGTTGTCTTTGAAAGCGTAGCCTTGTTGACGATAATTCCCTCGAGCAACCAGTGATCAATCACCTTGGTAGCAGGTCCGTCCTGCAAACCTGCCCTGAGTGTTTCGGGGAACTTTCCCTTTACACTAACCCCTGAGTTGCTGATCGTTGTATTTTCGAAATCGATGTTCGGATGGCCTCCGTCCGGATAAAAGCGCATCGTTTTGATTTTTTCTTTTGATGAGATCTGAGAGCCTTTCAGATAAATCTCTCCATCATAATGAAAGAGACTTCCAAGATCCATATTGATGATCTTTTTTGGACTCATTTGATCAAGGGTGCGTTTGGTCATCCAATGCAGTTTTTTGCACAGGAGCACTTCTATAGCTTGTCGTCTTTCCCTGGCAGCTATGCTTTCTGCAGTGTGCCGGGGAATTTCGTCGTAATTCACATAAGGGTCAAGGCAAGTAAAAGCCACAGAACCTTCACTGATTTTTTCAATTACGGTTCTGTGAAACAAGGGCAGATCATGAAACAGATCGAGAGACCCTCCGACAAAAAATCGGTTCATCTTCAGATTGTCATTTTTCATTGCATATCGGAGTTTGCCCTTCTCGAATACACTGTCTCCAAGCTTGTAAGGTTCAACGTTTTCAGGGCCAACTCTCTCAGTATTGATTGATCCGTAAAATGCGTTCTTAGCCCTGATTCCGTTTCCATGTAAAACGAGACTCAGTTCTTGGGGAGAAAGATGAAGCAAGTGCGGGATAAGTAGCGGACTAATCTTTGTATGACTCACCTTCATTTTTCTCCCGTTGAATTTTGACTGAATTTAATTGGCCGGGTTTTCGTCGCCTTTTATGAGCTCGATATCCATGGTGGATTCAAAAGCAGTCGGTGTTGTCAGTGAATCCTTGATCTGCAAAAACCACTCGTTGAGTGAGGTCTGCAGGTCATTTTGGATATCCAGCTGCTTTTGGGGGGATCCGGTAAAACCCATTTCGTCGCCGTCATAAGCGAGGTCATGATTATTTTCGAACCAGTCTTCGAGAATCGCTTCTGCGTTGGGCGCAGTCCAGGCGCCGACCTTGGCTCTGCAAATATAGAATGACTCGCCCGGCCGATCAGCCTTGCCTGCCTCGATAGCTTCGTCTTTGCTATCAAATGGACCGCCGATGTTCATAAATTCTTCTGTTGAACCGGCCCACCAGCCTTCTTCGGATTCAAGACGCGCAGGCTTAATCACTTGAGTATTCATAATGCAATTTCCTTCATGAAAAGTTTTTGAATTCATTGATGACGGACATTTCCAACGCAGTATCGCGCTTGGTTTTGTCTGGATGCCAGATCTTGATCATGTCCTTGTAACTTACGCCGGCTGGAAACACGTCGTCGTATTCTATGTCCCAGTCCTTGGGCATACCCTTCAGAATGGCATTAATATCATCGGGCTCTTCTTCATCGAGCAAGGCAAGGATTGTCCATGCATAGTCCGGTATGAGCGCTTTTCCATCTACCCACCGCCACACAGTGGAAAAATCCACACCGCAAGCCCGGGACAGTTGGGTCTTGGTTATTCCCAAAGTCCGTATGGCCGCCCGGAGTTCGAAATGACTTCTGCGTCTTTGTTTCATTGATCCTTACCAGACATTGCACCATGCAAGGTTATTTAGATCAATAGCATGATGTTTGTCAAACAATATTGCACCATGCAAGGTTTCATGTGTTGTGTTGTGTATTGGATCATAAACCTTGCATGATGCAAGGTTTGCATTGTTGTGTATGTAATGCATGATTAAAACATTGCATCATGCAAGGTTTTTAGGGCATTAGTGTTGTGTTGCTGTGTGTAACACTTGTATTTGTGTCTTGGTGTTGTGATTGCCGCGCTTGACAATCTTGACGTATCCCTTGCGTTCCAGTGTCTCGACATGGAAAACGGTGCTGCCCGGGGATGTCTCAGATTTCTTGGCAATCTCGAGATAAGACATTTGCGCCATGCCATCCTGTGATGACTGAGTGATTGCAGTGAAGACTGCCTGTTGCTTGGGCGTGAGATTGTAGACAGGCTCATCCCAGTCCAGGGGAACGATCACTCTGGATTGGCGATCAGGCCTATGAAACCATTTTGCCTTTTTGCTTTCGCAAACCCAGATCGCACCTGCATGAGCGTAATGGTAAGGAAGATCCATTTCTTCTGCGATATTGGTGATAGTGAGACCATCTGGATATTTTTGCCAAAGGGATTCGAGTTCGCTGGCTATTTCGATGCCCATTAGCTTGCCGGTGCTGTTCATGATTTGCGTTCGACCTGTTTGATGAAGGCAACATTGGTTTCATCTTCCCAGCAGGCTCCGCAGGTTGCACAGTTGTTTGCATGCCCGGTCTGAGCCTTGCAGATAAACGCAGTGTCAGGGCAATCCTGAGGATTACGGATAACAAGCGATGCCATCTCGCTGATTCCCGAGCCTGAGAAACGCATGGCAAATCTTGTCCAGTGGGTTGCTGCCAATGTGAGAAGCTTGCTTCCGATTG
>Ga0100380_10006915_pt1 | contig 11444 bp, 7 predicted proteins | sample CryGeymeta201504_FD_80417 | JGI IMG/M metagenome (GOLD analysis project Ga0100380, IMG submission 80417) | Groundwater microbial communities from Crystal Geyser aquifers in Utah, USA - Crystal Geyser metaG 2015-04 | ecosystem: Environmental > Aquatic > Deep subsurface > Groundwater | place: USA... | reverse complement strand
TCAGATCGGGGAAGCCAATATTGCAGTCATGCTTTTCAAAAGCTCCTCGAAATGAACGGCATGATTAGCAGCATGAGCCGGAAAGGTGATTGCTGGGATAACGCAGTGGCTGAAAGTTTCTTTAAACAAATAGGGACAGCGACCATTTAAATAACGGTCGCTATCCCTATTTTGGTCCCTATTTTGCGCGAGTTGGTATTTTAATGGTCAAACTGCGGGATATCTTAATTCATCAGGGAAGTCAGAAAAAGAAAAACATTATAACGATCCGTTGCAGGGATGTGCATCATATATAAAGAAAGTAATGGAAGACTTAATAAAGACAAAAGAAAAATGAAAGAGGAGATAACCAGTCAGTGCAGCTGAAATCGAACCAGCGGTGATGAATTTTGCTTTCGATATTTTTTGATGTTCAAATTGTCATGTTGCATGTTAATATTTATAAGGGTTCGATTCACGGACTTCTACGTTATTGAGTCAAAACGTTTATGAATAGTAGATTGTGTCACTATTTCTATCGATGGAACGGAGGGCACCCCATGCGAAATTTATCCCTAACACTCATCATCACAATTGTCCTGGCAGGCTGCGCCGTGGCCCCGCCCGCTCCCAATACCCCTGCCTACAAACCCACCCAACCGACAACCAAGGTACAGCCGCTCAACACTGAGAAGACGGTACAGACGGCGGCAACGGGGGATTCGCTGCAGGCCGCTTCGGCCCCCGAGACCAGGCCCCAGGCCACCGGCACGCCCGAGGATGCTCGGCGGCACATACTGCGGGGAATGGCCGCCATCGAGATGGCCAAGTCCAGTGACGATATGGCGTTGGCCGAGGATGAGTTCCGGATGGCAACGGAGATCGCCCCCCAGATGGGGGTCGCCTGGTTCAATTTGGGGAAGGTGCAGTCGCAGTTGGGACGGTATGGCGACGCCATCGCCAGTTACCGTCAGTACCTCGCCGTCTCCCCCGGGGCAGAGGATGCGCAGAGGGTGCGTGATGAGATCGTCAAGATCGAATTCAAGCAGGAACAGGCGGCGAAGGAAAGGGAGCGGGCCGGTACCTGGGTCGGACGGGACGGTGCCTGGTACGCGCTGGCCCTGGACGGGAACCGGATGACCCTTAAGACCGACAGCCGGCCGGTGTCCGAGGACGAGTGCCGCTCTACCTATACGCTGGTGGGCAACGTCCCCATAAACGCCCTCGTCCATGCCGAGTACCAGTTGGTGTTGCGGGGTAACCGTCTCACCGGCACCTGGAGCAGGGGACCGGTCCCGGCGGACAAATGCACCATCCCTCCCGATACCGCGGAGGTGGAGGGGGAGTTGAGAGACAAGGACGGTATGATGGTGCTGCGTCATGAGCGCACGAGTTTCAAGGCCGTGACGCAGATGTCCCTGCTGGGGGACGACAGTTGCGCGGGGGTAGAGCCCGGCGCGAGGAAAATGGTAGAAGACGTTATCTACGGGCCCCTTGGGCCGGGCGGACTGGGTGTCAGGCTCGATGGCCTCACCTCGTGGTGGGACGGCGGTTTCTCCATGGTCCACTATGGCTGGCAGGGGCGTCTGAAGGTGGGAGTTAAGGAGGGATCAGCGGCCTATGGGGCGGGGCTGCGGGACGAGGATGAGATCCTGGCCATCGACGGCGTGCCTGTCAACAGCCTCAACGCCGGGGAGGCGGTCAGGAACCTGCACGGAGAGGTCGGTACCGTTGTCACCCTGGATATCCGGCGCAAGGGGGTAGTGGAGCCGATTTCCCTGACGGTCCAGCGGATCAGTTTGCAGTAATCCTTCAGGGCGCTGTCCCGAGCGGCCCATGGATGGGATGGTGAAAGAGGAGGAAGGATGAAGTCGACAACCTCACGGAGGGGCGCCAGTCACGTTATGGCCGCGGCACTGCTTCTGGCACTTGCGGCTGACCCTCTTTGTACCTACGCCGGGGGCGTCCCGACGGTACCGGGCCCTTCCATGGACTGCGAGGGATCTGTGCAGGCCCTGGCGATGCAGGGCTACAACTGTTCCTGTGCCGGGGGGCAGTTGAACTGCGGCGGCTCATCGGTGAAGGGGCACACCCATTCCGATTCCGCCAACCTGAATGCCATGCTCGTGGGAGGGATCGTCGAGGGGATGCTCTCCTCTATGTTCGCTCCGCCGAAGAAAAACAGCAACTGGCAGGATTCCCTGCTGGAACAGCATGATGCCGCCGCCCGGGCAGCCCGCCAGGCGGAAGAGTGGCGCCAGTCCAGGGACGATGAGTTCCAGGCCGGCCGTGGGAACATGATGGGGGCGTTCAAGCAACTGGAGGGGGCGCAGCTCTCCGTCAGCGATGCGATGGGGAGGGGCTGGACTTCAAGACCCTTGACGGGGAGATGGAGTCCCTGGCCGCCGGCGCCAAAAAGCCCTTCGACACTGCTGGGGTGATGACGGGACCGGTCCCCGCGGTATCGGCAGGCGCCACCCCCTTCTTCGGGGACACTATGCCGGAGACGGATCTTCGGCTGCTGGTGGACCCGGAGAACGACCCGAGGGTGGTGGATCTGAGAAGCGCCGTCACCTACGTCGTCGGCAATCTGGAAAAGGATGCCTCAACGACGGCCGTCAACAGCAGCCCCCGCCAGCCCAATGGGAACGGCGAACCGATCATCGAACCCCCGGACTGTAAAGGGCTTGCCCGCAAGTTGAACGGCTTCATCGAGCAGCGGAGCAGGTTTAACAAGACCATCCTCCTGGCCCAGGGCCAGTTGGACGACTGGAAGTCCACCAACCGCAACGCCTTGGTGAATGCCGCCAAGGACGGCATCGAGTACTTTACCGGGAATCTGCTGGAAAGCCTTACCAACCGTGGAAAGGCGGCGGAGCGTCTTCAGATGATCTACACGCGTAACGCCGCGAAGATGGCGGAGGAAGGCGTCGATATCCTGGCCCTGGAGGCAAAAATCCAGCGCTTGAATATGATCTCCTCGGCGGGCAAGGTTGCCGAGGTCACCAGCAGCATCAACGACTGGCAGACCTTCATCAAGGACGGTATGTCGGCGCTGATCATGCAACTCAATGCGTCGAACGAGGAGGTGAATCAGATCCTCGAAGACCCGAAGATGCAGAAGTATTTCGAAACGGAGAGCCCGGAGCTGAAGACGCTGCTGGATATCACCAAGATGGCGGCAGCCCAAAAGGTCTTCGGGAAGTGGGTTGCCAGGCAGCTGCCCATCATTGGGGGGGTGGAAATCGGGATCAAGCAGTTGTACAACGGCACGGAGTGGGCAACCAGCTTTTACATGATGGCCGACGCCAACAATATCAACGGCAAGGTCATGAATAGCGCCAGATCCCTCCAGAAGCGGATCGACGATACGCGAATCGAGCTGGGGGCCTGTCCGTAAAACGGGTGTGGAGGGAAAGAGGGGTCAAGTCTCTGCTTGGCTCATCTTTCGTGCGACAGGAACTAAGAGGACGTCCATAAAATTATAAAATAGTAATCGGGCGAAAAAAAGAAACTTTTGATTTTATATCCCCCGTCCCACCCTTTATCTTCAAAACATATTATATAGAACGACCGAAGTCTTGGACTGTTTGTCATTGTCCGGCCTGCCCTCGGTTTACCGGGGCTCGACCGGACAATCCGTTTAATGGCTGAATTCCCCGATGGAGAGACGGTGTCGTAATTAGTAGGGCTAATCGTTCTGATGTCATTCCGGCATGCTTGGAGCCGGAATCCATGGAATTCAAAAGCGATAATTGTTTTGGACCCCGGCTAAAGACTTGCCGGGGTGACAGAACAAATATACAATCGGCCTAAGACATGCAATATGATACTGCCTCCGAGTCGAGGAATGACCAGATGAGGTCTGCTTCTTTCTTCCTGACAGGGCCCGGGTTATTTTATCCGGTTTGCTAAATCAGGCTTGAATCATTATAATAGAATCTTTGGTTCAGCAGGCCAGTAATGAGGCCTTGAACCATGTGACAACCGGAGAGGAGGGATTCTATATGTTTAAATATTTCAAAGGTGACACAGGAAAAACAAGTCTGAAAACGATGATCATCATGGTTTTGCTTCTGATCTTTGCTCTCTTCTTATTCCAGAATTCAGAGTCTGTTGAGATCCGTTTCTTTTTCTGGGAAATGACCCTGTCGAAAATCTTTTTAGCGCTAATCTCTTTTCTCCTGGGCGGGCTCATCGGGGTGTGGGCCGGGTGGGGCCTGTTCAGAGAAAAACAAAAAGTATAAAAAAATCGATCTTCAGGTGCGGGGACCTCTGTGCGGGTGATCTATACCATGCGTGACCATGAAAAAATTGTTTTTTTTATGGCCTTTATCGTGATCGTTCTTTCAGTGGGTGCAGAAGCGGGCGTTCAGGTCACGGTTGAAGGGGTTAGCGGGCCCATGCTGAAAAATGTCCTGGCTTACCTCAGCATTGAACAGCAGAAAAACCATCCTGATCTATCCGAAGGGCTGATCAGGAAGCTGCATGAACGGGCGGCGGACGAGATCCGGTCTGCACTCCGGCCCTTTGGATACTACATGCCGGGCATCCAGGTGGATCTCTCCGGTAATGATTCACTCTGGCACGTCCGATACAAAATAGACCCCGGCGAACCTGTCCGGATCACCCGGGTTGATTTTCGGATGACCGGTCCCGGCGCCGAGGATGAAAGCTTTCAAACTTTGTCTGAGAACTTTCCCGTCAGGGAGGGCGATGTCCTCGAAGATGCGGTCTATGAAAAGGCAAAGCGCACATTACAGGAACTTGCCGAAAAAAGGGGTTATCTGGATGCAGAACTGATCGAGCACCGGGTCGATGTTACGCTGGAGGATAAGTCTGCGGTTATCCATCTGCATATGGATACCGGTCCCCGTTACCATTTCGGAGACGTCACCATCCATCAGGAGGTATTCAGACCGGAGTTTATTTCACGATTTGTCCATCTTGAGAGAGGTGATCCCTATACCCTCGATGCACTTTACCATTTGCAGAACGATCTCAATGACAGTGATTATTTCGACCGGGTCGACATAAAGGCCGGCCGTGATCAGGCCGAGGGGGTGGAGGTTCCTGTGGATGTCACCCTTGAACACAGGAAACGGGATAAATATACCGCAGGAGTCGGCTATGGCACGGATACCGGTGTGCGGGGAAGCCTGGGGTGGGAGAACCGATGGGTCAATTCATGGGGCCACAAGATGAATGCAGAGCTGAGGCTTTCTGAAATCAAAAACAGCGTGACCACCCGGTATGTCGTTCCTCTTAAGAATCCGACCACCGACCACCTGGATTATACGGCCGGGTGGTTCAATGAGAGGACCGACACCAGCAGCAGTGAGACGTATCTCATGGGAGTCAGCCATATCCATATTCGCAATGAGTGGAAGCAGACGGTATATATCAATTATCAGGAGGAGAGATTTACCGTAGGCGACCAGGATGGACGCTCCAACCTCCTCCTGCCCGGGATAAGCTGGGCACGGGTCAAGGCAGATAACCGCATCTACACAACCAGGGGGTACCGGCTCTTTTTCGACATCCGGGGGGCGCATAAAACCCTGCTTTCAGACGCCTCGTTTATCCAGGCAAGAGTTCAGACCAAACTGATCCATGGTGTGGGAGAGTCCGGCAGGATCATCCTGCGGGGCGATGGGGGGGCGACCCGGGTCGATAAGTTCTCGGATCTGCCGGCTTCGGTACGTTTCTTTGCCGGGGGTGACCAGAGCGTGAGAGGATATGCCTACAATACCCTCGGCCCTACAAACGACGCAGGGGATGTCGTCGGAGGAAAATATCTGCTTGTCGGGAGCGCGGAATACGAGCATATCATGGTCGGCAAATGGAGTGCCGCAGTATTTTATGATATTGGAAACGCTATCGATAACTTTTCTGACCCGTACAAAAAAGGGGCAGGTTTCGGTATCCGGTGGAAGTCCCCTGTGGGGCTGATCCGCTGTGACCTTGCCTCCGGCATCAGCGACCCGGGCCATCCCTGGCGCCTGCATCTGACCATAGGGCCTGACCTATGAAACGTCTGCTCATATTCATCCTGCTTCTGTTGGGCATCGTCTTCGGCGCGGCCGGATTTCTCTCCTCTACACAAGGGGGCTTGAAGTGGCTCTTTGCGAGAATAGAGAGATTCATTCCGGGAGAGTTTTCCATAGAAAGCCTTGACGGGCGCCTGGTCGGCCCCATAGAGATCACCGGCCTCCGCTACCATACGGAAGAGATAACCGTGGACTTGGACCATCTTATCCTCGACTGGAAACCGGCGGACCTTCTTTTTTTAAAAGCGGACATCACGGCATTCCATGCCGAGGGATTGAAGATCAGCATCAAAGAGAAAAAGAAAGTCCGTCCGGCTGAAAGAAAGAAGCCCGCTGACATCCGTATCCCGGTGCATCTGATGTTCGAGGATGCCCGGATCAGGGGCATCTCCATCCTCCGTTCCGGATCCGAGGCCCCCTGGCTGATCGACGAGGTCTCCATGCGCGCCGGCATGGGGCCGGAGTCCATCTCCATCGAGGAGATCCGGGTCTCGTCGTCCCGGTTCACGGCGGGCCTCAAGGGCAAACTCAATCCTCATGGGGATTATCCCATGGACCTCGGAATAGAATGGACGGGCCAGCCCCATGGGTTCGCCCGGATCAAGGGTCAAGGTGAGATCAAAGGGACATTGAAAGAACTGAGAGTCGTCCATGAGCTGGATGGCCCCTCAGCCGCCCGGCTCCAGGGAACGCTCAGAGATATCCTGGACAGCGGGACTTGGGAAGCGACACTCACGGTCCGGAAATTTCCTGCCGGAGATCTCCATGCAGGATGGCCTCAAATCGTTCTCGGCGGAGAGCTCAAGGGCCAGGGAGGGTTTTCAGATTTTGATTTGGCAGGGTCCCTGACCAGCTTCGAGCCCAGGTTCGGGAACGTCTCGTGGGATGTTTCTCTTAAAAAGAGGAATGAAACATGGCAGGTCGAAAAGCTCATCCTGTCGGTCCCGGAGCAAAGCACCCGGCTGGAAGCTCGCGGGGAGTACGCTCCGGTCAATGGTACGAACTCTTTTAAACTGGAAGGCGGGTGGCGTTCCCTCTCCTGGCCGCTGACCGGGAAGGACTCCCTGGTCAAGAGTTCCAAGGGCGAGGTCAGCATCCAGGGGACTCCCGAGGATTACCGCATCGATCTTACGGCCAGTGTGTCGGGCAAAGGCATTCCAAGCGGAGACTGGATTCTGAGCGGCAGGGGGTCCCGAAGCGGACTGTCGATCGGCGCGCTTCATGCCCGGGTGCTCAAAGGGGAATTGAGCGGCAAAGGGGAGGTGAGCTGGGAACCCCGGGTCGCCTGGGACCTTGCATTGAACGGGAAGGGTCTGGATCCCGGAGCGGCCTGGCCGGAGTGGAAAGGGAATCTTTCTGTTGATGCGGCATGTTCGGGAAGTGTGGACAAGGGAAAACCGAAAATCTCCCTCGACATCCGGCAGCTCAAAGGCCAGATGCGCGGCCATTCGTTTCGGGCACGGTCCCTGCTCGGCATCGAAGGGGACCAATATACCCTGTCCGGTCTGGAACTCACTTCAGGGTCAGCCCGTATCACCGCTTCCGGCACGATTGCAGAGAACTGGGATGTGAAGTGGGATATCCATGCGGCGAACCTGGCGGATCTCGCTCCCGGTGGAAAAGGAATGATCACGGGCCAGGGGAGTCTCGCCGGGCCGAGAAGGCTCCCGAGAATCATCGCCCGGCTCGATGCACAGGATGCGGGTTTCGGAAGGTATGAGGCAGGTAAGTTCAAGGCCGACATGGACATTGACTTTCTGGACCGGCAGGATTCACGCCTTGACATCGGATCCAAAGGAATCCTCATGGGTACTCACCAGATCGATTCACTCAGCGTGAAAGGCCGGGGAAAGGTATCGGCCCACGAGGTCACTCTAAAAATGAAAAAAGAGGAAGATCTGCTGGATCTCCGGATCGAAGGGAGTTTCAGGGACAACCGATGGAGCGGCCTGTTGAAAAAGGCGGACCTTTCTTCAGAGGCTTTCGGAAGCTGGATCCTCGGAAAACCCGGGGCTTTCACACTCTCTTCTGGGGAAGCGGCGGCCGGACCGTGGTGCTGGAGCCGGGAAGACGCCGCCGCCTGCATTCATGGGGAGCGGCATGGACAAAGGGATGCCCAACTTGAGGTTTCCCTGGCCGATCTGCCGTTGTCCACCCTGAATCCCCTGCTCCCCCGGTCGACTGTATTGCAGGGAAAGGTCAGCGGGCGCTCCGGCCTCCAGTACAGCAAAGAGAAGGGCATCACCGGAGAGCTCACACTCCAGACCTCCCCAGGTGCCCTCAACTACACGACAGGCATGGGGAAAAAGATAAGTCTCGGGTTTGCCGAGGGGAAGTTCGACGCCATACTCAGCGAACAGGCCTTCACTGCCAAGGCGGGCATTTCAACAGAGGATGAAGATTATATTCGAAGCGAACTGACCCTTCCCGGGTTCTCTCTCCTGAAGGCATCCAAAGAAAATCAGCCGGTCCATGGGTATTTGCGCGCCCGGATGAAATCGCTCAATCTGATACCCGCTTTTATACCGGCCATTGAAAACATAAGCGGGGCCTTCAATTCCGATCTTACCTGTTCCGGTACGCTCCAGAGGCCGGTTGTCACTGGCGGGTCCTCCATCGAACATGGGGCTCTAAATCTTCCGGATATAGGTATCCGACTCAAGGATGTCGGGCTTTCAGTCTTAAGCGATGGCAACGGGGCCCTCGGGATTGAAGGGAAGGCCGGTTCCGGTGAGGGCACGATCCGGATAGACGGAGAGACCCAACTGAAGCCTGAAGAGGGATGGCCGATCGTGGTCAGCATCCAGGGGACGAACTTTGAAGCCGTTAAAACACCTGAGGCAAAGGTCGTGGTCTCACCGGACCTGAAGCTGATGGTGCGGGGGTATCGTGCAGACCTTGAAGGGAAGCTGATCATTCCCAGGGCAAACCTTGCCCCCCGGGATCTTGCAGGGACGGCCCGGGTGTCCAAGGATATCGTGATTGTAAATGGATCCGGTGAAACAAAGGAAGAAAAAAAATGGAAAATATACAGCAAGGTCAGGCTGGTCCTGGGTGACCAGGTGAAGTTTGACGGGTTCGGTCTCAGCGGGGATATCACAGGGGATATCACCGCCGTGGACGTGCCGGGAAAGCTGACGGCCGGCACCGGAGAATTGCAGGTTATGCAGGGGCTGTACAAGGCCTATGGGCAAAAGCTAAAAATAGAGAAAGGCCGGCTGGTCTTCTCCGGAGGTTCGATTGACAATCCTGGCCTGGACGTGAGGGCCACACGCCGGACCGGGGATGTGATTGCCGGAGTCAATGTCCGGGGCACCTTGAAAGATCCGCAGCTTGATCTCTTCTCGACACCCGCCATGGACCAGGGCGATGCGCTTTCCTATCTTCTGTTTGGCCGGCCCATGCGGCAGGCTTCCGGCGCTGAAGGTCAGCAATTGTATAATGCTGCACTCTCTCTCGGGTTGAGCGGCGGGGAGAAGCTTGCCAAGCGGATCGGTTCACTCTTCGGCCTGGAGCAACTGGAGGTCGAGGGCGGGGTCACGCCGCAGGAGTCAGTCCTGGTCATCGGCAAGTACCTCTCACCCAGGCTCTATATCAGTTACGGCATCGGGCTCTTCGAGCCGATCAGCACTGTGCGGACCCGCTACCAGGTCAGTAGAAAATGGCTGGTGCAGACAGAACTCGGTATCCAGAGCGGAGCGGACCTGCTGTATAAGATCGAACGATAGGAATCAGGAACGTGCGCTTGAGAAATTATCATTGACATGATGAAAATTGATATTTAGACTTTGCTATGTGAATGGATTGAGGTTTTATATGGATCTGTACATACATTATGTAGCAGATGACAGGTTTTGCTGATTGCCTATGGGAACGCACACACCTCCCCCAGCCGACAAGGTGCTGAAGCTGCTCCGGGATTTCCTCCGCCTGGAACCTGCGGGTGGATTATTATTAATGTTGGCGGCCGTGTTTGCATTGGTTTTCGCTAACTCACCTCTCGCGGTTTACCACGCTACGCTGCTCAATCTTCCCCTCGAGATCAGGATCGGCACTTTCGGAATTGTCAAACCCCTGTTGCTCTGGATAAATGACGGCCTGATGGCGGTGTTCTTCTTCCTCGTGGGTATGGAACTGAAGCGGGAGGTGGTTGAGGGGCACTTATCGAGTCTGCGCCGGGTGAGCCTGCCGGCGTTCGCCGCCATGGGTGGAATGATAGTGCCCGCGACCTTTTACGCGGCGTTCAACTGGGGTGATCCCGAAGCGATGAGAGGGTGGGCCATCCCGACGGCGACAGACATTGCCTTCGCGTTGGGGGTGCTTTCACTTCTCGGAAAGCGTGTTCCAACCGGGCTGAAAGCCTTCCTGATGAGTGTCGCCATCTTCGACGACCTTGGAGCTATCGTCGTGATCGCTATATTCTACACGGCCGAGCTGTCCCTGCTTTCGCTCGCCATCGCGGCTATTCTGATACTTGGCCTCGCATGCCTCAATCGCCTGGGTGTGATGAAGCCCGCTGCCTATTTCCTCTTTGGCGTTCCGCTGTGGGTGGCGGTGTTGAAGTCCGGCGTGCATGCCACATTGTCAGGCGTCGTCCTGGCGATGTTCATCCCACTGCGTGTGCCGGAGAGATCTCTTTCTGCACACGCACCTGAATCGCTGCTTCGCCATCTCGAACACATGCTGCATCCGTGGGTGGCTTTTGGCGTACTGCCGGTCTTCGCGTTCGCCAACGCAGGCATCTCGATAACGGAAATCTCTTTTGCCGAAGTGCTTCATTCTGTTCCGCTTGGCATCGTGACCGGATTATTTCTCGGCAAGCAGATCGGGGTCCTGGCGATGTGCTGGATTACGATACGGTTGGGATTCGCGTCACCTCCTGAAGGAGTCGGCTGGTGGCAACTCTATGGCACCGCGTTACTGTGCGGCATCGGCTTCACCATGAGCCTGTTCATCGCATCGCTGGCATTCGAACAGGGCAACACAGCCTATCTGGGGCTGGAGCGACTCGGTATTCTGATCGGCACGTTTATTTCAGGATTGTTTGGTTATGCCGTGCTTCGCGTGAGCTGGGGCAAGCGTGCCAAGGACACATAGGATATAGGACGCGAACTTAGCTAAATCATTGGATGCAGAAAGATAAAAGAGGAACATCATGGATATTCCGACGCTGACAAGATTCTTCATGTGGTGCACAATCAAACTGAGGTGGTAGAGTATTTCTGGACACTTTCTTAAGAGTGTATTATTAATAACTCAGGAGGTGTCCCATGAGCAAGCAAAGAAGACGTAAGCATTCAAAAGAATTCAAAGAAGAAGCAGTAAAGCTGGTAACGGAACAAGGGTATCAAGTATCTGAGGCCGCCCGGAATTTGGGAATACATCCCAACGTTCTGGGACGCTGGAAGCAGGAAT
>Ga0100380_10006907_pt1 | contig 11452 bp, 14 predicted proteins | sample CryGeymeta201504_FD_80417 | JGI IMG/M metagenome (GOLD analysis project Ga0100380, IMG submission 80417) | Groundwater microbial communities from Crystal Geyser aquifers in Utah, USA - Crystal Geyser metaG 2015-04 | ecosystem: Environmental > Aquatic > Deep subsurface > Groundwater | place... | reverse complement strand
GGCTCAACAACCACAACCTTTAGATCTTGGAACGGAAAAATAATTATGGCAGCAAGTAAAAAAGCAAAGAAACAATATTATGGCACTGGTCGTCGTAAAAGCTCAGTTGCAAGAGTGTTTTTACGCCCAGGTAAAGGTGAAATTACAATCAATCACCGTAGTTTTGAAGATTTCTTTTCAAGAGAAACTGCGCGTATGGTGATTATGCAGCCATTACAAGCAGTTGAAATGGAAGATAAATTTGATGTTTACGTTACCGTACGTGGTGGCGGTATGACAGGCCAAGCAGGTGCTGTGCAGTTAGGTATTGCTAGAGCATTAGTTCAGTATGATGAAATGGATACTGACGCTGAAGGTGGTATTAATGGTTTTCGTAAAACATTACGCGCGGGTAACTTCTTAACTCGTGATGCGCGTGAAGTTGAACGTAAGAAAATCGGTCGTCATGGTGCGCGTAGAGGAACTCAGTTCTCTAAACGTTAAAATATCATTACTTCTTTATTTTTCCGTTCATCTCATTGTGGAAAAAGTCGCAAAATTTATTGTAGGGTTGAGGCTTACCTCACTCCTACAATAACACCTAATTACCTTAGAGAATCCCTCATTTTAAATTAGCGTTAATAATTGATATTTCCGCGCTAGTAGGCCGGATCAAGCAAATGCTTGTGCTCGTATGGATCCGGTAATTCTGTTTATCGGATCCGTGAATGTCATATTTATTGCAACATTAATGTGGCTGTATTTTGCAAGATTGTGTATTATCTATTGTATTTTCTTTTTTAGCCGGTTTAAAAAAGTTAACAGTAGTTTTAAACAGCCCATGATGGTTTTGGGCATGTTTTTTAAAACCTCTGACCTGATCTTTAAGATAATAGAGTTTGACACGTTGCATTGCACTTAAGTCAGAGGGTTTTCGGTTACCAGCACGTTGAACTTTTATACGATTAGTATCTACAAATGCAGCAATATCATCATTATTAAGTGCTTCATGACGTAAATTTTCGATGATGTTTTTTTGTTCTGATTTTAATGCTAGTTTTTGTTGTATATACCCAACAATAAAATCTTTAGTAGGTTCGAAGCCTCGAAGGATAGATGATGTAATAATGAAACCTAAACCTGGAATGATAAGTGCTGGGAGTAATGGGCTAAATGCAAGCAGTGTTAAACCAACAGCACCCATACCAAGTGCACCAGTTGAAATTAATTCCTCTTTGAATTTATTTTGTTGCTTCTTTTTTAAATGTTTAACCACAAATTTTTGTTCATTTGTAGCACTTTTTGAAAAATTGACGCTTAAATTATCAGATAAATATTTTTTAACATCTGTACCGTCAATCAGTAATTTTCCTTCCAAGGGTTTAGTTGCAAATTCTACTTTAACGATAGCTTCCGCTTGTATTGCTAATAAAGTTTGGGTCTTTTTTAATTTATCAATCTGCCGTCTAATGCGATTTGATTTTATTGCATTCCTATGACATGTTTACATATTCGCTATTTTTTGTGCTTTTTCTTCCAGCTTCTTAATGCGATTTGAAATATTTTGATATTTAATGAGTCTATCATGCGCGAGATACTCCATATCCTGTTTTTTCTCGGCTTTGATGGCATCATAACATGCAATCGCTGTTGCTCCCCACATGGTCGCCGCAATGCTTAAACCAGCTATGACACTTACTCCCAGTATCGCAGCACCGCTTACTATACCAGTAATCGTTAAAGCGATAGATATATTTTCACCAACAAATAATTGTTGCAGGCTAAATAATGAACGAGTAACGCCTATGAGTTTTTTTTGTTTGTGCTGCCGTTTATGAAAAGTTGCCTGTGTAACTTCATTAAATCCTATTCCAAGTGAATATATCCCGTAAGGCGCTGTTGTTATTGTCATAATTTACCTCGCGGTAGTAACTTTAGATTTGATCGTAAAATATTATTCTTAAGGAAACCTTGATACATGCTTAAGGTTTCATTAAATAGCGGTCAGCTCAGAGAGGTTACGTGAGTAAAGAATTTAGTTTATCAAGCCTGCATAATCACTTTCCAGCCGATTCAAATCTAATTTGTTGATAAATAACGAATAACAAAGCCAGCAACTTAATGCAGCTAAATCATTGATAGGATAAGGCACATAGCAGGCGGGTTGAATAAAACCTTCTTGATAAAGCACGCTAATATGTTGGATATCTTCTAAGCGCAATTTGCCGACAAACAGCAGAGGGATTAAGTCTAAGTGATTATTTTTAATCGCAAGGCGAATAAAGTTGAATAACGCAATAAACCCTTTATTATACGCTAAGTCTTTGGTAAAAGGCTGTCCGTCGGGTGTGCTACCACGAAAAACGCGTACTGTACGATTATAAGCTTGTTTGGATGACAAACCTTTGTCTGTAAGGTATTCAAAAACTTGTAAAAAGTCTGCTCCTCTTTCAGCCATATCAATGGCATTGATTCGACTAATAATGCGTTCAACGCGTTCAGGAAACAACGAGAAAGTAAATAATTCCATTAAGACGGCTAAGCCTTCTTGGGTGATAATCGAAGAAGGCGTACCTTTTGATAAAAAAGTGCAAACAGGTTGCAAACTACCATTTAAAGTCGTGCCTAAATGCACCCAGCCTTCATGTACTTCAAGCATTCGCAAATCGCGTTCGCTAAACATCGCATCTTGGCGGATGCGAATTTTGTCAGCACCTGCCGCGGCATCTGAAACCAATGTGTCACTTAACTCAACGCCAACGGTATGTTGATCCTGAGTGAAATATTGTTGCATTTTTTCATTTAAAATTTTACAAGCGTCCGCAGCATGATATTTTTTTAAGTCTTTTTCATTGCTGGTTTTTTCCACTAAATGCGGCGCATATTGGTTCATCATATTGGCTAAATCATTCATCGTAGGGCCATTAACATAAAAGGCATCATTACTGGAGCCGTAGAGTGATTTAGCAATAGCTGCAAATTGAGGGGTGCCGCGAGCGGCTAGCATGTTTACCACGTCACGATACTCTTGGCACATATGCAGCATGATTTGTGCTGCGGGATGCATGGTACCAAGCTGTTGTTTAATTTGATTTTCTATTTGATAAAACGAGGAAAGTTTGTCTTCTGGATTAAATCCTAAAGGATGTTTTGCATAGTAGTCAGCATCAATTTTTGGTAATTTTTGACAATTGTTTTTAAAAAAGTCAGCCTCAACCTTATCATCCCACTTAATTGCATCAAGGATGCGGATTTCTTTTTGAGCAGCGATTAGCTGCTCTGACAAATATTTAATGGTTTCAGCTACTTTTGTATTATCCATAAAAACCCCTGATTTAGATAACGTTATCTTAGCAGAATAATGAGGTAAATACTTCGTTTTAGAGTAGCGTGCAAAATCCGTAAAAATTTGGTACAATACCACCATAAAATTTTTCTAAATTAAAGAGGTTGTTTCATGGCGTTAATTACTAACAGACGTTCAGTGATGAATTTATTTTCCGATCCGCTTGATCCTTATTGCCATCAAGTACGTATTGTTATGGCTGAAAAAGCAGTGAGTGTTGAGATTCTTGATATTGATTCTGAGGTTATTCCTGAAGAGTTAATCGAATATAATCCTTATAGCACTGTGCCGACGTTAGTTGACAGAGATTTAAGTATTTTTAATGCGGCTATCATTATGGAATATATCGATGAACGTTTCCCTCATCCACCTCTAATGCCTGTTTATCCTGTGGCGCGCGCAGAAGCGCGTTGCAATATGCATCGTATTGATAAAGATTTGTATAGTCTTTATGAAACAATTAAAAATGCCAATGAGCAAGAAGCGAATATTGCTAGAAAGCAATTAGAAGATGCATTAACCAGTTTGGCGCCAGTATTAGCGGAGAAACCTTTTTTCTTAAGTGATGAATTTACATTAGTGGATTGTTGTCTTGTGCCTTTATTGTGGCGTTTACCAAGTTTAGATGTTACATTGCCCAAGCAGGCGAGTGCTGTTGAAAACTATATGAAACGCATGTTCGCGAGAGAAGCATTCAAAGCAAGTTTAAGTGAATTGGAAGAAGAATTACGATGAGTAAAATGACTTCATCAAAACCCTATTTGATCCGCGCTTTTTATGAATGGATTGGCGATAACAACATGACGCCATATGTTGTGATTAAATCAACCGTAGAAGGTGTGCGTGTACCTCAGCAATATGTCGAAAATGATCATATTGTGTTAAATATAGCGTTTAGTGCGTGCGACAAATTAGTGATTGATAATAGTTTTATTTCTTTTCAAGCAAGTTTTGGCGGCGTTATTCAAACAATTTTAGCACCTATTAAAGCTGTTGAAGCGATTTATGCGAAAGAAACGGGTAAGGGGATGATTTTTTCTGAAGATGATAACGATGAGGGTGATAGTTTACCACCAACCGATCATACACCACCTACTGCGGACAAACCGGATACAAGTAAAGATAAGAAAAAAGGTCACTTGCGTGTGATAAAATGATGGTTAAGGTAGGTCAGGTTAGCCTATGAAATAGGCGTAACCTGACATCGTATCTGTTAGACTATGACGCTACGCGTCTAATCTGGCCTACAGAGTTTCTTTAGAACTCATCGAAAATATCACCATATATCTCTTTGTAACGTTTCTCAGCTAAAATATCTTCAATGCGACGTCTTGTTGAGACACGTTGTTGTTTGGCTGTTTCTTTATCGGCCTCAATATCGATGGTATTCGAGTCATCTTCATCAATGTCGTCTTCCGTGTCAGTATCAATGACAAAATCTTCATCGTAGCTCATGCAGTACCTCTCGGTGTTACAACTTCAATAGCCAAGTTGTTTCCATATAAATCTTGGCTACATTTTTGATTTATACACTGAAAATTGGTTTTTGCATATAGGGTTTACAAAATATTTTTTTGTTAACTAGTTTTGGGGTCTAAAAAATAAATAAGCGTGACCACTTTTTCAACACCGTCAGTATTTTTAGCTATATCAATGACTTGCTGAGCTTGGGCTCTTTTTAATGAACCCATGAGATAGACGGTATTATTTTCGGTGACGACTTTGACGTTATCAGGATCGGTGGCGCCGGAAGTAATGATTTGGCTAGCGACTTTGGTAGTTAGCCAAGAATCTTGCATTTGTTGAAATGAAGAAACGGGTTCGGTGATTTGAACCATATCAATAACATGTTTTGCATTAGGGACTCCTTTAGCAGCATTTTCCGCTTGTTCACGCAGGTTATCTGTGGGCGCTTGACCAGTGAGTAAAATCATCTTATCAAAACTGGTGGCGTTGATATTGGTTTCATATTTGAGTTGTGTATTGTGGTTAATATTTTGTTGCGCTTGCCAGGCGAGCATTTGGTTGTTATAGGTGTTTTCTAAATTATAGCGATTGTAAACAGCACTCGCACTAGAGCTTACCGCCGTCATGCAGCCGGGTAAGAGGGGGGTGATTAGCATTAAAAGATAAAGCTTATAACGCATGGCCATTCCTTTGTTAAGACTTATAATAATCATAGTAACTGTAGGTCAGATTCGCGAGTAAATCGAGTGTAACCTGACAATTTTTTTCGGCAGATTACGAAAACAAGCCTCCTCGGTCGAGCCGCAGAGCAAGGTTTTCTAATCTGCCCTACGGTTATTTATACAAATGAGCGAGAGGAGTTTCTTTTTCTTTTTATTACTGCTGAAACTCAAATAAAGTAACTACTTTTTTCACACCAGATACTTTACGCGTCACCTCTGATGCAATTTTTGCTTGTTTAGGTGTAGTGATTCCCATTAAATACACCACACTGTTTTCAGTAATGACTTTAATCTGGCTAGAGTTTAAACCTTTAGCCGCAATTAGATCTGTTTTTACTTTAGTGGTAATCCAAGCATCACTCGATTGTGTCATGGCAGAGATTGGTTTACCAATCGCTAGCTCATCATAGACGCGTGTAGTACCAGGTGTTGCTTCCGCTATTTTAATCGTTAAATCATGCGCGCTTTGATTAGGTACTTGACCTGTCACTAGCACCACCCCATCGTAGGCTTCTACGATAATGCGGCATTTATTTTTTAGTTCAGGATTATTTTCTATGCGTTTTTGGATTTCTACCGTTAACTTATGATCAGCTTGTTTTTGGCTGAAATTCCTACCTTCATAAGCAACAACACCGCCAGCGGCGGCACCCGCTACAAATGCACCGAAACAACCTTGTAACAGCAAACAAATAGAAAAAATAATAAGGATTTTTTTTAACATGTAAAGCTCCGTTAACCAAATAAATTATGGTCTATATAATCGCAAAGGCAATGAATAATTAATAAATGACATTCCTGAATGCGGCAAGTCGCTTGTGCAGGGATACAAATTTCGATGTCGTTTCCGTGTAATTTGCTGCGCATTTGACCGCCATCACGGCCAGTTAATGCTAGCACAATTAAACCTCTATCATGAGCCGCATCGATAGCTTGCAATACATTTGCTGAGTTACCGCTGGTCGAAATCGCTAATAAAACATCACCGGCTTGGCCTAGTCCTTTTATTTGCTTGGAAAAAATTTGCTCATAACTATAATCATTAGCAATCGATGTTACCGTTGATGAATCCGTTGTAAGCGCAATGGCGGGTAAGCTAGGGCGTTCTGCTTCAAAACGATTTAATAACTCGGATGAAAAATGTTGTGCGTCAGCTGCTGAGCCGCCATTGCCACAACTTAAGATTTTGTGGCCATCCAACAAACAATTGACTAATAACTGACCTGCTTCAGCAATGATGTCGATTAAGGTATCAGCAGCGGTAATTTTTGTTTGTATGCTGTCTGAAAAATGTTGTCTAATTCTGTCTGTTGAGTTCATATTTTTCCTATACTGATAGTTAAAATCATGTAGCAACTGGCTACTTATATCATCTGCAACTATTTAGTACATTTTACATAATTTTTTTTATTAAAGATACTACCAAAATGCTTGTTTTATCCAGGTGAAATTATCACAGTTTAGCCAGCTACCATCGATAGCCACAACATCAAAGCGACAAGGAAACTTATTGGTAATGCGATGTTGATGCAAATAACACCGTGCAGCCAAGCGAATATTTTGCTGTTTACGAGGGGTAATAGTATTAATGGCTTTGCCAAAACGGGTTTTATTTTTTTGGCGTACTTCAACAAAGATTAATTTTTCTTTATCACGCATAATAATATCAATTTCGCCAAACTTGCAGCGATAATTAGTCGTCACTAATTGTAAACCTTGTTTTAGTAAATAATCGAGAGCAGCTTGTTCAGCTTGTGAACCTTGAATTATTTTTTCCATATTATGTTATGTTAACTGGTGTACCATTTTTAAATTCTGCCCATTGCAATTGGCGCAGTATTTGATGTTGTTTACCAAGGTATAAATTACCTGTCATGCCAGCCATCATAAAATTATTGCTAAATTGATCTTGATGCACCGAGAGTTGATAGGCATCGATACCAAAAGCATATAAACGTATCATATCTCTTTGTGATGGTCGGATTAATTTGTACATGTGATTTCTAATGGTTTTCATTTGTTGCGAATTATCTAATATCAACGGGATATCACAAAATTTCACGCCATCTAAATCTTTGTCATTTGCAGGATTCGGTATACCTGTATAAACCATCGACGTTGCGTAAATAGGAATATCGTTTGCGTAATAGAAGTTTAACATGGGTACAATTTTTTTAGCGGTATCCGGTGAGGCAATTAAAAAAATCATATCAAAATCTTGTCTGCGTACCGGTTGTGTTGGCGCTTTGTTAGCGCGTAAGGCTTTAATAGATTGATCGTTGATATGTAAAAGTTGTTTAACTGATTTTTCAAAATTTGTTTTATCCGCGTATTTTAATTCATCCACGACACCACCACCTTGGTTGCGCCATTTATTGGTAAAAGTAGTGGCGATGGCTTGTCCCCAGCTTGAATCGGGAGCAATAATTAATGCTTGCGTTTTACCATCTTGTGCCGCCTTTATTGCAACTTGGTTGGCTTCATCTTCGGGTGATAATGCAAATTGATAAAGTGTATTTTTATCAGTGCCATTTGGACTAAAGTTAAGTGCTAAAGTAGGTTTGTTGATCTTGATATGATTTAAAGCAGACACTTCGGGTTTGGCGAGAGGGCCTACAACATTGGTTGCGCCATTATTGATAGCTTGTTGGTAAACGTCATTGAGGGATTTGCCTTGAGTATTATAAACTTGAATTGCTTGATTATTGGGCTGTTGTTGTTCTTGGTGGTAGTAAGCAGCCATAAAACCATTTTGGATTGCAGCGCTGGATTGTTTTAATTGTCCAGTCGTGGGTAGTAAGAGTGCAAATTTGTCATTATTGGCAGGATCTTGTGCCGTTGGCATCACGGTTGTGACATTTGTTGTTGTTTGTTGTACAGGTGTTTGCTCAGAAATAGAATTACAACTTGCTAAGTATAAACTGCTTAGTAAAAGAGCCATCCGACACGCTTTGTTCACGTTTGATCCCCTCAATATGGTTATGTACATGCTACCGAAACAATGAATGGGGCGCAAGTGTTTAAAGTTTGCAACATAAAACGTCGTCCCGTGGCTTGACCGCGGGATCCATTTTGTTGTAGTTTGAATAATTAAAACAATTAGCTAACAGAGCAATCAATGACAAGTAAAGGCATTTTATACATTGTAGCAACGCCAATCGGTAATCTTGGCGATATGACGTTGCGCGCGATAGAGACACTCAAGACAGTTGATATGATTTATGCCGAAGATACCAGGCACAGTAAACCATTATTGCAGCATTTTAATATCCAAAATCAACTTTACCCGCTGCATGAACACAATGAAGCGCAACAAGTGGATCACATTATCGAGCAATTGCAGCAAGGGAAAAAAATTGCATTAATTTCAGATGCTGGTACGCCGTTGATTAGCGATCCTGGTATGCCGTTAGTGCAAAAAGCAAAACAAAATAATATTCGCGTTGAACCTATACCAGGTGCTTGTGCTGCAATTGCAGCATTATCAGTATCAGGCTTGGCGTCAGACAAATTTTTGTTTGCGGGATTTATTCCGGCAAAACATCAAGCAAGATTGCAATTTTTACAAAATTATTTGCATCAAGATGCCGTCACTATTTTTTATGAATCACCACATCGTATTATCGATTGCTTAAGTGATATGATGGCAGTTTATGGCAAAGAACGATTATTAGTTTATGCAAGAGAATTAACAAAACAATTTGAAACCGTGAAATTGGCTGCATTATCTGATATTTATGAATTTGTGATTGCGGATGATAATCAACAAAAAGGTGAAATAGTACTGATTTTGGATAAGGCAGCGCCGCAAAATACGGATGATAAAGAAGCGTTAAGAATTTTAAAAATCCTGAGTAATGAAATGTCAGTTAGCCAAGCGTGCAAATTAGCTGCTAAGCTTACTAATATGAAGAAAAATCAATTGTATCAATTAGCGTTAGCGCACAATTTGTGAGATGTAAAATATGGGACAAAAAAATATCGTGTTTGAACAAGTGATGTTAAACTACGTACCCAATGAAGATCGGATTCTTATGCGCTTGAATTCAAATAATCATGAACAATTTATCATGGCTTTTTCAAGACGCTTTGTAAAAACAATTTGGCCGCCATTAATATATGTTTTGTCGGCTGATCCTAATTTTTCGACTTATGACCAAGCGACCAAACAAGCGGCAATGCAATTTAAAAATGAAGAAGTTGTTTCTAAAGCAGATAAAGCCAAGCCTTTTAATCTTGAGGATATGTCTTTTCCTTGGGGTAAAGAGCCTGTGCTAGCAACGAAAGCAATGGTGCGCAACCCTGAAAGTAGTTCACCTATTTTAGGTATTTATGCTGAGAACAATTTAGGATTTGATTTTCCAAGTGACAGTCACATCTTGCATTATTTGTATAAAGGTTTAAGCGACATGGTGCGACAAGCGGAATGGGCACTTGATTTGACTAGTTTGGGTCAGTCTATTGTGGATAAAAATAAATTAAATTAATTGTCATCAATCAATTTAAGCGTAACAATTTTAAGCTAGACGAGTGTCATGCCAGCGTAGGCTGGCATCCAGAAAAATATTCAGGAAAATATTGTTCAATCAGCGCGCGTTGTTCTTCATGTTCATCTGCCAACACATGTAAGTTTTTTTGGAAATGAATGTTTTGTAAAAAGCTAGCTAATTGAGTTTGCTTATTGCGGATACATTTATTGTTCATGATAAATTTGACTTGTCTTTCTGTTTTAGTTTCTGACATTTGAATATACGTTTCGCAATATAATTTAGTTTTATCCAAATCAGATAACAAAAAACTAACCTCGCCCAAAAGCATTTCCAGCTTATTTTCCGGCTTTTGAAAAGCCATTAATTTAATACTAGCTTTTTCCAACATTTGCTTTATATATTTTTTTTCTCCGGGATTTTCTTCCAATAAAAATGAAACGATATCGACTAAATCAACCTGTTGCTCTTTGAGTTGCCAGGCAGAGAATTGATTAATGATAGCTTCAAAATAAGAAAGCGATGTTTTTAATTTATTGTGATCAATTTTATGTTGTTGATCAATTTGAAAAAAGTTGTGACGCATTGCTTCTTTCAATAATGTCTCTCTTAATAAAGAGCTTTCACTTCTTTTACGGCGCGGATTGTAAGTCTCAGATTGTTCGAGATTCTTGGTGGTAGCCCCTAACCCCATAATTTGCTCCTTTAGAATCATTTTTTGTATATTATAAAGCGAGGAAATAAAAATGTACATAAAAAGAACAAATCGTAAATAATTCAGAGAGTTAGTATAAATATATATTCTCTTTTGTCCAAAAAATGCTAAAATAGCGGCGAGTTGGCCGAGTAGTCGCTGATTTTCAGAGGAAAGTCCGGGCTCTACAGGACAAGGTGCCAGGTAACGCCTGGGGGGTGTGAACCTACGGAAAGTGCCACAGAAAATATACCGCCTCTTTGAGGTAAGGGTGAAATGGTGCGGTAAGAGCGCACCGCGCTGTTGGCAACAACAGTGGCAGGGTAAACCCCACCTAGAGCAAGACCAAATAGGGGTTCAATGGTGTGGTCCGCACTGAACTCGGGTTGGTCGCTAGAGCGTATTGGCGACAATGCGCCCAGATGAATGACTACTCATGACAGAACCCGGCTTATAGGCCAACTCACTTTTAAGCTCTCCAGGTTATATCAAGAAACGTCCACTATTGGCCTATTTTGCACGAAAAATCATCCGCCAAATGCGAAGGTACTACTTGTACATTGCGCTTTGCCGTCGATTTTTTGTGCAAATTCGTCTCAATATTGAACGTTGTCAGGCGTTTTGGTTTTCAATCAGGAGAGTTACTATTTTTACATATAAAAAAAGGGCGAAACTTCGCCCTTGTCTTGAATAAATATTTTTCGTTCGTCCTGAGGAGCGACGAAGTCGCGTCTCGAAGGACAACGAAAAACATCAT
>Ga0100380_10006893_pt1 | contig 11469 bp, 9 predicted proteins | sample CryGeymeta201504_FD_80417 | JGI IMG/M metagenome (GOLD analysis project Ga0100380, IMG submission 80417) | Groundwater microbial communities from Crystal Geyser aquifers in Utah, USA - Crystal Geyser metaG 2015-04 | ecosystem: Environmental > Aquatic > Deep subsurface > Groundwater | place: USA... | reverse complement strand
TAGCTACTCTCGGTAGGTTTTCAATGGAATATATCATGAAAAGTTTCGGTTTAGAAAAGGACTTAAAAGTTATTTCTAAGATGCATGGAAAAAAATTTACAGTAAAAACATATTGGGGAAATACTTTGATAATTCCTTTATATCATCCAGCCGTTGCAATTTACAATAGAAAAAAATTACCAGAATTAAAAAAAGATTTTAAGATTTTATCTTTGTATTCTTGATATAATATATTTAATGAAAAGAGCTTTTACAGTAAAAAGTAGAAAGCAAAAAGGTTTTACTTTAATTGAAACCTTGATTGGAGTGACAATTTTTCTGGTGATTTCTATTGCTGTTTGGCAAGGTTTTACTCAAACCCTTAACGCGGTTGGGGTTCTTCGAACAAAAAATATTGTTACAACTCTAGCAAATGAAATGTTTGAAGTTGTTAGAAATATGCCCTACGAAGATGTAGGTATTGTTGATGGATTACCTGCTGGAAAAATTCCAAAGACTCAATTAAAAGTAAAAGACGGAAGAGAATTTTTAATTACGGCCAGTGTGGTCAATGTGGACGATCCTTTCGACGGTACTATTGGAGGTAGTCCAAATGACCCTTCTCCTGCTGATAACAAAATTGTCGAATTTTTGATTGAGTGTTCATGCGATGATATTGATCCTCTAACTGTTACATCAAAAGTTGCGCCAAGAAACCTAGAAAGTACAGGAACTAATGGTGCCTTGTTTGTTCAGGTTATTGATGCAAACGGAGATCCTATTCAGGGTGCCGATGTAACAATTGAAAATAATTCATCAGATCCATATATCCTTGTTCAGGAAACTACGAATAATGATGGAATGTTTCAGTTAGTTGATGCTCCACCAGGAATTGAGACGTATGAAATAACAGCTAAAAAGGATGGGTATACAACAGATAAGACCTATACAGCAGGCGCCGCCGGGAATCCTGTTCCAAACAAACCACATTCAAACGTTTCTCAAGGTTTAGTTACGCAAGTATCTTTTTCGATTGACGAAGAGAGTAGTGTGAATTTCAATACTAAGAGAAACAATTGTTCAGCTGCAGGTGGTGTAGATTTTGATTTTTATGGAGAGAAAACAATCGGCGAAAATGTCTTGAAATATACTAGAAGCTTAATAACAAACTCCACTGGCAGCACTTCATTAACTGATGTTGAGTGGGATACATATCATCTGGACATTACAGATTCCAGTTTTTTCTTTGCGGGTTCAAATCCATTTGTGCCGTTAGCTGTAAACCCTGGAGCTTCTCAGAACTTAGACATTCTTGTTGAGTCGAAAGATCCTAATGCCCTTCTTGTAAAAGTGATCGATGGTAATGAAGGAATTCCTGTTGCTGATGCTGTAGTTACGCTGTCAGAAAATTCTTTTGAGGAAATACAATTAACAGGACAAGGATCAATGTCTCAAACAGATTGGAGTAGTGGAAGCGGACAAGAGCAGATTGGTAATTTTGCAAGTTATTCTTCTCAAAATGGAAACATAGATACAACATCAAATACAGGTGAAATAAGATTAGTTCAATTTTCAGGATCGTATGTATCAAGTGGATTTCTAACTTCTTCAACTTTTGATATTGGAACGACAACTAATTTCCACGTCTTTAATTGGAAACCGCAAAGTCAGTCAGTTGAAGCAGGGAGTGATTCTGTAAAATTTCAGGTTGCTACAGAGCAAGAAGTTACAGGAGAAACCGTTTGGAATTTCGTTGGACCAGACGGGACAAGCTCATCGTATTTCACAAGTTCGGGCGAATCATTTTCTTCTATTCATGATGGTGATAGGTTCTTAAGATACAAAGTCTTTCTTTCAACAGAAGATCCACTTTATACTCCAAGAGTTTCTGATATTTCATTTTCTTTCTCTTCAGGTTGTGCACCTGCAGGACAGGTTTACTTTGATGGTCTGGAACCAGACACATATGATCTTAGGGTTTCAAAAGCTGGTTATATTGATTTTTATTCAAATTTAGTATCTGTGAATAATCCTTGGCAATCAATAGACGTAACATTAGTAGCTGAATAATATGTTTACAGATAAAAATAAAAAAACAAATCAGGGTATGACTCTAATTGAGATTATGATCGCAATGGCTATATTTGTTGTGATAGTTATTTTGGTTAATGGTTTTCAAGGGAAAGTTTTTAAATTAAATAATATTCTTCAATCTAGCTTATCTATTCAACAAAATGCTAGAAAAATACTGAGACCCTTTGCTGAAGAGGTGAGGAGTGCGACGATCTCAAATATCGGAGCATTTCCTATATCAATCGCTACTCCAAACATGATTGAGTTTTATTCTGATAATGATAATGATGGACTAAAGGAAAAGATTAGATATTTTAGAGATGGTGATGAATTTAAGAAAGGTGTAGTGAAACCATCAGGGAATCCTTATTCGTATAATGAGAATGATGAAGACATAACAGGCGTTGTTTCAGGTATTGTGAACGGAGCAAATGATCCTGTTTTTCAGTATTATGATGGTTCATATGATGGAAATCCTGAAAGCTTACCCTTAACCTATCCGATTGCTCTAACGGAGATAACTCTAGTGAAGACAACGTTGAAAGTTGACCTTGATGTAAATGAGGATCCTGGGCCGATAGAGATCTCCACACAGGCAACCTTCCGTAACCTAAAAGATAATTAATCATGATGTTTACTAAAAATATAAAAAAAGTGGAAACTGAATCCAAAGTAAATATTTTGGGGGCGGCACCGAAGGTGCCGCCAAAAGAGAAGGGCGCAATTATTGCACTGTCGCTAGTCTTTGCAACAGTTTCAATAATTATCATTACGGGAATCGTATCTTGGTTTGGTGCTGTTCTACATTTGTCTCGAAATGCTTTTGATAATGAAAGAGCCTTTCAAATTGCCGAATCAGGAATTGACTATTATAGGTGGCATCTCGCACATGATGATCAGGATTTTCAAGATGGCACAGGTTCAGAAGGCCCATATGTTCATGACTTTCTAAATAAAACTGGAGATAAAGTAGGGGAGTTTTCATTAAATATAATTCCACCAGTAAACGGAAGCACTGTTGTTGTGATTGAATCAACGGGTACAGTTGATACTAATCCAGAGGTCTCAAGAACAATTAGGGTCAAATTAGCTAAACCATCTTTTGCAAAATTTGCTTTCGTTTCAGCTTCAGAGATGCGTTTTGGAGAGGGAACTGAAGTCTTTGGGTCAATACATTCTAACGGTGGAATTCGTTTTGATGGTTTTGCAAATAATGTCGTTTCATCTGCAAAAGAATTTTATGATGACCCTGATCACTCAGGAGCTTATGAGTTTGGTGTACATACTCATATCTCTCCAACGGATCCAGTGTATCCAAATAGTGTTCCTGTTAGAGAAGATGTTTTTGGTGCAGGAAGAGAGTTTCCAGTTCCAGCAGTCGATTTTGATGGGATTATTTCGAATATTTCTGAAATGAAATCATTAGGACAAAGTTCGAATGGTTTTTATCAAGGTCCTTCAGGAAATAGAAACTATGGGTATGAGGTTACACTTAGGAATGATGGATTTTTTGAGGTTAGGCAAGTCAGAAGTTTAGAATCCTACAGTAATAGTTGTAGAACTACTTGGCAAGAAGATTGGGGTACATGGTCGGTTGATCGAACAAGAAGTGCCTCTGTCTATCCTTATCCAGAAAATGGTGTGATGTTTTTTGAAGATGATATTTGGATTAAAGGTCAGGTTGATACTGAAAGAATTACTATTGTCGCAGCAGCTTTTCCAGATACTCCATCAAACAGGAAAAGCATAACTATAAATGAGGATGTACTGTATACAAATTATGATGGTCAGGATGTTATATCAATGATTGCTCAAAAAAATATAAATGTCGGTATGATTTCAGAAAATGACTTAAGGGTTGACGGAGCCCTAATTGCTCAAAAGGGAAGAGTAGGAAGATTCTATTATGGTAGTGGATGCTCTCCTTATAACCATAGAAATGTAATGACGGTTAATGGAATGATTGGTTCGAATGGTAGGTATGGATTCGCTTACACAGATAATACAGGGTATGATCTTAGGAATATTATTTACGATTCAAACCTTCTGTTTGCTCCACCACCCGAGTTTCCGTTGACCACTGAGCATTACGAGACAATTTCTTTTGAGGAAGTTTATTAGAGAAGAATGGACAGGATTGGAGAAAAAGCGGCGGCCTTCGGCCGCCGCTTTTTTATTCAAAGGTCCAACCTTAGAAATATTGACTTTTTACTATTTTTAGGTATTGTTTGTTTTGGGAATGAGTTAATTATTTCTTAATTGAATTCGATTGAGGTTTCCCATAAAGCCCGGACCGTAATGTCCGGGCTTTATATTATGATAAAATTATCACATGGAAAAAAAGAAAAACCAAAAACTCATTATTGCCAACTGGAAGATGTATCCTGCAACACTAAAGGAAGCAAAAAAGACTTTTAATGATTTTAAAAAACAGAAGACTATAAATAAAAATGTCACAACTGTTATATGTCCTCCATTTCAATACATAAATGAACTGAAAAAAAGTTATAGAGGAACAAAAATATTTTTTGGCGCACAGGATGTTTTTTATGAGAAAGAGGGAGCATTCACTGGAGAAATATCAAATGAAATGATCAAGGACATGGGTGCACGTTTTGTAATTATTGGTCATTCAGAAAGACGAATTCTTGGAGAGACAAATAAAGAGATATCAAAAAAGGTTTTACAGTCTCTTAAGTTTGGTTTTCATGTTATTTTATGTGTAGGAGAAAAAGAAAGAGATTTTGAGGGTATGTATCTAAAAGAATTAAATATGCAAATTAGAGAATCGCTTGAGAACGTTCCTGCTAACCTACTTTCAAAGCTAGTTATTGCATATGAACCAATCTGGGCAATCGGAGAAGGAAAAAAAGCCATGGATTCAAAGGAAATGCATTTCATCTCTTTGTTCATACGGAAACAACTTATAAAAATGTTTAATAAAAAAGTTTCAGCATTAGTAGCAGTTTTATATGGTGGTTCTGTAAAATCAGACAATGCGGTCGATTTTGTTAAGGAAGATGAGGTTGATGGATTGTTGGTCGGTAGAGCAAGTCAGGATCCGTTTGAGTTTTCTAAAATAATCACAAATGTTTCGAGTTCAATCTAAAAATTCATTAAATATAAAATCTGCAGGATTGATTCAGCCAGAATCACTCCGAGGTAAAAGGATAATCGTTAGATGTGATTTTAATGTTCCAATTTCAGGAAAAGGTGAAATTTTAGATACAACTAGAATTACAGGAACATATAGAACATTAAATTATTTAAAAAATTCGGGAGCAAAAATAATAATACTTAGTCATATCGGAAGAGATCCAGAAGCAACTCTAAAACCAGTATATGAATATTTGAAAAAAACATATAAGGTAACTTTTTCAGAAGAATTATGTTTCCCAGATTGTAAAAAAACTATAAATAATATTGATAATGGTGAAATTGTTTTATTTGAAAATATCAGACAGCACAAGGGTGAAACAGAAAATGATCCTGCTTTTGCAAAGCTATTGGCGAGTCTTGGGCAGATCTATGTGAACGAGGCTTTTTCTGTCTCACACAGAGAGCATGCTTCAATTGTTGGTATTCCAGAATATATTCCATCTTTTGTAGGTCTTCATTTCCAAGACGAGATAGATAATTTATCAAAAGTTTTTGAACCAGAACATCCTTTTTTAGTTCTTATGGGTGGTGCAAAATTTAATACAAAAATTAATCTAATTGAAGTTTTAGATAAAAAAGCTGATCATATTTTTATTGGTGGAGCACTTTCAAATGATATTTATAGAGCAAGGGGTTTACATATAGGAAATTCAAAAGTTTCGGAAATAGATGAGTCTGTTATAAAAAAATTCATGAATTTGGAGAAAGTATCTGTCCCTGTCGATGTTGAGGTTCTGAATAAAGAAAAGAAGAATACGGTAAAGCCTGCTAATAATATTAAGGAAGATGAAACTATTGTTGATGGTGGTCCTGAAACTTTTAAAATTTTAGAGAAACAAATTAATAGTGCAAAAATGATAATTTGGAACGGACCTTTTGGTTTATATGAAGATGGTTATGACTTCTTAACAAGAAAAGTTGCAAAAGCAATTGGAAAAAGTAGTGCATTCTCAATTGTTGGAGGTGGGGATACTCTCACAGAAATCTCTAGAAGAGGGAATCATGATGATTACGATTTTGTTTCTTTGGGTGGAGGAGCGATGCTTGAATTTATTTCAAATGGAACACTTGTTGGGATTGAAGCGATAGAGAACGGTTTTTAGTTTTATTTATAAATTTTCAATAATACTATTCTTAAATTCCTCCATTTCTTTTGTGTCAGAATATTTCTCATGTGTTCCAGGATTCAAATCTACAGTATCATTTTCGTATCTTGGGATAATATGAAAATGGACATGAAATACCTCTTGTCCTGCAGCTTCACCGTTATTCATAATTAGATTAAAACCGGCGGCCTTCGTTCCTAGTACAACAGCATTTGCCACTTTTTGAACTACTTGTAAATATTTTTCAGAAACATCCCCGGATATTTCAAGAAGGTTTTTAAAGGGTTTTTTAGGAATAATCAATGTGTGACCTTTTTTCTTTGGAGTAATATCCAAAAAAGCAAAGAAAGTATCATCTTCATAAATCTTATGTGAATGTATTTCACCTTCTACTATTTTTTCAAAAATTGTCTTCATATAGACGATTATACCAGACTCATATTTTCTTTATCTGTATCTGTTACAATACAAAAATGACAAAAATTTCAGTAAGACCAGAACTCAATTCGGAAGAACGCGAAAAACTAAATCAACACTCTGACATTACTGCACATCTGCTTTTCCATAGAGGAATAACTGATAATGATACCGCTAAGGAATTCTTAAATCCGGATTATGAAAAAGGAACACACGACCCTTTTTTATTTCTTGGAATGGATAAAGCTGTTTCTCATATTCTCGAAGCCATTAAAAACGAAGAGAGAATTTGTATTTATTCTGATTATGATGCCGATGGAATTCCTGGGGCAGTTATACTATCAGATTTTTTTGAAAAAATAGAATACAAAAATTATTTCGTTTATATACCGCACAGAAACAAGGAAGGTTTCGGTTTAAACATGAACGCTATTCAAAAAATAAAAGATGACAGTACTGATTTGATCATTACTATTGATTGTGGAATTGCAGACGAAGAAGAAGTCGATTTTATAAACGAACTTGGAATGAAGGTGATTATAACTGATCATCATGAACCTAATGGTAAAAAACCAAAAGCAATCGCAATAGTAAATCACAAACAGGAGGATTGTTTGTACCCAGATAAAAATTTATGTGGAAGTGGAGTGATCTTTAAGGTTGTTCAGTCATTAATTATGAAAGGAGATTTTGATATTAATGAAGGGTGGGAGAAGTGGCTTCTTGATTTAGTTGGAATTGCGACTCTTTCAGATATGGTTGATTTAAAAGGGGAAAATAGAGTTCTTGCAGCATACGGACTACAGGTTTTAAAGAAAACAAGAAGAAAAGGTATTCAAAAAATTTTTCAAAAAAGAAAAATTAATACAGAGACTTTAACAGAGACCGATATTGTTTTTATGGTTACTCCGCAAATAAATGCTGCTTCAAGAATGGGTGATCCTATTGTTGCGTACCACTTATTAAAAGAAACAGACGATTCTAAATCAGAGGAATTGGTAAAACATTTAGGTAAAATAAATAATGAAAGAAGAGGTCAAGTTGCAAGTATTGTTAGAGATATTAAAAAACATTTAGGTGATTCAAAACCAGAAGCGGTTGGGTATGGAAGACCGGATTGGCAACCTTCACTTCTTGGTCTTGCATGTAACTCAATTGCTGAGGAATATAAAATACCCGTTTATCTTTGGGGAAGAGGGGATGGAAAAGAATTGAAGGGCTCTTGTCGAACAGGTAATGGAGACAGTCTCGTTCAGATAATGAATGAGCTTCATGAAAAAGGAATATTAGGTAATTATGGTGGACACCATGGTGCCGGAGGTTTCGTGATTCCCTCTGATAAAGTAGATTTTCTGCAAACCTCTCTTGATGATGTGATGGCGAATATGGAAAAAGTAGAACATGAAGAATTTGTCGATAGAGAAATAAATATTAATGAAATAGATTTGGATTTAATAGAGGATATAAATAAACTAGCGCCATTTGGAATTGGAAATATAAAACCAGTATTTTATTTAAAAAATATTATTCCAGAAAATTTTAGAGGAATAGGACAGACTGGTGCTCATCTAGAAATATCATTTAGAAAAGAGAATGGTGACATGATCAAGGCTTTGGAATTTTATAAAACGGCAGAAGATTTGGGAATAGAAGAGGGGAAGTCCTTGAATTTATTAATTAATTTAGAGATAAATTATTTTAATGGAAGAAAAGATCCAAGAATAAAAATATTAAAAATAATATAATCTCACGATAATTTTTCAATCCGCCCCTCCCGGGTGGGGGAATCCGCAAGACTACGCGAACTGTATCAGATTGGTTAATTTTAGACCAACAAAATATTGATAATCCCTTTAAATAAAACTTAAGAGACCTTTATTTGGTCATGGTATACTTTGCGAATGAATGAAGAAATAAGAGTATTTACAGATGGATCATCAAGAGGAAACCCTGGACCAGGCGGTTGGGGGGCAATAGTTGATCTAGGAGAAGAAGTGTATGAAATAGGGGCTTCAGACAAGAGAACTACAAATAACAGGATGGAATTAGGAGCTATTGTTGGAGTTCTCGAATCATTGAGAGAAAAATATATCAAACAAGACAGAGTTCATTTTCTTACCGATTCTAGTTATGTTGCAAACGGGATTAATTCTTGGATTAATTCTTGGAGAAGAAATAATTGGAAAAATAAAGCAGGAGATGAAATTGCTAATATTGATTTATGGCAAAAATTGAACGATCTGCTAACAGTTTTTGAGGTCCGAGCGGAACATGTAAAAGGTCATGCTGGTGTTCCTGCAAATGAAAGGGTTGATGAAATCGCAACTTCCTTCGCTGACGAGAAGCCTGTTCAACTTTTCACAGGTAAAAAATTTCTCTATAAAATTGATTTACAGGATACTTCTGTTCCTAAGGGTGGTGGAACAGCGACAAAAAAATATACAGGAAAAGCATATTCATATCTGAGTCTCGTTAATGGAGATCTACAAATTCATAAAACCTGGCTAGAGTGTGAGTCTAGAGTAAAAGGAATGAAAGGTGTTAAGTTTAAAAAAGCGATGTCTGCATCCGATGAAGCTGAAATAAGAAAGTCTTGGGGAGTCTGAAAAGAATGAAAAGCCGACCCGTCAAACGGGTCGGCTTTTTTATTTATTGAATGCACTTTTTATAAGGGATATTGTTATCGAAACAACCAAGCCGACAAACATGAAACCAAAATATATAATGTATGCATCTCTTTCTGTTATTAATGTACTCATGAATGCTAATGTATACCAAGGGTATCAATTACTTTTAAAGAAAAAATAATATTTTAATCTGAAAACATCTTTATATAACCACAATAAATAGTAGATTTAATATATTAGTAAAATATCAATAAGTTTATTTTTGTGTGCAGTTGTTGTCTCCTTAAGTGTAGATCATTCTTATCAAATCCAAAATGAAGATATTACAGGTACAGAAGGATTCATTGTCTCTGAAATTTCCAGTACTCAGAAAACGAAACACTTTGTTTTTGAGGATATTGATAATCATAAATATTTAATTTATACAGACAAATACTCAAGATTATTTTATGGTGACAAAATATCAATCACAGGGAACATTAAAATTCCAGAAAATTTTGAAAACGAGAATGGAATAGTTTTTGATTATAGAAATTATCTTTTAAAAGACGCTATAACTCATACTTCATTTTATCCAGATATTTCCGTAATAGAAAAAAATTCAAAAAAAGACCATAAGTCCTACATCTTTAAAATTAAGGATTACTTCGTTCAACAATCTAATAAAATATTTAATTATGATACTTCAAAATTGGTTCTTGGAATTATTTTTGGGATAAAAGATTCTATTGATCCGAACCTGGAGGAAAACTTTAGAAGAACGGGACTGATACATATTTTAGTTCTATCTGGTTTTAACCTTACAATTATTGCTTATTTTGTTTTCTGGTTACTTTCATTTTTACATAGAAATATAAGATATCTCTTGTCATTATTCTTTATAGTCATTTTTGTAATCATGGTTGGTGCAGGAGCAACAATTATCAGGGCAGGAATTATGATCTCACTTTTTATATTCTCAAAGCTTTTTAGAAGAAATAGTTTTTCTGCTAACACTCTTTTCTTCGCGGGAGCAATTATGATTTTTGTTAATCCCATGATTTTACTACATGATCCATCCTTTCAGCTTTCCTTCGTTGCAACACTAGGACTAGTTTCATTCTATGAACCAGTTAGTAATGCATTAAAATTTTTACCTGAAAAGTTTTCAATAAAAGAAATAGTGGCCTCGAATATTTCTGTTCAGATTACAGTTGTTCCAATGCTCATATATTTGATGGGAGAATTTTCTATTGTTTCTCTAATTCCAAACCTACTAGTTCTACCAATTATACCTTTATTTATGGCGGTATCTTTTCTGGCTATATGTCTTTCATTTTTCTCAACCTCTCTTTCAATTCCTGTTGTATTTTTTTCGGAAAAAATCTCAGATTGGATGATTTTAATTGTGAACTCCTTTGGAAATCTAAGTTTCTCGATAATAAAAACTGGGATAATTAGCACCCAGTTTTTATTGTCCACTTATTTAATATTTCTTTTGGTGATTTTATCTTTAGATATAAGAAACAAAATTATTGAGAAACAGAAGTATAGGTATCTTCTATCTTAGACCAGTTCAAGTTTTCAAAAAAGTCTTCTATATATTTTCCTTTACCACTTGGTTTGTAATCAAAAACAAAAGAATGTTCCCACATATCAAGTGCTAAAATTTGTGTCGCATTAGCAAAGTGACCTAAATGCTGTTCATCTGCCCAGCAATTAATAAGTCTATTTTCTGATTTATCATAATAAAGAATTGCCCATCCAACACCTCTTGTTTTTGCAACTGATTTGAAACTAACAAACCAAATATCAAATGATCCCCACTCCTCTTCAATTGCTCTGAACAACTCACCTCCTTCATCAATTTCTTTTGCACCATCTGAAAGTGATTCAAAATAGAGTTCGTGATTTTTCATTCCACCAAATTCAAAACCGAGTCTCCTTTGCATTTCAGAATCTGAATATGTCCGTTCAGTTTTTTTATTTAATTCATCTAAAATTAGGTTTGTGTGTTTTACATAACCTTCATAAAGTTTAAGGTGTTCATCAATTGATTCCTGTGATATCCCTTTTAGTTGTCCAATATTAAATTTTTTTATTTCGTATTTTTTCATATAAATTATTAT
>Ga0100380_10006887_pt1 | contig 11472 bp, 9 predicted proteins | sample CryGeymeta201504_FD_80417 | JGI IMG/M metagenome (GOLD analysis project Ga0100380, IMG submission 80417) | Groundwater microbial communities from Crystal Geyser aquifers in Utah, USA - Crystal Geyser metaG 2015-04 | ecosystem: Environmental > Aquatic > Deep subsurface > Groundwater | place: USA... | reverse complement strand
TTTTCAATATCCCTGAATTGGTGATCACTAAATCGTCAAACAAGCCCGGGATATGGATATCCCGGAAAATTGGATACACAGCCCCGGGATTTTTCCATATCCCGGGAATGGTGATAACACATCATTAATTTTTAGCCATTTGCAGACAGCAGCTGTCACTATTACTCTTTCCCAGTAAAAAAAGAATGTGCTAAACAACCTGAAGCTGATGATGCGTACAGCAATCTATCAAGGTGCATAGAAAGAGAAACATCTGAAGGGGATAGAATCGAGGATTATAGTCGAATGAGTGCAGCTTTTAGTGGGGAACAAGCAGTTCTCAATCAGCGGCCATGCATCTTGGCTTGTGGGTATCGTAGTGTTTGCATCGCCAAGACAAACAACAAATTTCCAGCTTGGCTTGTCTTACTTCCATCGACGGATGCTACAGATTGGAAAGATACAAGTAATGAAAAGGCAAACCATCTGGCTCAGAGTCTGACTTGGTCCTGCCACTGGAGATCGAAACGAGATTTCTTGCTCTTGAGTCGAGCAGTCACATCAGTCCTGGCTGATGCTATACCAGCCAAGAAAAATGGCCAAAACTGCAACTGTCAAAACCCGCACTCCAAATTACGCTCGTTGCCCAAGGCTTGTTTTTCCAAATTATGTAACCAATCTCCTTGGAAACGTCCACTACTAGCACCACCCCACTTTGTTTTACCGAAACTCCCAGTTACTGCTACAAACCTTGTAGACATTGTGAAGGAGTCCAAGGATGAATATCACGCATCCATGAAAAAGAACATTTCGCAAATGGATCAATTTTTATTGACCATCCATACACATGCGTCGGGTAATGGTTGCCTGGAAAACTCTAGCGATGCCGTTGAACTCCTTCAGACTGCTTGGAGACTGTTCTGCCGGCCGATAGATTGTGACGACCTTGTCCTCTCGAGCTGCAATAGAAGCGAGAATCAACAACCCACAGATACATGTAAAGCGTTCCTTCTACCAACTCCACACTCTCTTGGACAATATTTTTGCACACCGCAAAATGCAAAGCAGCTGGTACAACTTTTTATAGATAAGCTAGCCATTACGACGGAAGAAAAGAGCTCTCAAGACAGCGAAGAAGCTAATCAGCATAATTTGGTGATTTTAGAACCAAGCTGTGGTCATGGACAATTGATATGGACGCTTTTACAAGAACACTTGGAGTATTTGCTACAGCAGTATCAGACGATTCAAGTGATTGGAATCGATTTGGATCCTCGGGCAATCACAGTTTGTCAGGAACGTCACCGTAGTTCACCGGAACTACATCACCATCCTAACCTTTCCATTCAATTCTTACATCAGAACTTTCTGACCAGCCAGCGTCCTCGGAGTACTCTGTCGGAGTTGACTGTCCCATTCTCCTCCAATGCAACGACGGTAGTTGCCATTGGCGGCCCACCCTATGGATCCAAACCCGAAGAACGGGAATTGCCCATGCAATTCATCGAACACTGTCATTCCGAATGGGACTGCCGAGTGATTGCCTTTTTGGTTCCGCAACGATTTCCATCAACCCTACCACCGGGAATATTGAACGACAACTACGTTAGCCACTCGCAGGAGTTGGAGGATTCGACCTTTTTGTTTACGGGAAAGACAGCCGTGAAACAACCCTCGCGACTCGAATGTTTCTATCAAAGACGGGACATAATTATTACCAAATGAAAGAACAAAGCGTATGCAGTTCCAAAAGCAATGATCGGATTACAGTATTGTTATATAAATATATGTAGTCGCCATGAGGATACTAGGAGGCAGATCAATTCACCCACCATATAGCTAACTCGTTCTGTATATGTTATCAGGTATGCATTTTTGGTTGTCTGTTTTAAAGCTCTTTTGGTTTTTCTAGCGTAAGTTTTGCTAATTGGCAGCTGCTTTTTCAGGTGGTAGTTTTAACAATCGTCTTGAAGCGAGTCTTAAAACCTATCTTTTTGGCAGACCAACAGGAGGGATCAGCAACAAAACGTACCGGATTTCAGGTACAGGAAGAGCAACAAAAAGAGCCAAGTACGAGTATGCGCCATGATCACAACGATAAGATTTTGCTTACCATGGGCCTAAGAACCACGGACCAAATCTACCTTCAATGACTGCCATGAGATTTGCGTCCTCTTCGTGCTCCTCGTCTTTGGGTGGTGTATCGGTGGGGTTTGGCGCCACACATGACGACAGAGCTTTTGTTTGTGTCGCTGATGGCGACGCTACCGAAGCTCGCGTTTGAGCCTGTCTCGCCATTCTGGTTCGAGCGTGACGAGTACACGTCATGGAACATGCTGCAATGGTCATTGTGAGTTCTTCTTGAGTTCTTCTTCTAGATGTGTTTGGTGTTTGTTTGTCGATTTATTCTCTTTGTTGCCGGATGATGATATCACAATTAACTCTTCAATTATTCTTTAACCTTGGAAGAAGAGTTCGGTTTTGGTCCTTTTCTTTGAGAGCTGGTTGTCTATCTTAACGTTTGGGAGAATCGTGTCTCGTCTCTTTTACATACTCATAACTCATAACAGAATAAATGAAAAACTGCATGCTGATGAGGTTCTTTTTTCCTTGACAAGGATCTCCGCGAGAAGTAAAGAATTGGTTCGCTTCGCACTTTTATGTCACGAACACGACTGGGAACGTTCCTCTTTCGTCATGATGATGATGTGTACTCCAGTACCTGGTACTCTAGCTACAGTAGTACGTAGTATGGTTGTGGTACTGGGGCTCCTAGTACCTGGTACTACTAGTAGTTGTATTCTGTTGTTGCCTTATGGTACCGTACTGGTAGTCGGATGACAACTACCAGGTACAGTAATTAAATTTAAGCAGCAGGCAATGGTAGTCTACTGTACACTGGAAACTGGAATCAAGAATAGAGTGACCATGACTACTGTACAGTATTTGAAAGCCTTCGTAAATTTGTTTTGCATCCCTCAAACTACTAGTAATATATACCATGTACTACGGTATGTATCTGTTCCAATGTGCATTACTAGTAGTCGCAGGATGCACCCCTCTATTGATCAAGGGGCATGTCTTTGCCACTAAGACCAGTAAGCATCAATTCCCAGGGGGATAGTACCAGCTACCTGGTACCCCACACCAGGTACCTGGTACCACCAGGGACCTGGTACTACTGTACCTGGTAGTGGTACTAGTAGAGAGTAACACTTAATTTGGCACCTATTAGTACCGGTACCAGGTACCAGTACGTAACTTAGACACATACATTCTGTAAGAGGCCCTTTTTAGAAACCTTACCCTGGTACCCGGTACCTGGTACCAGCGAAGTGGTAATTAATACCTACAGGTAACCCGCAGTATTCTGCTACAGTACAGGCTGGGCTGACAAAATCCATTCTTCAACTCGTCAGATCTGTGAAAAAAAGCAACCCATCGAACTTTCTTTCAGTACAGTACCAGGTACCACCCAGGGTACCTAGTAGGGTACTATGGTACTACTAGTACTAACAGGGTACCAGGTACCACTACTTAACTAGCACATGTACTACAGTAGCAGCCACGACAGAACCACGAGTAATGTCCGCACCACACCACCAGGAGGCAGTTGTACACAAGGCAAACACATCATCCCTTGCTTTGCACATGCCAGAAGATTCAAAATTATTAAATTAACTACAGTATTCGTTTGAGTACCATTTATGAATGTTTTACTCACAACCACAACCTATCTTTTCTTGAAACTATTACAACAACGATAGTAGCAGTACAACACAAACCATGAGTGCTCTTTTACCACAATCGAAGGACTTGGATGAATTCATGCAAAATGGGAAGGTCCTGTCCAGAGAACAGAAAAATGATCGGGCGAAGCGAAAGGGATTATGTCCTCGATGTGGAATCAAAACACACAAGATACGACTAGCAAGAACTCCCATTACAGATAAGGATGTGTACAAAGGACACTGCATCAAGTGTGATCCAGACAATGTGCCGTTAGAAATATGTATTGAATGGGAGATGAAAAATCCAACCCAAATTCCTTGGGCCAAACGAACCCGTATGCATACACACAGAGGAGTGCAACGAGATGCACACCAGCAGTTGCATCACGGTCTTCGCGCTAGTCATCATCATCATAGTGACAATCATCATCATCAGACACGAGGAGGACCAGAACGAGGTCACGAACAAGAGAAGTCCGGACGAGTATCGACGCCTGTCCTTCGTACTCGTACCTGCAGTTCATCGGAAGGAACGGATGGTGCTGCAGCCGAAAAACATTCGTCGTCCGACCACAGCGATCCAGAGTATTATCATCAACATTATCATAATAACCAGTATCATCATACCCAGCATCGCTATTCACGAGGGGGAGAAGGTAAACATCGACCAGTAACATCCGCATCGGCAAATGCCATGAACGCTCCCTGCAGAAGTAATAATTCTTCCGGGAGAACTGATCCGACGGAAAAGCAATCCTTGTCCTCCCACAGTGATCACAATGAACTCAAAAACAATGGAGCTCTACCTTTGGAAGCGTGTTGTCACAAATGTGGAATGCAGACTCACAAAGAAGTTACAGTAAAAAAATCGGGAGGAATTCTCCAAAGGAAGAGCAAGACTAGACTGGAACCTCTGACCATTGATGGAGCAATTTTGAATGGACGATGTCTGATATGCTTTCCCCTTCCCAACAACGATGGTGCCATTTTGAGACCACCTAGTCCGGACAGTATGGCCAGTGCGGAGAGAGCAGGGGATCATGCTATTCCGTTTAGTCCACAACGACGACTGACTGTACCAACCTATAATACAACGATGCCAACAAGTAGCAGTCACAGTCCTCGATCTTCTCTGCCGACATCATCAAAACAAGTACTTCGACGGTTCTCTGCACCAACACATCGTGGTCTTCCAAAAAAGGAGGAGCCGAGTGGTCTACCTCCTCACGAGCCTCTATCGTCCAATAAATATAGTATGTTCGAACAGCAGCTGTCTCCCGAAAACGATTCTCTTCCGTCTCCAGTAGCATTCACAATGGCAGATGAGATTGCCATCATAAAGAATAGTATTCCACAGCCGCGGCGACGAAAACAGCGCAGTTCAGACAGTATTCCCTTTTCCAATCAAGCCATCGTTTTCAATGATCAGCAGTTACAGGTGGTTGGAGAAGAGAGAGTCGATACAGATAAAGCCACAGCAGGGGAAAGGCAAAGGCAATTGGCGGAAGGTACCGATACCAATAAAATTGTCATTCCAGTACCACCATGGAAGGACCATTCCGCCCCGCACCATGGTTCGAGCAGAAACCATTCCCCTCCTTTACGACAACAGGAGTACCACGACGATGACGACGACGACGACGACGACGACAAATATGCTTCTGAGCTACAGCAGATGAATGGCGAGCAAACAGTAGGCACTGTTTCTCCTCGCGACGAGGAAGATGAGTTTGTTGCCACTTCTCCTCATGCTTCTCGCCCTGTTGCTACTGCTGCTGCCCCTACATCGACCATGAGACATTTGCGTTCTTCTTTATCGCGAGACCCACCTGGCGACCCACCAGGTGATCGTCACCTCAGCGCTGAGAGCGTTCTGATGACAGGAAACAAGGTCACAGTGGCACATAGTGACAGAAGAAGGAATACTGGAAGCACCATCATAGATGGTAGCGCCATTTCCTGTTAAAATGAATACTCGTAAGTACTACGGAAGGCAGTACCTCAAGTCATCGAATGAATTATCAACAGACCTTTTGCAAACGAACTACTATGCTTACGCCTGCAAGTACCAGTATTTCTCATTATGAAGAGAAGTTAATTCTTTTATTTCGCACGTTCTTGAATCAGGAGCTGCTTCTTTGACATCCGGCTGCCTTCGTTGTAAAGGGGTTCGGAGGAGGTACAGTAGTAGTTTTTACCTAGGAGTACTACTACTGTAGAAGATACTTACGATCGCACTCCCATAATTATGCCGAACGAATTGCTGGCTGTTACTATAGAATTCTTTGTAGTACGAGGCTACCAAGTTTCTTCAAACATGCTTCTTTTGCTCGACGAAGGAAAGCATGGAACTTAAACCAGTGGTTCTCTCGCAAGATGCAGAAGACCGTCGCCGCAATTGCTATGACCATAAGCACTTTACTATAGGCATAGGCCTTGGCGCCCTGCGGGCGCTATAGTTGTGATCCCCGTAAATTAGACGTTCCAGTTCTTTTTTTAATAGGCATAGGCTTAGCAACAACTTTCATGCTTCCAGCTTACTGCAAAACTACCTATCGAGCAGACGACATACTATGAATACATCCGAAGACGAACACAGGATTGATATCCTTTAATTAACCAACGCCATGACACTGGAGGACGATTACAAACAAACAAGACAATGGTCGTTTGCCTCGCCGAAATCGTGCCAATCGATTCATTGCCATGGGCGTCCCAGTTGAAGACGAGTGTAAGGACAAGCCAAAACGATCATCCGTGAAGGAGGAAGTGGAGCAGGAGCGGGAGCAGGAGCAGGAGCAAGGTGACGAAGTTGTCGTAAACTGTATTGATCCAGACACAATGCTATCTGCAAAGATACCTTTGCAGGAGCTGCAGCAGGTGCAGGAGTGTCTTGATCGAAAAAAATGCCCTTCAGAAGACACAACTTGGTTTCCAACCACGTATCCATCCATGACGGAGATCTCCAGGATGCCACTTCCACCAACCACGTATCCCTCAATGACGGAGATCTCCAGGATGCCACTTCCAGGAGCTTTTCCTCAGGAGGGTCCGGGCCTGCTAGACTTGTCATCGTCAACGAATGCAAGTTCGCTACAGAGGTCGTTGATTGCTTCCGGGGCTCATCGGCCAGATGTACATTCTCGCATGAGCTCAATGAGCGACTGTAATGACTTAAATTTACCTCAGGCGGTGGCCATTAGCGAATCACCAGAAGATCTGGAAATGGCGTCACGCGTGGATAATAAACGTCATAATCTGGCCGCGGAACGAAAGAAGTCAAATGCGTCCTTTGTCTTATTTTGTGTGTCTACCTTGGTTTTAGTTGCCGCCTTGACACTTATTTTGACCTTTACTATGGCTCCAGATGAGATGAGAGATGCAACGGAAAATCAATTTACTCTAGAACAAACGCAGGGCTTTCAGAGGCTTGAGAGCCTCCTTCCGCAAGAGCTTCTTGAGCCTTTCTGGCAAGAAAGGCCTTCCAGTGCTCAGCGCCAGGCGTACGATTGGTTGTCTCATGATCCACATCTAGATACCCTCACAGAAATGAGGGCGACTCAGCGATATGCATTGGCAACGCTATTCTTTGCAACACAAGGGTCCGCCTGGAATGACAACGACCATTGGTTATCCTATGACTACCATGAATGCGATTGGCATTCGGGAGATGAATTTACAGTTTTTTTCGAATCGCACACAATGATTTATCCGTGCAACAATGAGACTGGCGCATACGAAAGGCTGTGGCTCCCAAACAACAACTTGAATGGTACGCTGCCGGACGAAGTATACTCCTTGAGTCACCTCCAGAGCATGGAATTTATTTGGAACGGTGATCTCTTGGGTACCATAACTCCTAAAATCCAGCAACTGACAAACCTCGAGATGCTCTCCTTTGGTTTGTGTCAAATGAAAGGAACCATACCGTCTGAGATTGGTTTGCTTGCGCAGCTTCGAATATTCTATCTGACCACTGTGGACGCTAACTCCAGTAAGATTCACGGAAATCTGCCAGCCGAGTTGACCAATCTTAGAAATCTGGAACAAATAACCTTCGCCTACAACGATATTTCCGGCACTATTCCTACTGGACTTGGGGCTGATGACGAACCTCAAAGTGCTGGGATTCCAAAGTACGAGGTTGACGGGCCCCTTGCCTTCGGAGATAGGGTATTTACATAACTTGCAGTTTGCCTATCTCTACGACAACCAACTTTCGGGTAGTATACCAACAGAGATTGGAGGGTTTGGGGCCAACACGGTCTCTTTGCATTTCTACAACAACCGGTTTAATGGAATGCTACCATCCGAACTCGGTTTGGTGACTGGTATGACAGAGTTACAGCTTGCAAACAACACATTTGAGGGAAGGGTGCCGTCAGAGTTTGGTCTTCTCACGAACGCCTACATACTTTACCTGTCACACAACCGCGACTTGAATGGAACTCTTCCAACGGAGCTTGAGCAACTCACCAACATTGCGGGCTTCGACATTTCCGACACGAGTATCACTGGTGACGTTCCTTCTTTACTGCAAGATGTCCAAAGTTCACTATCATTTGAACGATACTACTTTAATTGCAGCAAACACTATCCTTGTCCTGAAGATAAACCCAATCCAGGAACCAATGCTCAGTACGCCAAAGTTCCAGACGAAGGGGACAATGGTTTCTAGCTTCTAGTTGGCTAGCAGGCGAGTTCTGATGTTTGTTACTCTATTGCGATCTTTATTTTTCATATGGTCGTGTCAACTCGGCTTCGGCTTGAGGTGTGAGGTGTGATCACAAGCTTGCAGACAGTACTCGAAGAAGTAGTGTTTAGCCCAAGGAGCGAAGATTTCGATTCGTGTTTTTTGCGGACGATCTGTTTGTTTATTACGCCAGCCTCTTAACAAGCCGCGGCAGCTTCTCGTTTCCTGATGTGCTTCTCATTATTTTTTTTCCATGGAAGATAGTAAAAATAGGGCATAAAATTGGTTTGCTCGTAACGAATGAATCTAATCTTACAACCATATAGCAAGTAACAAAGCTTCAACAAAATGAAATCTGTAACGATCGTCTCCACAATGGCAATTTTTGCCTTTTTGGCCTACCAGGTCGGACTCCTAGAGTATCCGCCCTTTGTCCTGCAACGTGAAATAGTTCTGGCCCATCAAGAAATATTGGCAATAATGGCTACCTCTAAGGAACGCATTAATGGAAAGAATGTCGAAAAACTTTTCAATGCCAGTAAGAAGGCTGTGGAAACCTTGCAAGATCATGAAGATGTTCTCAATGCTGGAGCGAAATTTTACGAAGTAGGAAATCTTACCTCGTCCCTTCAAGTAGGACTGTACTTTGATGACCCACATGAAACCGAGAACCCGCGATGGGCAATGGGGTGGGTTGTAAAAGGAAGATCGCTTCACAGCCTAAATTCGAAGATGCATAAGATGCAAAAAGCTTCCGGATTGTCATCGGAGAGTAATCCTATTAGAGTTGTTCGCTTTGGAGGCCAAGGAGTGAACGTTCTCAGTGCAAGGATTCCCTGGAGAAATAAATTTACTCCCATGATTGCTCCCATGCTCCATTGGGGTCGAGGATTCAGGAAATACGAAGAATATAAGAAGAAGCATCCTGATGTGAAAGAGGATGCTAGGGCCATCGCTTTGGAAGTGTACGTTTCCGACTACGACAAGAACAAATACAAATATATCGAATACAGTGTTCTCTTTGGTGGAGTGACTCACACGTGGAAAGATGCATTCCCTGAGTCCATGGTAAAGGAAGAGTTTGAAAGTGTTACCACCGCCTTCGAATAAAGTGTTACATCTATGTTGTTAAACAGGTGTACTTCTTTTGAGGTCACTTGCTGTTTTTCATATTATCTTTTACTTAAACGAAAGGTTTCAGCAAGGCTAATGGTGTATTTTGTTTTTGAATGCTCAAGGAAAAAATACAAAAAAACAAAATGAACAGACTTATTTTAGCAGTTTAAAAAATGTTACTCGGCCTGTATGCTTTCGCGAGTAGAGGAAGCCGAAAAGCTAGTGACTGTGATGGACGTCTACTTTCCGCTTGCTTGGTGCCACGGAGCTCCAGGCTCGTTACTAAGCAGCAAAGCGTCCGCTCTCCACAAATTCGCACAAGTTGCAAACACCGAATAGCGCGAGCGTCTAACAGTGGCAGTAGGTGGTCTTTTGTGCTATCAACGACCTCATTGATAATAATCGCACCATACCTTTCTCTTTCCAATGCAAATTGTTACAGAAAACTCTAACTGGTTCAATTATCCGCCTTGAACGCTTCAAACAGCGCCATATTTTCACCCAAAGTGACGACATCAACGGCGCTCCTATTGAAAAAGTACAACGATAATAAGGGTCATTCGTTTTTGTCGGTGCCGAATCCTGGTGCCATTACAACGATCGGCTGGTGTGGCTTGACCTGACTTTCTTCTTCTACTGATATTTCAATTGCTTTGGTATAAAGCCAAGCGTGGCATTTGTCACCGTGTGACGGAAAGTAGATATCATCGACTTGAATGCTGTTATCTTGCAATGGATTGAGTTTGCCCTCATACATGGTGTCGGGAACAAAGTCTCCCATCTTAACAGCTGGGTCAAAAGGAGGTGCCAAGAGCAGCACTGCTGCCAATAGAATCCATAGTGAACCGAATAATGTTGTTACCATACTTAAGAACTAGCGGAAATGTTGGCTATTATATTTATGTTATGATGAATGATTATTACTCTAAAAATAACTCATGGCAATTTCGTTTTGCAGATCTTCCTCTTTTTAATTAAGGTTAGCGTTTTTAAGCATCCTGCGAGTAACTATTCACGGGAATAAGATCAGACATGAACATAATTATTATTAGGGATAGATGTTTTTATTTTTGAGACACCCGGGGACGCAGGATACTTCTGTTTCGAGTTACCGTCGTACTTGAAATCTCGACCGTAGAAGTCTCTACCAAAGCTCATCTGCATCATCTCTCAAAGCAGCAACGAGAGTAATAGCAACAGACAACACCTACGAAAGAGATAACAACAATCATTTGCTTCTACTGTAGTAGTCAAGTGAATTGACAATGTACGTGACCTGTGTGACGATTGAATAGTAAAGCTACCGTGGGGTTGAATTATTTGTAGGCAGTAGGGAACGAGTCGACGATTGCAAATGCAGGGAGGGATGGCTGTGTGTCGCTGTGTCTACTTTCGTCTGTAGGTATTGCGAGATACCGCCAGCGAGATACCGCCAGCGAAATGCTGCCAGTGACACTTTTGCTGTTGGACATGATACAGCAGCTTATCTGCCGATAGTTATGGAACTCTGTTTCATTTGGATCATATGATCTTATCTAGGGGCATTTCCATGCTGGATGTCCTCGTCCTTTGACCCGGTGTCCTCTCTCCTTTCCACCAACCGTTCAACCCTCTTGTTGGCTCCCGTGTTTTGAACCCCACCCCCCACCCCTGCCGATTTTCATACTTACAATAATACTTTTTTACTCCTCTCTTTTTCCTTTCACACACTATGTAGTGTATTTATTTTTTCATCATGACTGTAAAGAGACGCGCTCACGGACGTAATAAGAAGGGACGTGGACATGTCAAGCGTGTCCGTTGTGTATCCACCGGAAAGGCTATTCCCAAGGATAAGGCCATCAAGCGATTCATTGTCCGTAACATTGTCGATGCATCCTCTCTTCGAGATATCAAGGAAGCTTCGGCATACCAGGAATATCAACTTCCCAAGCTGTACTTGAAAATGTATTA
>Ga0100380_10006882_pt1 | contig 11477 bp, 9 predicted proteins | sample CryGeymeta201504_FD_80417 | JGI IMG/M metagenome (GOLD analysis project Ga0100380, IMG submission 80417) | Groundwater microbial communities from Crystal Geyser aquifers in Utah, USA - Crystal Geyser metaG 2015-04 | ecosystem: Environmental > Aquatic > Deep subsurface > Groundwater | place: USA... | reverse complement strand
CGATAAGCTGAAGACAGAAGAAGCTATTCGGATTCAGGAAGAGTCCGAAAAGGTCGCCTTGACGCATGAATGTTCGGAGCTCAAAGAAGCTGTGAAGCGTATGTGCGTCGAGTTCAGAGATGAACTCTATGACATCGAGCACTACACGGCTCAGGAGTTTCGAAATCTCGAATGGGTCCGGCCGGTTAGCGTTGCCGAGCTTAAGCAGTTTTTCTCCAAGGCCACGGATCTTATGGTTCGGGTCAAAGAGGAAATCGCCGAGGTTCAGGCAAAGCGAGCCGAAGAAGCCCGTAAAAAGGCCGAGGCCGAAGCCAGAGAGAACGAGATTTACAAGGATCTTTTCGCCATTATCGGGTCAGATGACTTGAGAATGGCGAAAACGATCGACAATTTCGTTCGTGCAGCCCTCAAGGCTCGCCCACAGGATGCCGTGCGCATTCTGGAACGCGAGCGAGACGCCGGCTACGGTCGTGATCGTCGTCGGGAAGCCATTGAAAAAGCCTTCCCAGAGATCGATCATCAGTGGCTCGAGTGGAAGTGCGGTTGTGACATTGTCCCTGTTGCTGCGTGGGCTGCCTATCTTACCTCGCGTAAGAATGGCACCTCCAAGCAACAGAAGGCGGTCGACCCTGTGCCGTCGTCAGTCGGTGTCTCCACCGTAGACGAGTTGCGCAAGGCATTCAACAGCCGTCGGTTCTAATTTTTTTGGGGTTATCGCTTCGGACCCCATATCGCACAAGTCGAAGCAATCTTTAACCGGCTGAGGGAAGTGATGAAAAAGCACTTCTCTCAGCCCCAATATTATTTTGTTCTTCTTCCATCTCCCAAAGGACAAAATAATATTGGGTTTTACAATCTGTGTTTTATTTTAATTCCAAGCGAACATGCTTGGCTATTTGTTTTATATGCAATTCTAAACGATCGTGTTTTGCTCGTAAGGCCAAAAATTCAATTTCAGATGTTTTGTACAAATTAGCAAAACCATCTATTTGAGTACTTATTTCTGTTTTTAATTCAAATAATGCATCTTTAGATCTCTGTTCATTTCGATCTATTTTTGTATCCAGATTAAGTATCATTTGTTCTAAAGATGTAGTTTCTTTTCTGTTCTTTGCAATTTCCTGCCCGTTCTTGGTAATGGACTTTCTATTTTTTGTTATTGCTGTTCTGTTTTTTATAATTTCCTGTCCGTTCTTGATGATGGCTTCTCTATTCTTTACGATTTCCTGCCCATTTTTGGTAATAGCTTCTCTGTTTTTTGTTATGGCTTCTCTGTTCTTTGCAATTTCCTGCCCATTCTTGGTAATAGCATCTCTGTTTTTTGCAATCTCTTGTCCATTTTTTACGATAGCCTTTCTGTTCTTTGCGATGGCTGTTCTGTTCTTTGTAATTTCCTGCCCATTTTTTGTAATAGCTTCTCTGTTCTTTGCAATCTCTTGTCTGTTTTTGTTTATTTCTGCCTCCAGTCTTTGTTCTGTTTGAGCTAAATCGTCTTTTGTTGCGGCATTATCTCGAATAAACTCAACAATCTCCAAAATTTGATTTACTGTGTTTGTGTTCATATAAAAATATTTTTGGGGAGTGTATTTTTATCATAACATACGTATAATGTTCTTCAAAAAATAGTCGGAATCGGTTGACTAAACAGCCAAAAAGGGCTAGTCTCGGCATAAGTTCTTTGGACAAACAAGAAAAACAACAACAGGAGATTTATCATGGAAAGCACAATTGCCAAGCGTCTTTTTGAAGCCATGGATTTGGCTGGTAAGGCTGTGTTTTATTCTCGTACCGAAGTGATTGGTGAGCTGGAACTTCGCCGATGTGGAGAGTCGTTTTTCATCTTTTTCGGTGGGTGTAAACACGAAGTGAAACCCGGTGTTTTTAGAGTCGGTGGATGGTTTTCAGTGGACGAACCTATTGGTTTTGTGAATGATGCAATTTCTCTTTCTGGCAGTAACAGACTGAGGATTCGGGCTTTTTACAACGAAGCTGAATACAATGCCTGGCACAGACACACCTTCCACTCCAAAAGGGATTCGGAAGAAGATACGTTCTACTAAACTTGAGTCAAAGTGATTTATTAAGCAAAACTTGCTTACTGAGTCATTTTGGCTCTTTTTTTGTATTCAAAAAAAGACTCGTTGTCATAAATAAGCTTGACAAAGTACATAAAATATGATAAGAATCCCCGTCCTGTTTTTAGACAGGAATACAAGTATTTTTGATGATTAAATTATTTGTTCATCAAAACTCCGCCTAAAGTGACAATTTTATTTTGTCGCTTTGGGCGGGGAAGAAGAGGTGCCTTAAAACTCTGAGTGACTTGGTTTATCTCTATAATTAAACAATTATAGAGATAAACCATCAGAGTAGTAAGGAAAAAGACCTCGTTTGTGTACGTTTGTTGAAACATGAGTTATTTGCCGTAAGTCACGGTGTAAAAAATTCATGCAATTAGACAAACGCACATAGATGCACCTGCTAGAACCATGCTATTTTTCCTGCTTGTTTAGAGGAATCATTTGCATGGTCTTCGCAAAAAACGGTGTAAACCGTTCATATATACTAGTCGACAGGCCTAAAAATCTGTCGACTTCCCATTAAAGTTTACAAAAAAGTTTGTGGATTTTGATGGGGAAGAAGAGAAAAGATTATTTTCTTTCCCGTCCCAGTTCCTAAACCGGACAACCCATAGGAGGGTATATGTCCAAGTTGAAGCGAGAGCTGCCTCGCCAAGAGCAGCACGGTGTAGTTGAAGTCGAGACGATCGAAGGGGAAGGCGTGCCTTTTCCTGAGGTCAGTCGGCGCGAACGGCGTCGTTTGAGGAAAAACGGTTCCAAGCCCGTAAGGCAAGGGCCGACCCTCAGCGAACAACATCGTGCCGCTCCAGAGCGCCTCGAGCATGACTTCTCCAACTCGAGTCTGGCTCGCCAGATCGAGGAAGGAGACAGGAGGAAAGCCGATCCATGCGGGCAGCCCAAGGGCTATTGCCAGTGTGGAAGGTGGCGATTTGGAGAAGATACAGATGGCGACGAGATGTGCTGTCATAAGTACTCTCGAAATGATCGCCACATTTCGGCTGGTCTGTACTTGGTGACCGTCTACGACCGGGAGGGTCATAACGTGTCCAGGTTCAGTCACGAGGATGCGGGGGAGATTCGCAAGTTTCTCGCCTCGCACGACTCCAAGCCGACCGCTCGTGTGTGGTTGGTCGAGAAACTTGAAGAGGATGAAGTTTTCGTTTGTGAAGACGAAGATCCCCTCGACGAGTATATTTACCGACTGAATGAGGTAACGGAGGAGTTTGAGGATTGCCTCTACTCCGGCCTCAAGGCGCTCCGTCAGCTCATGGGTGAGTTGAAGGAAAAGAAAAAGCGAGCCTTGGAAAAGCTCACAAAGAGAAAGTAACAACGTGCCGACCAACACAAGGATGTGTTGGTCGGTTTTTTTGTTTTGAATAATTTTTCCCCCCCCACAATCAATCGTGATATAATTTAGACAAATTTTTATGATTAACAACTTTTTATGACAACATCTGACGAAATAATGGAAGTTGCTGAATATACTGTTGTTTTGCCACCTTCTTTGATTTTAAATGACCCTGAATCAATTGCAGATTTTTGTAAAAAAGTTTCTTTGCAAGTGCAAGGTGATCTGGCAGTTTTAAATTCAGAAATTCCAGTTGAAGCATTGTTGGTATCTTTTGCGGTAATTTATAGAACAGCCACGCAAGCATTGCTTCGATCGGCAGATGACTTGGTTCTTATTTTTGATCATGAGACGCGTAATTTGGTAAGTAACGAAAAAGTAGATGATTCCGTTTGGCTTGAAATATCAAAACTAAAAGATGAAATTGTCGTAGTGGGAGATATCGCTTTGCCAACTTTTGAACATATTGTTGATCTTTCTGTTTTTTGGAATGAAACAAAAGAATCAGACAATTTGATTGATCGAACAAAAGATTTTCTTAAAAAACTTTCAGAAAATTCAACACCAGCCATGACTTTAAAATTGCAGGGCAGCCTTCCGTCGCTGCCTCTTTTATCAGCCATTTATCTTTTACGTCCTTCTGGACATACAATTCAATATCAAAATGATTCCGGTGAATTTTTGACTTTATTTGTTTAGATCTCGAAGTAAAATATAAAAATATGGACAATTTAAAACGCGACGGTTTTACTCGAGATGGTTCCAAAGGTGATAGTAGAGACAAAACAAAACGTTCAAAGTTCGATGCACCAAAAGTACCAATGGATGAATACAGGGAAGAAGTCGTAGAATGCGTCAAAGGAAATCCAAGCTCGGTTATTATCGGAGAAACAGGATCAGGAAAAACAACACGTATTCCGGGATTTTTGCTCGATACTTTTCCTAATGCAAAAATTGCTATTACACAACCTCGTAGAGTGGCTGCACGTTCTGTTGCTCGTTATGTTGCTAGTCAGAGAGGTGGTAATGTTGGTGAAGAGATTGGTTATCAAGTGCGTTTTGAAGATCAAACAACCAAAGGGACGCGAGCAAACTTCATGACTGATGGTATTTTGCTTCGTAAATTGCAGTTTGATCCACTTTTGAAGGAGTTTGATATTGTAATGGTCGATGAAGCTCATGAAAGGTCTCTAAACATCGACTTTATTCTTGGTCTTTTAAAAAGAACTCAAGCGGAAAGAAAAAAATTAGGTTTGCCAGAATTAAAAGTGATCGCAACTTCTGCCACAATCGAAAAAGAGAAGTTTGCCAATTTTTTTGGTGAAGCACCTGTTGTTGAGGTTCCTGGGCGTATGTATCCGGTTGAGGTTAAGTATGCCAAAGGTTATATTGATGATTACACTAGGGAGGCAGCGCAAGTGGTCAAACAAATTGTTGAAAGTGGTAAAGATGGTGATGTTTTGATTTTCATGCCGGGGGAAGGTGAAATTAAACGTACAATTCAGCAAATTGAGGAGTTGAATTTGCCGGGCATAGACGCCATGCCTTTATTTGGTTCAATGTCTCCAGAAGATCAAGATAAAATTTTTGCCAAAAATCCCAATCGAAAAGTTATCGTTTCTACAAATATCGCTGAAACATCGTTGACTATTGATGGTGTTAGTTTTGTGGTTGACTCTGGTGTAATTAAGCAAAAAGAGTTTAATCCAAAAACTGGAATAGAAGCCTTGGTAACTGAAGAACATGCCAAAAGCGGCTGTGAACAACGTAAGGGGCGTGCTGGTCGTACAGCTCCAGGTACTTGTTATCGTTTGTATACTGAAAGAGAATACAATGATCGCCAACCTTTTCAAAAACCGGAAATAGCAAGATCAAACCTAGATCACGTTATTTTGGCAATGAAAAAAATAGGCATTGAAGATGTTAGGAATTTTGATTTTATCGACAAACCAAAAGAGGAAACTTTTTTGCGGGCTATAGAAGTTTTGCAAATGTTAGGTGCTTTAGATGAAAATGAAAAAATAACAGAAATAGGTGAAACAATGGCTGATTTGCCGCTGAGCCCAGAATTGGCTCGCATGGTAATAGAGTCTGAAAAATATGGTTGTACTGGTAGTATCGTTACCATTGCTGCTATGTCTGGAGACAGATCTGTTTTTGTGCGACCAAAAGACAAAGAACGTGAAGCAGATCGTGCACACAATGAGTTTAAAAAAAGTGGTTCAGACTTCCTTTCTTTGTTAGAAGTGGGTAGACAGTGGTCTGCTGCTGGTTTTAGTGACAAATGGGCTCGTGAGAAATTTTTAAATGTCAGACAATTGTTTGAAGTTAAAGAAATACGCGGACAATTAATGCGTGAACTAAAAAACAAAGGCATTGCGGTTGAGGATATTAAGGCGACAGATGAAAATATTCAAAAATCAGTAGCTGCTGGACTTGTTCATAATCTTTTGCAGAGTGCTGGTCGTCATGCGTATGAAAGAGTGGCCGGCAAGAGCATTGGTCGGATTTATGTTCATCCTTCATCATCTTCTTTTCAGAGTCAGCCACAATTAATAATTGGGTCAAATATTGTTTCTACATCAAAAACTTATGCCCGCATGTGTCAGCCGGTTGATTCAAACTGGTTGCCAGACATTGCACCTCATTTATTAACCCAAAACTCGGCTGGTACTTTTTATAATCCAGAAAATGATTGTGTAGAAGAAAGAGTTTCTTATAAATTTAAGGGAGAATATAACATTGTTGCGTCAAGAAGATATGAAATTACAGATGGAGCTGTAGCGAGCGAAGAATTTATTCGTGCTTTGGTTGATGGTCGGGTGGATATGCCTTGCGTAAAGTATAATGCCGAGGTTTTGGCGATTTTGGGGTCTCTTACTTCTCGTTCCGGTGGAACTTTGCCATTGCCAGATTTGGCTTTATTTTATGAGGAAAAATTAGGAGGTATTGCCAGTAAAAGTAATGCTTTGTATGTAAGCGAACAACTTAAGTTGAATGTTGGTGATTATATTTCGGCTGAATTGGTGGCAGAAATCGATAAAAAATATCCTGAGACACTTATGGTCAATGGCCATGAGTTGACTGTTTCTTATGAATATCGTGCGGCAGATCCTAATAGTCATTACTATAATCAGAGATCAGAAAAATATCATGCTACTATTTTGATTCCTAAAGAAGGCTTGTTCCAACTAAAGGAAGAAGAAATTCCGGTAATTGGAGAAGATAGTCGTCCGCCGGTTAATTATAAGGTCGTTGATGGACATGACGTTTTTATTGAGGAAAACTTAGAAAATCTTAAAAATGCATTTTCCGTAAAGTCTGTTGATCGTGCTTGGTATAATTTTACAAAACCACAATCTGTAAAAGTTGAAGCTGTTGCTTTTGAGCGTTTGCCTTCTTTTGAATCTCTTGGTGCTAAACCTTTGGTTTATGCTAAGGATTATTTAGGAAATGATGTTTTTGCGTATCCTGGTTATGTTTGTTCTCGTAATTATGATTACAGTCAAGGTGAATACGTTAATTTTTATACGGTAGAATATTTTAAAAAGGAAAAAGATGCAGAAGTATCAACCGAGAGTGCATTCAATAGGAAAAATGAATTCGATGCAGAACAAAAATTAAAGCAAGAACGCGAACATTTGCTTGATCCTGCCCAAAAACGTTTTGAAGAAATAACACTTCTTTTTGAGTCAGTTAAGAAAGACATAAAGTCTTTTGGGGTGTCTAAGGATGACTGGTATAGATTAGATTCAAGATATTGGACTGTGTATAATTTGTTGAACACATCGCAGTCAGACCCAAGAAAAGCCATAGAAGAAATAGATGCAATTGAGAATACTTTGACACTCAGTAAAAAAGAATTAAATCGCCGACTAGAAATAGTAGAAATGATCAAGCCTGAATTTGAGCGGATAGCAGATAAATTCAACAACATGAATTCGATGTCTTATGAGCGTTTCGGATTAACTTATTCTCAATACAGTTATATTGTTGATAAGTGGCGAGAGGCTAGCAATGCTATAAAATCAGAAGACAGATATGGTAGTTTTGTCATGCCAGATCCGGACAGGGCTTTAGAATTGATGTATGAGGTTGAAGCAATGATTCCTGAGCAATTGGAATCTACACCGGAACAAGAGGCTTTGTTTACATTAATGACTGGACGTGATTCCGGTTTCTCTAAACTCATTCGTGTTAGGGGTGGTCGAGTTACAGAGTATACATCTCCAAAAAATCCAAATGATGTTACGCCAAATCCTACAATAATTGATATTGGTAAGTCTGGAAGGCATTTAGCAATTAATGGCAGAACAGTTGCCCTTGTTTATGGTGGTGGAAGTTCCGGTGGCCAATTTGTGTTAAATGATGGTGAATATGTTTTTGGACGCGATGCCTGCCCCGTGGTTCGTGTTGAATCAAAAGATGGAAGACTAAAGGCTCTCGAATTTATAAAAAGCTCTGAACAACAAGATTATTCTTCGGATTACACTCCAGAACCGCCGCCGGTTGTTTATGGAGACAGTGCGGCAAGTGCATCTCTCGGAGGTCTTAGTGATACATTGAAAGGTTTTCTTGGTAAAAAAGAAGAACAACAACCTGCCAGAAGAGTGTTGAAGGTGGTAACCAATGAAGCATTTACCGCAGAACCCAAAGGGGTTGAAGTTGAACGTGAGCAAATGACAGAAGAACTGCGTGCAGAATTAGACAAAATATTACAAAGAACACGCGTTTTTGTTGATTCAGTTCGTTCTACACCTGAGCCGGTTAACAAAAAAGACCCAAATGCAGGAAAGATTTCTAAACTTATTGAACGCGCTCAAAAGGCCAGGGAAGAGATTAACGAGCTTAAGCGAGATTTGTTTAAAGCAACCGACGCCCCTCGTTTCCGTGGAAATATTGGTGCAGCAGCACGTCAGGCAGAAAAAAATGCCGCAGAAATGGCACGTTTACTCAATGAACGCACAGACTGGACGGAGAGGTACGATGTTTTTGCCAGGCGTATAAAAGACTTGGCAGAAGTACTGGAGGTAGAAATAGACTCTACGCTTGAAGGTAAAATAAGACCTCTGATTATACAATTAGCCAAAGAAAAAGACGAAGAGATGGATTTTGACGGCGAATTAGAGACGATTTTGGTCGATAATATTTAAAGCATAAACACAAAAAGATGATTCCTAAAAGCATAAAGGGTCATCTTTTTTGATTGACAAACAACCCAAAAAGAGCTAGTTTAGCTTCTTGTTCTTTTTACATGGGCGGAAAAAAACCTATCACAGGGAGGTTTATCATGGAAATCAAAAAAACGCTGATGTCTCGAGTTGTTGGCCAGGACCTCATTAGGGATATGGTTACGGCGATTGGTGAAAATCTTTCTGCTGATATTCCTGAAGCCATGCCTTTTTTGCCTCTTTTGTTTGGGGGAGATAGGTATCACTGTGTCGATGAAGCTGTGGTGCTACTGGTTGGGGGAGTAAAGCCGGTGGCCATCGCCACAATCGCTCCTTTGGGGGAAAGTGGAAACGGACAGCCTGAAATCGTTGGGTTGTACGTGATTCCCAACCTGAGAAAGCATAGAATCGGCCAGTTCCTTTTGCAAAAGACGCTTGAGCGTTGCGCAGAAAGAAGCTTCCCGACTGTGACCATTTGTGTCATTACCCAAGCTGGTAAGCACCTGGTCCAGTCGTTCAAAAAGACCAACAACACAGGAGTCGAGATCAATCTTGTTGATTGTGTCTCGATTTTCTGAACAACAAGGGGAAAGTCATGACAAAGCACAAGCTGTCCGATCTGCAGCTCGAAATGGTTCAGATTCGTCTGGAGATCGAGAAGCTCGAAGGTGTTCCTTGGGACCCGGAGGTTGATCAGGGACCTTCTCCGGCTGAGAGGAGGCTTGCACTGCGCTCTCGCATGTCCGAGTTTATTCGCCTTGTCAGGGGAATGACGCGCGGATCGCATTTGGCGGTCATTTGCTTGCCTCCGCCACTCGACTGGACCTCTGTTGATCAGGCAAAGATCTGTACGGTCGTGGTTCTCGGTGGTTACTCCTTATATAAGGACCCGTGGGGAGTGGAAAGGTCTCTGCCTTTGCAAGTTGAGGTCATTCAGGCACCCCATTTGAAAGATGAACCGGAATGCGGCTACATTTCCGCCTTTCCGAATGATGCTGGGTGCGTTATGCTTGCTCACCCACCCATGACACACAACCCGCTATTCGATCCGGGTTGTAAAATCTGGATCGAACAGAGATTCAAAGAGATCCAGTCCCTGAAAACCATCAAATAAGCCCTTTTTCCTCCAAAAAGGCACTTCTTGCCCCACATTACACTCTGTGTTTTGTGGGGTTTTTCTTTTTTTAGCCGTTTGACCCCATGGGGGAGAAATACAGTTTTAGCCCATTTTTCAGGACTTTTGGTTATAAGTACAGGTTATACTAGACAAACATCTTGACACAAGACCCAAAAAGTGATATACTGTGTTTATCGAAATGATGCTTAGCGGAAACAGAGAGCCACTAAACATCAGTTCACAACTAGAGGAGAGAGGCTGAATATTAAGTGTAGTTGCAATGAGTCATACGACTAAAGCAATCTACATTTGATATTCCCCCAAAAGGGGGGTTTGTACGCTTCTCGGTCATTTTGACCACGAAAACGCACATTCCCTCCTTTTGTTTTTCTACCCGCCACCCGGCAGGATCACTTGGCCCACTTACGAGCTTATGCCCGAATAAGTGGATCACCAAGCCCAGCGCAGGGAGCCTGTGGAATCGGGACATGTTAAGCAGAGTTTCAAACATGTCCCACCGCCTTTCATTTATAAGCTTTGTCTAGCATGCCCTTGACAAAGATTGCAAAAGGTGATATACTGGTTCTTGTAAACGTAACGCAACGCAACGATTTGTTTCCTCGGTGGATGTGTGTCGAGTACCGCCTTACTCGATACGCACCCCTCAGAGGAGAGGGAAGTACCTTTAAAACGGTTCTCACACCACCTTAAACAGTGGTTCGAGTGACTGACATATATGAAGCTGTTAAGTCGATTGCAAACCCCGCATCACCCGCGAGGAGTCAAACGACGAAGCAATCCCCGGCCACGCCGGACGATATAAACGGCCATATATATGTCGGCCACTCACTTGTGAGTGACCTTTATATCAGATTGGGGTTCCTTGGTATGCCACCAAGGACGAAATACTTCAGAGAGCACGTTTATCCTTAATATAGATAAACGGCTGAAGTAATTCGTTAAACACATAGCTCAAAGGATTGAAAAAAGAGACAAGGTGACGGAGCGGAAGCTTCGACTAATCACACTTGCAAAGGTCCACCGTTGGACTTCTCTTCTATCAATCCACAAATCCCCTAAAAACAAACGAGCTCTTAAAGGAGCACTCTGGTAGGCAACCAGAGGCACCGACCCGAAAGGGCGGAGTTCCCCCATGACGACCACGACCACGACCACGACCACGACCACGATCGCCACCACCGCCACCATCAACCCCTTCGAGGCCCGCGCCCAGGCGCAGGTGGCCTCGATCGTTCCGATGACCAAGGCCGAGGCCTGTGCCCAGGCGTTGAAAAACGCCAAGGCCAAGGCCGAGGCCGATTTTCAGGCGAAGCGACAGGCGTCCTTCGCCAAGGAGAAAGCGAGGTCCTTGGCCAAGGCCAAGGACCTTCGGGAAAACCGCGAGAAACTCGAGGATCTCGGCGCCAGCGCCGAGATCCTCGAGGAGTACGACGTGTGCGCCCCCACTTGTGGGGGGTCCCGTCAATTTGACGGGATGATGGACCGCCTCGAAAAGGCGGTCCACAAGGCCAAGGCCGAGGCCAAGGTCAAGGAGGCCAAGGCTAAGGCCGAGGCCCGAAAGACCTGGGCCGAAACGATGGCCAAGAAGAGGGGGTACTCGACCCACTTCTGGCTCGCGCAGCGAGTCCAGAAGGGATGGTCACTCGAGGACTACGAGGTGGAGCTCAAGAAGCTCGCCTCCGAGTCCACCGCCCCCACCGAGGTGAAGGTCGCGCAAGCTTCCTGATCCTCGACCCGGG
>Ga0100380_10006871_pt1 | contig 11485 bp, 18 predicted proteins | sample CryGeymeta201504_FD_80417 | JGI IMG/M metagenome (GOLD analysis project Ga0100380, IMG submission 80417) | Groundwater microbial communities from Crystal Geyser aquifers in Utah, USA - Crystal Geyser metaG 2015-04 | ecosystem: Environmental > Aquatic > Deep subsurface > Groundwater | place... | reverse complement strand
TGGGGATTGGGGATTGGGGATTGGGGATTGGGCCCAATCCCCAATCCCCAATCCCCAATCCCCAATAAAATAAAACAAATTTAATAAACAATAAACAAATAATAATAAATAAATTAAAGTAATATAATTATTATAAAAATTTATACATTTAAATAACAACAACATAAAAATAAATATTTGATATTTAACTTATACTTAATTTATACTTAAATTTCAAACTTATATAAATATTGATTTACTTTTATACGTTTAAACTTTGGTTATTAAATTGTTCCGACGATTGGATTATTCCCATTAAACCTTTTAACTGAATTAAATATTCTCTTTAAGATACAATGCTCTGAGCTAGTTACGTGTATATTTTCTCCTGTATTTCCATAGTGACATCCGCATTCACATTCTTCGTGAGAGACTACATATCCTAACATGAATGCCATCTAAAAATTATTATGTTATTATTTAATTGATGAAGGAATATTACCTTTATATTTCCGAATTGATATGTACTTCTAGCGACATTATTACTTTTAGATAAAGGATCCATTATTACTAATTCATTCTGCCCTAACTAAAGAAATTCAAATTATAATATTTACATTAAAAAGTGAGTTCGCCATATTATCTTTATCTTGTTGACTATAATCATTTGGTGGATGTGCATATATAACATATTTAGTGTGATCAAACATCCAACCATAATAGAATAGAAATTCAATAAATAGATTTCCTAAATTCCAGTCAGCAATGTGTATTTTCTTTTTGTGTTCGAGTTGATTCTATATTTATTAATTTAGTAACTTACTTGTAAGAAGCTGACAACCATTAAAATGAGTCCATATGAACTTAAACCACCCTAGAATATTATTGAAGATTAATATATAATTATTTATATTTACTGTGTAAGGGTCATTAAGATTTGCATTTTTAAGTATATTTTTTAATGAGAAAATTAATGGCTCTAATGCTTCATATTCTTTAGTGAAACTCAAAACTAAGTCAACACATTTCAGTCCGTAATGCTTTGTATCCTGCATACTGATATCTATTTGCATATTTTGGTATTTATCAGTAGCAGTAATTTTAATTATAGGAATAACCGCACTATCAATAAACTTAATTGTTTGTTTCCATGGTTTATCCTATTCATATATTTTAATAATTATTATAAATTCATTATATACCTTTATGACGTGAAAAATAGCTCTGAGAGCATCAAAATTGTAGATATTTGTATTTTTTTTATTTACTACTACTAAATCGAGGTCAGACCATGGTAAACATAAACCAGTTGCATGAGATCCATATATTTGAACCTATTAGTTAATAATGTAAATTTACTTCAAAATCTTGAATAGTCTCATTGACAGAATCTTGTATTAATTTAAGTAATTCCTCTTGAATAGGCTTTTGTTTTTTAATAATTTCTTTATTGTATTCTTGAAAATCTAAAATATCACGTTGTAGGCATTTAGAAATGAATTTAATGTCATATTTCACTATATTAAATTTCTTTTCTAAATAAGCATTTCTGTTTAAATCTTCTATATTTAATTTTGAAATCTCCTGATTTGTTTTAATGTCTTCAGTTGTTCTTTTATATTGCTAAATAACGATATTACAAAATAAATTACAAATTCCTTCAATTCTTTCTCTAATTTTTCAACCTTTTCAAAGTAATATTGTATTTTATAATCTAAATCATCACACTTTAAATTCAACTCTATAATTCTTTCTTTTTGCAATTCATCATTATTACTATATTTTTCTGTTGTAATAGCAAGTTCTTTTTCTTTTACTTGTAATTGCTTAATAAGATCTGTGTTCTTCTGTTGTAGCTTATTATTCTAAAAATTTATTAATTAATTATCAGAGTAATTGAATTATTTACTTCTTCAGTAAGTTGTTTAATTTTTAATTCTGAGTTAGAATCAGATATTTTATTTCCATCATTTTCTCCTCCAGACTAAGTAATTAGAATTAATAAAATTAGGTAAATTATGTAAATTTTACTTGATAACTATTAATTAATTGATTTTCTAAAAATTCATTAGAGATATCAATGTTTAATGTCGGTTGATTCTTCATTTCTATATTTAATTTCAATATATAATTTACTTATATAAGTATGCATTTGAGATCCATTTGAAAATTTATTATTAAAATTAAACGGAATTTCAATATTTGAACTATCATTTCTATTTTGAACATAAGGTTTGTCACCATTACTAAAGTTTTTCTTACATAATTTTGACCTTTGAGGTTTGAAACTATTAATATTTCTACTTTTTAAAGACATATTATTTATATTAATATTTATATTTTGAGTTTGGTTGTTAAAGTTATTATTTTTGAATGGATCCGTATTCATATATTCATTATTACTATTTTGTGTTTTAAACTTTGTATTATTGTTAATAAGATTATTCGTTGGGAAACTATTTTGAATATTAGGCGATAACTGCGATGATATCGAATTTATTGGATTATCTATATTTTGCATATTAATTATTTGAGCTCCTGGTAAGCCAAAGTTAGTACTACTTATAATATTTTTCGGTGAAACATTATTTCCTTTGCCAAGCTGATCTTTTCCTAACTGATCTTTAGTATCTTTGACTACATCAGAAACATTATTACTACTGTTAATTTCTTGGGGCTTTGCTATTTTCTTTTTTGGTATTTTAGAATTAGTAACATTATCGTGCTCTAATTCTTTGACTATAGACTTTTCTTTTAATTCTCTTGAGTTCTTTTCTACTGCTAATATTTCATAAATATTTGTTTTATTAAGCTTAACGCATAAATCTAAAGTATTTAAATTTTCTTTGTTTATTGCTTCTAAGTTAGCCTTATGATTTATTAGTAAATTGATTATATCAAGACTGGTAGGATTATTTAAGATCGCAATATGTAAAGCAGTATTTCCTTGAAAATTTTGAATATTAGGATCAGCATTATGTTCTAATAGGCATTTTATTGTTCCTTTTAAATCTCTTTTTGTAGCAATCATTAAAGCTGTGTTACCCTCAGAGTTTTCTATTTCATTTGGGTTTGTACCTTTTTCTATTAAAAGTGAGACAATATCTGCGTTATCACCTGTTGCAGCTAGTATCGTATAAAAAAGTGCATTTCGTCCGAGGCTGTCTTTCAAATTCATATTTGTATTGTTTTTCATAATTGTATCAATTAAATCTAAATAACCTTTTGTTGCCGCAAACATAAAAGCTGTAGTTTTTTCATTTTTGAAAGGACAATTAATATTTGGAACCAGACTGATAAGACAATTAGGATCTGCATTATTGCTATTAAATTTTATTAAATCTTTACCTTAATAATATATTAATTATATCTATTGCTTCGTTTGAAACTTTGAATACATTTATTGCTTTAATTAAACCGATGTTTAAAGATCTATCTGAAAATTTCATTTCTTCTGTTAATATGTTAACTTCATCTAATGCCAAATTATCAATGGCTTTATGTAATTTATAAATGTTATTTGTTTCAGACATTAAAATTTTAATTATTTAAATTATAATAATTAACAAATATAAAATTAAGAAATTATGAAAATATTATTATAATAAAAAAATGTATTATATTGTTTGTTTATATTTTATTTATTATAGTTTAAATTTAGTTTAAGTTATTATTTACAAACACTATTTTTTAATAGACAAAATTGTCTAAAGTTTTATTGAATTTAGAAGCATTCACGAACTTTAATATATCTTCGAAGATCTTATCCATACCAAATGAGTGGTTTTCGTAAGACTTTTTTACGATTTGACTATATTTTGAATTTCTACTAAGTTCAAGGTAGGTAACAAGAACGCCCCAAGTATAAGGCTTATACAATAGTCTTTCAATTAGATTTCTAAATAAAGGTTAACTAAATTATAAATACTTATAGATATGCTCTTCAATAGCATCAACTTTTATATCATTATATATACATAGTAGTAAACAATAGAAGTAGTGGGTTTGAGTGCTAGGATATCTTAGTTCATTTAAAATTCCATTAATTAGGTAGTCTCTGTTTTCAATATCAAGGTTTTTAAGCATTTTTATAAGGATTTCTATTATCTCCTTGTTTGAAATCACTTTTTTAACTATCGAGAAATGAGATAAGTACAATACGAGCCAGTTAATAACTAATTTTAATTGTTAATAATATAATTACTTTGGTTATTGTTCGCATAATCCTTTTTGTTTAGTTTCTTAATCATATCGTCTAAAATAGTATCATTTTTGTATTCTATATACTCATCTGTTAATACCTAATTTAATATATTAATATATTATCATACTTTGAAGTCATTTTCGCTAATAATAATTGATAAATCGAATAGAATAATTGCATTCTTTTGTGAATTTGGATGTTGCTCAACCTATTAATAGTAAAAAATATTTAAATTATTATATAAAATTACTTTAAAATCTTCAGCAAATGGATCTGATGGTTCAATATCACTAGGAGTAGCGCTTAAAATTATATTTTTCAACTGTACAAAGCCTTCACTAGGTAATGCATGAATCAAAATAAAGTAAAAATAGGATACGAACTCAGGATAAGATTTTGTAAGTACAAAGACAAATTTGTATATTAATTTGATGAATTGTTGAACACTTGTTGACTTAATATTTTCATTGCTGTATATCTTTAAAAATGACATTATATCAGTAACCAAATTTAAATATTTCTCAAACCTTTGGATGTATTCTTGTTTATTTTTATAGCCTTCTGAGTCTAATAACAAACTATTGAAATACTTGTAAGAGATAATATCTAGCCAAGCTACTGAGAATCCAGGGTAGTTTTGAGGTCTTAATGTTCTGAAGAAGTCAGCTAATACAAAGAAGTAATGAATCTTTTTATTATTTGAAAACAAAGGATCAGCATTATCAGAGTGGAATAGGAGATATATAATGTTTATGAATAGTCTGTAGTAAGGTTTTTGGTTAAAAGAAGTTGTGTTTTTATTGTAATCAAGGTGTAGGATTTTGAAGATTCCAAATAGAATATTTTCAAAGAATTTAAGCTTGTTGCTGTTAGTAATATAGTTCAATAAGAGGATGATAAATTTAGCAAGACTGTCAATTTTATTATAAAGTAATCTGTCTGAGTAAACATAATTTCCCTCTGAGTAAAATAAGCATTCTTTGACTGAATATTCTGTAATAATAGAAATTAAAGCGTTCATCTGGTCTTCACTTTTAGAAATAGAGGACTCGTTGAATGTTTTCAAAAATTGTTTTAATGTTTCATGATCAAGGTTTTTATAATAAAGGTTCATAATTTGAGAAAAGGTAAAGATAGACATATCTCTAAATCCACAGTAATTTTCATTATCTCTGATATTTACAATTTTCCAGTCAGTTAGGTCTAAATTTGGATAATTTTGGTTTGTTGAGGATTTATTATAGAAGAATTCATAATATGTAGCGCTGTTTTTATCAATCTAAATTATATTATAATGAATTAATATATAATATTTATTATATTAATAATATAAATTTATAATAATAACATTAGTTTACCATATAACTTGGAATTGTTTGTAAATCTTTCATTTGTAACAAGTTCTTTTCGAACAATTTTTTGAATAACGATCTTATATAAGGTGCTGATAATGGATCTTCTAAATAACTTAGACATAATTTTTCATACTCGGCCTTATCGAATATATTCTTTTTTAAGAAGTAGCAGTGAATATCGAATAAAAATCGTATAGATATATCTTCATTAGTCAATATTTTGGTCGTAACATCTTTAGCAAGCTTAGGATGCAGTAAAATCCAGCCTTTTAAGGTTTCTGAATATAAATTGACAAGGGTAAGATTTCTAGTTTTGACTGAGCTGATAACGTATTTTAAATTTGTTTGTACTAAATCACTAGCAATACTTTCGTTAATTTTTGAGTCTATCATCATCTTTGATAAATTAGTAATGTTTTCGTCATCTTCAATGTATTCTATATCACTATGTTCTAAGGCAATGCAGCCAAGATTTTTTAAACCTATATAATTTTAATATATTAAAATTATATTAAAATTATTATATTAATATACATATTTCATATCTATCATTAGCCTTTGATACATTTTGCATTGAAAAAAGTATGAATTCCTTTAGTAATGGAAGAATCATTTTTATTAAGTTATTTTTCTTAAGGACTTCTTTTCTGTTTGAGTCATATACCTTTTCAAAGTCTTCATATATTTTGTATTGATCAGGTGTAAGTCCATTTGGATTTGGTTTAAGAACATCTGGGAGAGAGCTTATTTTATTTAATAATTCTGATTTTGGCTCTATAGAGATCTTCTTTTTTCTCTTGTCTATCTCATCTAATACTGTTTTGTCTTTTTCAATTTTATCAATTGCTCTCTTTATTACATTATTTTGGATAAAATTGCAGCCTATATCTAGAATTTCTGAGTTATTGATGTTATTAATGTATTCGATTGAAAATTCCTCATGTAATTTTTTACTTAAAAGTTCTTTGAAGTGATTAATAAAGCTCATTCTTAAGGGTTCTTTACAAGTTACCATAGCGAGACTACCAGCTAAACTTTTAATACATAGGTTTGCAGCATTTCCAAATTTCCCTCCGTCTGATTCGAATGAAAAATCTTTTAAAACAAGTTCTTTAGTTGTTACTAATGATATATTAACTGCTCTTTCAATAACGGGTGCTATTATGTCACTAAAATTATAAGATTATGAGATTAAACTTACTTTATAGCATTGACTAATGCGTTTGTTACAAGATTTATTACTTCTCCGTTTGTAATAATACTGTCTGGATTATTTTCTTTTATTAGTAATTGTAAGTCGGCAGTATATTGGTCGATAATATTTGTATTGATTAATGAATATAAGTCTTGGAATTTAGCTTCCAGTAATGTATTATCCTATATTTTAATATATTTTATTTACTCTTGTGAAATCTTGTGAGTTTTGATTGACAACATAGTTATCAAGAATTCTTGTTTGGTTAATTTGGTTCGTGTCAATTTCTAACTTTTTAAAAATGTTTTCAATTTCAAAGCGCAATGTAATCTTTAGCTGACTTTTATTAAATATCTCTAATAATAATGACATTATTGCTTGAATCCATGGGTTTTTAGGATGGAATACTTTTGTTTTAGAGGTATGGTCTAATATTCTACATATAAAAGGCATAATAGCTGTTAGTTTTCCATTTTGATATGCGTCTATTATCAACTCTTTTAATTCTAGGTCCTTAGATAATATTGGTTTATTTCTTGCTAAAGTCATTATACCTAACCAAGAGCCAAGATGTTTTAGTATATTTTTTTCTGTATTGTCTTTTAACAGTTTTTCAGAAATGATTAATTTCTTTATAATCAATATAGTATCCTTAATTAGAAGTTGATTAAGTTCTTTTGAGTCAATATTGCTAATAAGTTCACCGTAGTTATCTAAAATAATAAAACAATTTAATTACTATGGTTATTGTTCTCTCCTGATACTCTATTAATTATAAAATAGTTTGAAAACCATCTTAGTAAAATATCACTATTTAGAATACATTTTAAATCGTTCGATTTTTCTGCGATATTTACTTTACTCATTGAATTAAAAATAAAATTAATTTTGTCAACAATATCTTGAGGAGGTGCTTGAACAGCATCAGTTTCAATATAATGAGATATATCAATACTATGTTTATTATTGTTGTTTATTCTTAAAATATTTTTTTTCTGGTTTTGGTTTGATTTATCCGTGTTGAAGTTATTTTGGTTATTCATTTCGTCGAAATCTTTTTTATTTCTATCGTCTTTGCCTATGTCCAATGTTTCTTTGAATCTCTGCGAATTTTTATAATCACCGTAGCCGTAATCAAATTCACCCATATTATTTTTCATATCTATTATAAATTATTATAATAATAAATTTAATACCTTTTGTTTCTTCTTTTGAAGCATTTATAGGTAATTTCTTAGAATCATTTGAGTTAACTGGATTTGTAATTCCTAAATTTTGACCAGAATAATAGTAATTAGGAGGTCCAAACATTTCGTTATTGAAACCGAAATTCATATTAGGATTGTTATTCATTCCCATATAAGATGAAATATTATCTAAATATATTAAAGTAAGTTATTACCTTTTAGGTTAGGATTTGATAATTGCTTGTTGATATTTCCTTGTTGTTGATTCATATAGTTCATATTATATTGATTATTGTTCAAGTTGTTATTTTGTAAATTTGGAATGTAATTATTCATCTGGTTTATAGGAATGTTGTTTTTATTATTATTTAAAGTCTGGTAGTTTTTAATGAATTCTGATTGATCAAGTCCTGGCATAAATTTGACATTGTTTAAGTTTTTGTTTTTATCATCGTATTGAGGATTCTCAAAGTAGTTATTAGTATTCATATTTGGATGATTAAATGTTTGGTTTTGATTTTGTTTATTTAGAAGTATGTTAGGACTTTGACCAATTTCTTCATGGCCTAAATTCTGATTAAGAGGAAGTCCTGACTGGGGATATATTTTATTTTTGTTATTTATCTCATTTAACTTTTCCATTGCTCGTTCATATAAAGAAGGGTTGCTATTTTTAATCAGAGGCATGACTTGAGTAATAGACGGTACATATCGTGGGAATGATTGAAGTTTATCCACGAATTGCTCTAATGCTACAGTAGAGAATAAAAACATCTTTCCTGAATTTTTCTTAATTCCTTCTATTATAAATTTGACAGAAATAGTTTCGATTATATCATCAAAAAGACTATGGTTTATTATTTGTCCAAATAGAGTAGCCATTGTTTTTAGTTCCTTTTCAGGGTATTTATGAAAGAATCGATATTCGTCTAATAAAGAGTGAATCATACATGCATAAATTTCGCTTTCCATTTGATTTTGAGAATTTTTATAACTGCTTATTATTTCGATTGTTTGGTCAACAGTCGCTTCTCCATGGAATAAGTTATGGAATAGCTTGTTTGCAGATTCTTCGATTTCTTCAGAGTTCTGTGGTTGAGTTTGTAATTCATCAAATAGCTCAAAGATTTCTTTGTAAGTTACGTTGATTTCGTTTTGTATTCTTTTTGAGACTTTAGGGTTTGATTTTATCTTTGGAGCAGACAAGTTTTCGAAGATAATAGCGAGACTCTCTAAAGTAAGCTGACATTTTTCTAATATATTTTCTTTTGCAACATGGCTTGTAATATCTTTGCATTGTTTAATAACATTCTCTTTAATATAGGATAGTAATGATTCTATAAAGTCATCACCAACTTTAGTTATTCTGTCGTTGAGCCATTGGTCGATGTGTAAAAAGTCACGCTTCACAGCGAGGATTGCTAGATTAACAGTAAAGTTGTGATCGTTGCAGCTAGATATAGGGATTAAGGAATCTTTTAGTTTTTGTGTAATGTCTAATATTCTCGAGAGGTTCATTAAGTCTGGGTTACTTTTATATAAAGTGCAAATAGTCTTAATAACTAACTCTCTATTGTAAGTCCAAACTTCTTCTAAGACAGCAATTGAATTTATATGATTTCCTAAGAATGGAGGAAGTACTTCATTTATCAATTCTTCGAAAATAAAGTCTTCTGGGTCAACTTTGAGTAAAGATAGTCCTATTACTAGAATTTCAGGAATATTTGCAATTGGCCATTCGAATATATCCTTGATTTTTAAATAGTTGTTTCCTCTTGAAAGTTTAATTAAAGCTTCTATTAGATCGATTGAACTCCAGTTTTCAACAAGATGACTCATGGTATTTTTGTTAAGCTAAAATAAAATAACATAAGGTAAATAATTAATCTTACTGCTAGTTCGAAGTTTCTTTTGACTTTACGAGATGAATATTTGAAACTAAAAGCTTCAGTATGAGGATTATTAATTAGAAAGTTTAATGTCTCTATTTGATTAACTTCATTTCCCCATCGACGAAGTAAGGTGTTCATTAGGATGTTCTGGTATTGAGAAATTTTTAGGTTTTTCATGATTAAGACAAAATTATCAAAGGACTTCTTCTCTTTTATAACAAAATTTGTATCGTCTAAGTATGAGAAGACCAAGTTGTACTAATAATTTTAAATATATAATGTTACATCTAAGTTTTCAAGTGAGGACTTCATCATTTTGTAAAAGTTTTCTAGATTCCAGCTAATGTTCATTTTCTTTTCGTTGTTTTCATCAATCGTCATTGATAAGTCATTATTTAACGTTTGTAAGAATATTTTGTTTAAATTTCTAGACTCTTTATCTTCGACACACTGAGGTTGTTTACAAATATAAATGATTAGATTAGCTAGTCTTCTTTCGTCTAATTTACAACTGATTAATTCAGATTTATTTAAATTTATAGAGTTGTTAATCATCCAAGGTCCTAGATCAAATAGTATTTTCTCAAATTCGATTGAGTCCTCATCTGTATCTAATATTGTGTTAAATTCCTAAAATTTAATACATATATTTACATCAATAAATTCATCATATTCCTTAACCTCACTTGTTTTACTCTGTTTATTAAGTAGAAATGCCATAAATGATGTTTTTAAAAATGTATCAGTTCTGAAATCCTCAAATGAATTAATAAGGAGAATGATCATTTGTATAGTTGGCTTTGTTAGTTGATCTGGTTTGGATTCTTTTTGAAATTCAGTGCATTTGTTAATAAAAATTGACTTAATGTCTTCGCTAAATTTCTGATTTTGGGCGTAAAAGAAAGACATTAGGATTTTAAATTGATTCTCATAGCTTAATTTCAAAAGCTTTACTAGTCCGTCAAATATTTCGATAGCGCTTGCTGTTGTATTAATGAATTCTACAATATAGCTGAAAATGTTGATAAAATCAGGACGAGTTAGAAGACCTGGAAATTCTTGAATTAAAAACTGGATTTTGTTTGAATTATTTCTATTACTTAGAAGACTTCTCTGATCTTTAAAATCTATATCCTCCAGAAGGCTCTTATATATGTGCTTATCAAATTCTATTCCAAATATTTCTGACATCTAAGATGGTTAGTTTAGAATATATTCGTTATTTTACCTTTGCAATTTCATTTCCTACTTGCTTGAAGCCCTTTTTGGAAGATATTTGATTAATTAAATAGCTTGCTTGCATACAAGCTGCTTCACGTACATTAGTTAATTTCATTTTTAATAATAATTAATTCGAATAAGAAAATATATAATGTATAAAAATATATTATATTAAATTATGTTATATTAATAGTAGTAATTGTATTAATTACTAATTATCAATTTGATTATTTATTAGAATTATAATACTTTTATTATTATATGTTTATTTATTGTAATATATTTGCAAAACAAAAGCAATAGTTAAACCTTTTATCTTATACTTAATTAATTTATTTCAAGTTAATATATAAATATATATATATATTATTATTACATATTATTTTTATTTTGCCCTTATAATAACATTTAGACATTTAAACACTTTTTTTAAGTTATTCTTATATATTATA
>Ga0100380_10006867_pt1 | contig 11487 bp, 19 predicted proteins | sample CryGeymeta201504_FD_80417 | JGI IMG/M metagenome (GOLD analysis project Ga0100380, IMG submission 80417) | Groundwater microbial communities from Crystal Geyser aquifers in Utah, USA - Crystal Geyser metaG 2015-04 | ecosystem: Environmental > Aquatic > Deep subsurface > Groundwater | place... | reverse complement strand
GTTTAGTATAACCTATTGCGCTGTTGTCTCGACAGCAGGCTCAGTGGCGACAGGTCGATCAACCAGTTCGACCAAGGCCATTGGCGCATTGTCACCAACGCGAAATCCCATTTTCAAGATGCGTGTGTAGCCGCCAGGACGGGTCTTGAAGCGGGGACCAAGTTCATTGAACAACTTGGTGACGCTATCGCGATCACGCAGCCGGTCAAACGCCAGACGACGGTTGGCGAGGCTGGCCTCCTTGGCCAAGGTGATCATGGGTTCGATAACGCTGCGCAGCTCTTTGGCTTTGGGCAGCGTAGTCTTGATGACTTCATGCTCAATGAGTGAATTCATCATATTGCGCAACATCGCCAAGCGATGAGACGATGTGCGGTTGAGTTTACGTAGTCCTAGTCCGTGACGCATGGTAATTTCCTTTGTTTAGTGCAGGCAGCCGTATCAGGTACTGCCCGGGGCGCGCTAGATTAACGCTTCTCGAGCGCAGCTGGTGGCCAGCTTTCGAGTTTCATACCAAGAGTGAGCCCGCGTGAAGCAAGCACTTCCTTGATTTCGTTGAGAGACTTTCGGCCGAGGTTCGGCGTCTTTAGCAGTTCATTTTCGGTACGCTGAATCAGATCACCGATGTAGTAAATATTTTCCGCCTTAAGACAGTTGGCCGAGCGGACGGTGAGTTCGAGCTCATCGACTGGACGCAGCAACACCGGATCGAACTGGGCGCTACCGCGGGCAGCTGTGGAAACAATGGCGTCGACGTCGCCACCTTCAAGCTGTGCAAACACAGCCAGCTGTTCCACCAGAATTTTGGCCGAGGCGCGCACCGCGTCTTCCGCAGAGATGGCACCATTGGTCTCGATATCAAGAATCAGCTTATCCAAATCGGTACGTTGCTCAACACGTGCACTTTCAACGATGTAGCTGACCCGACGCACAGGCGAAAAAGACGCATCGAGGACGATCCGGCCGATGGACTTGGTGGGCTCATCGCCATGACGGCGCATCGTTCCCGGCACATAACCACGGCCTTTTTCGACCTTGATCTGCATGTCGAGCTTGCCGCCGAACGACAAATTGGCGATGACGTGATCCGGATTGATAATCTCCACGTCATGCGGCGTCTGGATGTCTGCTGCACTGACAACGCCTTCGGTGTCTTTGCGCAAGCTCAGGGTCACTTCGTCTCTGTTGTGCAGCTTGAAGACCACACCTTTGAGGTTAAGCAAGATGTTGACAACGTCTTCATGCACTCCATCAATGGATGAGTACTCGTGCAACACACCAGCAATCGTAACCTCAGTTGGGGCGTAACCTGGCATGGACGACAACAGGACGCGACGCAGGGCATTGCCCAGTGTGTGACCGTAACCGCGCTCGAACGGCTCCAGCACAACCTTGGCGCGGTGCGCGGAAAGTTGCTCGACCTGAACTGCTTTTGGCTTTAACAAACTACTTTGCATGAAATTTCCTCTCAATACCCCCGACTCGTTACATCGGTAAGGCTGACGACACAACCAAAAGCCAACGCTGGCGTTTGGTTCGGGCACGAAACAAATTCAGGTTAACGTGAATACAACTCGACGATCAGGGATTCGTTGACATCTGCAGCGAACTGATCGCGATCAGGCACAGCCTTTAGCACACCTTCAGCCTTGTCGGCATTGACCTCAACCCCGGCGGGCATCCCTACTTGCTGAGCCAATTGCAAAGCTTCAACAACGCGGTTCTGCTTGGCCGATTTTTCGCGCACTGCAACCACATCACCCACCTTGACCATGAACGAAGGTATGTTCACCGGCTTGCCGTTAACGGTGATGGCCTTGTGCGACACCAACTGCCGTGCCTCAGCACGGGTTGAACCAAAACCCATGCGATAGACAACGTTGTCCAGACGCGTTTCCAGCAACGACAACAAATTGGCACCCGTATTGCCCTTGCGGCGATCGGCTTCCTCAAAATAGCGGCGGAATTGCTTTTCGAGCACGCCATACATCCGCTTGACTTTTTGTTTCTCGCGCAGTTGCAAGCCGTAGTCAGACGTACGTGCACCAGAGGTGCGGCCGTGCTGGCCAGGTTTGGAATCGAATTTGACCTTGTCTGCAATGGAGCGACGAGCGCTTTTGAGGAACAGGTCTGTGCCTTCACGGCGGGAGAGTTTGGCCTTGGGGCCGAGGTAACGTGCCACTTGAAAATCCTTTTAATCAACTACCGCGAAACGCGGGAGCCACAGTGGTCATACCGTGGCGGTGGGCTTGGTTTAAAAAATCAGATGCGACGGCGCTTTTGCGGGCGGCAACCGTTGTGTGGCACCGGTGTCACGTCAGCAATCATGTTGACGCGAATCCCGAGAGCAGCCAGTGCACGCACCGACGACTCGCGACCAGGGCCCGGTCCTTTGATTTCAACGTCAAGGTTCTTGATACCTTGCTCGATTGCCGCACGACCAGCAACTTCTGACGCCACCTGAGCTGCAAACGGTGTCGACTTGCGAGAACCTTTAAAGCCTTGGCCGCCAGAAGACGCCCAGGCTAGCGAGTTCCCCTGACGGTCAGTGATCGTGATGATGGTGTTGTTGAACGAAGCATGAACGTGCGCAATACCGTCAGCGACATTCTTGCGGACTTTTTTGCGGACGCGTTGCGCTGCGTTATTGGCGGGAGCTTTTGCCATGGTTATCCTTCAAAATTTTATTTTTTAAGCGAAGCGGCAGCCTTACGTGGACCCTTGCGGGTGCGGGCGTTGGTGCGCGTGCGCTGACCGCGCACCGGCAAGCCACGACGATGTCGGAAGCCGCGGTAGCAGCCAATGTCCATCAGTCGCTTGATGTTCATCGTGGTTTCACGACGCAAATCACCCTCGATAGTGAACTTACCAACTTCAACACGAAGTTTTTCTAGTTCAGCATCTGTCAAGTCCTTGATTTTCTTGGTGTAGTCAACGCCACAGGCTTCGCAAATTTTGCGAGCGCGACTACGACCGACACCAAAAATGGCAGTCAAGCCAATTTCAGAATGCTTTTGCGGCGGAATATTAATACCAGCGATACGTGCCATTTTGATCCTCTATAACTCTTGCAATTAACCCTGACGCTGTTTGTGACGTGGATCGGTACAGATCACACGAACCACGCCCTTGCGACGGATGATTTTGCAGTTACGGCAAATTTTCTTAACCGAAGCCGAAACCTTCATTTCACTCTCCTAAACAATTCATTAAAAAACAACTCACTTGGCCCGGAAGACGATCCGTGCACGTGACAAATCGTAGGGTGTCAACTCCACCGTCACCTTGTCGCCTGGAAGAATGCGTATGTAGTGCATACGCATCTTTCCAGAGATGTGCCCCAGAACCACATGGCCATTTTCTAGCTTGACCCGGAACGTCGCGTTGGGTAGATTCTCAACAATCTCGCCCTGCATTTGAATGACATCATCTTTAGCCATAAATCATCATCTCAAGAGGCCTTGAAATTCGCCTTTTTCAACAAGGATTCATACTGCTGCGACATCAGGTAGTTTTGAACCTGGGCCATAAAGTCCATCGTCACAACAACAATAATCAGCAATGATGTACCACCAAAATAGAATGGGACGTTGTACTTCAAAATCAGGAACTCAGGTAATAGACAGACCAGCGTGATATAAATGGCACCGATAAAGGTCAGCCGAAGCAGTATCTTGTCGATGTACTTGGCAGTGTTGTCACCAGGGCTGATACCAGGAACAAACGCACCACTCTTCTTCAGGTTTTCGGCCGTTTCCTTACTGTTGAACACCAGAGCGGTATAGAAAAAGCAAAAGAAGATGATCGCTGCGGCGTACAGCATGACGTAAATCGGCTGTCCCGGTGTCAATGAACCAGCGATATCTTTTAACCAACGCATTGAATCGCCCGCGGTAAACCAACCCACCACTGTCGCCGGCAACAAAATGATCGACGAAGCGAAAATGGGGGGGATCACACCCGCCATATTCAGCTTCAACGGCAAATGGGAAGACTGGCCACCATACACCTTGTTACCAACTTGGCGACGGGCGTAATTCACCAAAATCTTTCGCTGACCACGCTCGACAAACACAACAAAGTAGGTCACCAAACCGACCAGGACAATGATGATCAGCGAAACGATGATACTCATCGCACCAGTTCTCACCAGCTCAAGCAGTCCACCAATCGCGTTGGGCAAGCCCGCAGCAATACCAGCAAAGATCAAGATAGAAATGCCATTACCCAAGCCGCGCTCGGTGATCTGCTCGCCAAGCCACATCAAAAACAAGGTTCCAGCAGTCAGGGTAACCACCGCAGTCATACGAAAACCAAAACCTGGTGAGACCACCAAGCCAGCTGAGCTTTCAAGCGCAACCGCAATGCCAAGTGACTGAAACAGTGCCAATCCCAGTGTGCCGTACCGGGTGTACTGGGTAATCTTGCGACGCCCTGCTTCACCTTCTTTTTTGAGCTGCTCAAAAGCCGGCAGTACGTAACCCATCAACTGCATGATGATCGACGCCGAGATGTACGGCATGATGCCCAAAGCGAAAATGGTGAACCGGGACAAGGCCCCGCCTGAGAACATGTTGAACATGCCCAAGATACCGCCTTGCTGGCCCTTGAAAAATTGCTGCAACTGGGCCGCATCGATACCAGGCACAGGAATATGCGCACCAACACGGTACACCACCAGTGCCAAAAGCAAAAACACCAGCCGACGACGCAGGTCGCCGTACTTGTCGGTTTTTGCAGCAGATGCAGAGAGAGTGGCCACTTATAACGATCCGATCAGATACTTCAAGCCAGAGAACCACCAGCGGCTTCGATTGCCAGCTTGGCTGCTGCAGTAGCGCCGATACCGGTCAGCTTGAAAGCCTTGGTCAACTCGCCGGTCTTGATGACCTTGACCACCTTGGCCAGCTCGCCCACCAAGCCCGATCGCTTGAGCACCAACAGGTCTACATCAGCTACATCGAGCTGATTGAGCGCACCCAAGGTAACTTCGGCGTTGAACTTCAGCAAAGCTGATTTGAATCCACGCTTGGGCAAACGACGTTGCATCGGCATTTGTCCGCCTTCAAAGCCCACCTTGTGGTAGCCGCCAGCGCGCGACTTCTGACCCTTGTGTCCACGCCCAGCGGTCTTACCAAGACCAGAGCCGATACCGCGACCAACGCGCCGCTTGGCGTGCTTTGCACCGTTAGCGGGTTTAATGCCATTCAATTCCATCATGAACCTCTTAGAGCACCTTGACCAGATAACTGATCTTGTTAATCATGCCGCGCACCTCAGGTGTGTCGACGAGTTCGGAGGTACTGCGAATCTTGCGCAGCCCCAAGCCTCGAACGGTTGCCCGGTGCGATTGAGCGCAACCGATCGGGCTACGCACTAACTGTACGGTTACTTTTTTTGCGGTGGTCATTGCGTGTACTCCGTTCAAGCAAACAGTTCTTCAACTGTTTTGCCGCGCTTGGCAGCCACAACCGACGGCGTTGTCGCATGCGACAACGCATTGAGGGTGGCACGAACCATGTTGTAGGGATTGCTGGAGCCGTGACTCTTGGCAACGATATCGGTGATGCCCAGCACTTCGAAAACGGCGCGCATAGGACCACCAGCAATAATGCCAGTACCTTTGGGTGCGGGCGCCATCATGACTGACGCGGCACCGTGGTGGCCAACTACCGTGTGGTGCAGGGTACCGTTTTTAAGCGCCATCTTGCTCATGTTACGGCGGGCTTCTTCCATGGCCTTCTGGACAGCGGCAGGAACTTCCTTGGATTTACCCTTGCCCATGCCCACAGTGCCATCACCATCGCCAACCACCGTCAGCGCTGCAAAGCCGAGGATGCGACCACCCTTGACCACCTTGGTCACGCGGTTGATCGCGATCATCTTCTCGCGCAAACCGTCCTCGGGACCGTCTGCCTTACCTTGCATTTTTGCCTGTACTTTAGCCATCTTTTTTTCCGATCTGCTTAAAACTGCAAGCCGGCTTCACGAGCCGACTCAGCCAATGCCTTAACGCGACCGTGGAATGCAAACCCAGCACGGTCGAATGCCACTTTTTCAACACCAGCAGCCTTGGCCTTTTCAGCGACTCGCTTACCAATGATTTGCGCTGCAGCAACATTACCACCCTTGCCAGAGCCACCCAAGACCTGGCGCACCTCTGCCTCAGCCGTCGAAGCAGTCACCAAAACCTTTGCTCCGTCGCCAGAAATGACGCTGGCATAAATGTGCAAATTGGTGCGATGGACGGTCAAGCGCGCGACGCCTTGATTGGCAATGCGAATACGCGTCTGGCGAGCTCGACGAAGACGCTGTTCTTTTTTGTTCAACATGATGCGGCTCCTTACTTCTTCTTGGTTTCTTTGATCGCAACTTTTTCGTCCGCGTAGCGAATGCCCTTGCCTTTGTAAGGTTCTGGCGGACGAATGGCACGAATTTCAGCGGCAACCTGGCCAACGCGCTGGCGGTCGGCTCCTTTAATGACGATCTCAGTGGGCGTCGGGGTTGCAACCGAAACACCCTCAGGCATTTCCTTGTCAACGGGATGCGAATAACCAACCACCAGGTTGAGCTTCTTGCCTTGCGCTTGCGCTTTGTAGCCCACACCGATGAGAGTGAGTTTTTTCTCAAAACCTTTGCTGACGCCAACAACCATGTTATTGACCAACTGGCGCAATGTTCCCGACATGGCATCTGCTTCACGCGAATCGTTGGCCGCCTTGAAGCTGACCTCTCCGCCTTCGCTGATGATATTCACCAGGCTGTTCTGCGCGACAGTCAAGGCACCACCGGTGCCTTTGACGCTGACTTGATGTTCACCAAGTACCACCTCAACACCAGCAGGAATGACAACGGGCATTTTTCCAATACGAGACATGTTCTATTACTCCTCAGTGTCATGCATCAGGCGACGTAGCACAGTACTTCACCACCAACCCCGGTGGCGCGTGCCTTGCGGTCAGTCATGACACCCTTGGGGGTTGTCACAATGGCAACACCCAAACCATTTTGAACTTGCGGAATCGCGCCGCTTCCGCGGTAAACACGCAAACCAGGACGGCTGACACGCTCAATGCGCTCAATTACTGGGCGCCCAGCGTAATATTTCAGTGCAATTTCAAGCTCTTGCTTGCCGTCAACGTTATTGACCTTGAATGCATCAATGTAACCTTCGTCTTTCAGGACTTGGGTAATCGCCACCTTCACCTTGGAAGAAGGAACGCGAACGGAAGTTTTGGCCACCATCTGCCCATTACGAATGCGCGTCAACAGGTCGGCGATCGGATCACTCATGCTCATATCTTGTCTCCTGCCGCTTACCAGCTAGCCTTGACAATGCCGGGGATCTCGCCAGCAAATGCCATTTCACGAATCTTTGCGCGCGCCAAGCCAAACTGCGCAAAAGTGCCACGTGGGCGTCCGGTGATCGCACAGCGATTACGCTGACGCGTCGGGTTCGCGTTACGAGGCAGCATCTGCAAACTCTGACGGGCAGCAGCACGCTCTTCATCAGAGCGCTTGGCGTCATTTGAAATCGCCTTCAATTCCGCATGTTTCTTTGCGTACTTGGCAACCAGTTTGTCTCTTTTGAGCTCGCGCTCGATTAAAGCCATCTTAGCCACAGATCACCTCAGTTCTTGAAGGGGAAACGAAAACCAGCGAGCAGCGCCTTGCACTCGTCGTCGGTCTTCGCCGTTGTCGTGATGCTGATATTGAGACCGCGCAAGGCGTCGACCTTGTCGTACTCAATCTCAGGAAAAATAATTTGTTCCTTGACGCCAATGTTGTAGTTGCCACGGCCATCAAACGAACGCCCGGATATCCCGCGGAAGTCGCGCACACGCGGCAGAGCGACGGTGACAAAACGGTCAAGGAATTCGTACATATGGGCACCGCGCAAGGTCACCATGCAGCCAATCGCCTGGTTTTCACGAATCTTGAACCCGGCAATCGCCTTCTTGGACATTGTGACGACAGGTTTTTGGCCAGCAATCTTGCCTAAATCATCAACTGCGTGGTCCATGACTTTCTTGTCAGCAACCGCTTCACTCACACCCATATTGAGGGTGATTTTTGTCAGACGAGGGACTTCCATCGGCGATTTGTAACCAAATTTGGCCATGAGTTCGGGAGCCAATTTTTCCCGGAAAATTTGTTGCAAACGAGCCATGTTCATGCCACCTTGATTTCTTCGCCGCTGGACTTGTAAACGCGAACGCGTTTGCCATCTGCCTGCAACTTGATACCCACCCGATCCGCCTTGCCGGTTGCCACATTGAAGATGGCGACATTGGACTGGTGAATCGGCATGGTTTTTTCAACGATGCCGCCAGCCTCGCCCTTCATCGGGTTGGGCTTGGCATGCTTCTTGACCATGTTGACACCCTCTACCACGAGGTGGGAGTCGTCTTTACGCAGCGTCACCTTGCCGCGTTTGCCTTTGTCGCGCCCTGCGAGCACGATGACATCGTCGCCTTTGCGAATTTTATTCATGGTGATGTCCTTACAAAACTTCAGGTGCCAGCGACACGATCTTCATGAACTTCTCGGTGCGCAATTCACGCGTCACCGGGCCAAAGATTCGGGTGCCGATCGGCTCCAACTTGGCATTGAGCAAAACTGCTGCATTGCCGTCAAATTTCACCAGTGAGCCGTCATTGCGGCGAATACCCTTGGCCGTACGAACGACCACAGCGCTGTACACGTCGCCTTTTTTGACACGACCACGCGGCGCTGCTTCCTTGATGCTCACTTTGATAATGTCGCCCACGCTGGCGTAGCGACGCTTTGACCCGCCGAGCACCTTGATGCACAGAACGGACTTCGCACCGGTGTTATCGGCGACTTCGAGTCGAGATTCGGTTTGGATCATTTTTAAATTTCCCAACTTGCACCAGAACTTGACATTCTGGTCAGTCTTGGGCCCGTAGCACCCGGCGCAAACCACTCGCACCGTTAACTTTTGGGCAGACACTTCACACTCTTTCGAGCGAAGCCTCGTATTATGCCCTGAAATCGAGAGCTTTGCAAATATTTTTTCAGGGTTGGAGTAAATAGTTACTCGCCAGCGCGGCAAAGCCCTCGACATCAGGCGCCGCCGCCCCCTCGCTCTTCATGATGTCGGCCACAGTTCCCGCTAAATCAATGGCCATGCGCGCATCGAGAAACAGCAGGCGCGAACGCCTGGCCAAAACGTCTTCAACCCTGAGTGCGTATTCATGATGAACAGCAAAACGGACCATCGCGCCGGTCAACCCGGCACACAGCACATCGTCTGCGCCCGACAGTTGGCGCACAAAACCCTGTTCATTACCGTAAGAGTGCCAACCCGGCGCCTCAGAGATGGGGCGAATTGGCCTTTCGACACCATCAGCGCCGACCAGCAACAGCCTTTGCGTCTGACCTTTGGCGGTTGCCTCAACTAATCCCGCCTCGGCACACTTGTCGAGCACATCCTCTGCCATAGCGCGATAGGTTGTCCATTTGCCGCCCGTGACCGTCACCAAGCCGCTGCGACTGACCAAAATGGTGTGCTCTCGACTCAAGGTCTTGGTGTTATTGCCCTCATCCTGGGGCGGTTTCACTAAAGGCCTCAAACCGACCCAAAGGCTCTTGACGTCTGACCGCTTCGGCGGGCGTCGCAGGTAGCGCCCGGACTCGTGCAAGATGAATTCGATTTCTTCATCAAATGCCGTAGGTTCAAGGTCCAGGTCATGGCGTGGTGTATCGGTGGTACCCAATATCACTTTGCCCAGCCAAGGCACCGCGAAAAGCACCCGGCCATCCGATGTCTTGGGCACCATCAGCGCGGCGTCAGCGTCAAGAAATTCCCTGTCAACCACCATGTGCACACCCTGACTGGGTGCGACCATCACCTGCGTTGTCTGGCCATTTTTTGCCGGTACCGAGAGTCCGTCTTTCTGCCGCAACTCGTCAACCCAAACACCTGTGGCATTGACGACACAACGGCTATGAATATGAAATTCGCCATCGTTAATCTGGTCTTGGCACACCAGACCCGCAACAGCGCCGTCCTTGTAGAGGAGCTCTGTCGCTCGACAATAATTTACCAGCAGCGCGCCGCGGGCCGCGGCCGTACGCGCCAAGGCAATCGCCAAGCGCGCATCATTAAATTGCCCGTCCCAGTATTTGACGCCGCCTTTAAGCCCTGATTCGCGCAGGGTCGGCAAATTCTCCAGGGTTTGCCTGCGATCAAGAAACTCTGTCGCCCCCAAACCCGCCTGCCCGGCCAGGACGTCATACATTTTTAACCCAACACCGTAAAAAGGCGCTTCCCACCAATGGTAAGCAGGCACCACAAACGGCAGCGGCTGCGCCAGATATGGCGCGTTGTGCAATAAAAGCGTACGCTCGTGCAAGGCCTCCCGAACAAGCGAAATGTTGCCCTGCGCCAAATAGCGCACACCACCGAGAACCAGCTTGGTTGAACGCGACGAAGTCCCTTTAGCAAAGTCATGGGAATCCACCAAAACCACCCGCAAGCCCCGCACGGCAGCATCCAGCGCCAAGCCAAGCCCTGTTGCACCACCGCCGACGATGGCCATGTCGTATTCAACTGGCGCGCGCAAACGCGCAAGCAAATTTGCACGTTGGGTCAACAAAGGAGTTGTGTCGTAGCTATTCATGCGTGTTTGATTCTGATTAAAGGCAACTCTTCAGAAATCCTGCTGCTATTACTTGTTATTGAACAAAATGACCGTGTGACAAGTCTGCTCACACAGTCATTTTTTTACAAAGTCATCAATCTAAAAGCGTCGATTAACGCACCTTGCCGTTCTTCCAGGCGGTCAACAGCGTGTCATAAGCAATGGTTTCACCCTTTGGTTTTTCATTAGCCAATTTTTTCCAGGGCGCGCCGGTATCACTCAAGTACTTGGCAGGATCACCTTTGGGATTGAGCTTGGGCGGGCAATTAGCCATACCTGCACGTTCAAGGCGCGCCATCACCTGATCCATTTCGTCGGCCAGGTTGTCCATGGCCTGTTGTGGCGTTTTCTCACCTGTTACCGCCACCGCCACGTTCTTCCACCAGAGCTGCGCGAGCTTCGGATAGTCGGGCACATTGGTGCCGGTCGGCGTCCACGCAACACGTGCCGGGCTGCGATAGAACTCCACCAGGCCACCCAACTTCGGAGCCATATCGGTCATGGCCTTGCTCTGAATGTCCGACTCGCGAATAGGTGTCAGGCCAACAATGGTTTTCTTCAACGACACCGTCTTGGCCGTCACAAACTGCGCATACAGCCAGGCGGCTGCGGTCTTATTGGCATCATGGCCTTTGAAGAAAGTCCAGGAGCCTACGTCTTGGTAGCCGTTTTGCATGCCTTGTTTCCAATACGGGCCATTGGGACCGGGTGCCATGCGCCATTTGGGCGTGCCATCGGCATTCACCACCGGCAGCCCAGGCTTCACCATATCAGCCGTGAAAGCGGTGTACCAGAAAATTTGCTGCGCAATTTGACCCTG
>Ga0100380_10006862_pt1 | contig 11490 bp, 13 predicted proteins | sample CryGeymeta201504_FD_80417 | JGI IMG/M metagenome (GOLD analysis project Ga0100380, IMG submission 80417) | Groundwater microbial communities from Crystal Geyser aquifers in Utah, USA - Crystal Geyser metaG 2015-04 | ecosystem: Environmental > Aquatic > Deep subsurface > Groundwater | place... | reverse complement strand
TGAGACTGAAGTAAATTAATCATAAGTTGTTGAGGTAACTGGAAGAAATGATGACGAGCTGTAGAAATGGGTTTTTGAATTCAAAATTGACATCAAGGAGAAAATAGAGTAGAAAAGGGAAGCATTAAAGGAAGAAAAGAGAAAAAATGCTTTGCTTTCTCATGTTGATATTTAGAATGACTCGAACATTAAGCAAAGCATCTTTTTAGAGGCAGTTTCACCATAAGCAAGTCACCTTTTGTAATAGCAATAAGATATGGTTCACTAGAAAAACATTGAAGAGTATGTCTAATCCCTCAAAAAAACCAAACAGTTTCTTAAGAACAAAGCATAAATGGCTGAGCAATAGGCTGCCCGTCAACGAAAAAGGAAAGAAAAAGAGATCGCCTAATTAAGTGCTAAACATCAGAGTGTCTAAGATGAGTTTCACATCACTTCGTTCTGGCGTGATTACTATCGGGCCTTTGAGGTGGTGATGAAAGAATCAAAATAAAAAAAATCTCCGACTGTAATCATCGAAAGTGAGATAAGTTTGTTGAGACTTGTTTAGTACTTTAATACAGTTGCTAGTAAGTTAGTAATGTCATATATCGACGAGAGATGCATTGGCTGGGAAAGCTAAAAAAAAAAACATTAAAATTTTCAATATTATCAAGGGATGTGGATAAGAGTAGGGGGAAAGGAGCTCAACCAACAATTTCTGGTAAATTACTATATCAACGATATTTTTTACTCTCTCAGAGAAATTAAAAACATTAGATTTAGACTTCCTCTAATGTCACTCATCAAATACAAAGGCTTCAAAATTCTTGTGATGTGTGATCTCCCTTTCAGTGAACTCGAAAAAACATAAGTTTACAATCTCACAGAGGATGGTTTTGATCTTCAGCTTATGAATAAATTAAAGGAAAATTTATAAATTGTTGAAGATATTCTAAATGTCAAAAGTTAGCTAATCGATGTTGATGAGAAAAAGAGAATATTTGCTCCTTTGGGACTTCACCTCAAGATTTATGAGTACAACTTCAAGAAAGATAAAACTACAGATCAAGCCACCCTTCCCTTTTTCTATTATCTTATCAACCCTGGAATAGTCTTTCCTCTTGATTTTCTTGCGCAATCTGATGTCAATCAGCCTCTGGCCCGTTTGAGACCTGAACTGGTGGCGGCATATCGAGAGGCTAAGAACGGAGAGAATACTCAACTATTGACTCAAGCATTTATGAAATCTTCTATGCCTGAGGAATTCAAGATGCAATAAGACTAGAAAGTTGTGGATGCAACAAAAGGTCTACTAAAATCCAAAATCAAATAGCTAACCAATAAATTGAACGCAATCGAATTACTAATTGTCGACAGCTATTCTCTAAAAACTATGATGGAAGAAAATGGGATAAACATACGTCATATGAACTATATATATGAAAAAGCTGAAATTCCTTACATTCGGTAGCACCTCAGAGCCGAAGCTTTAGCTAGAACCATTAAAAAATAGTTCAGATAAGTTCTCAGAGATTACTAAAATATGCAGAAGGGAAGAAATCTACAATTTTAGAAAATGACTGCTACTGATCGGATGGCTGCTATCAAAGAGAAAAGAATTTAAGCACATGTATAATACATAGCTATGGCTATTGACTATCTTAATCTTGTGTTTGGGAAAGGAGTTGAAACTGAAAGTTTTTGGAAAATTGTTAGCCAAAAATGTTTTCAATATTACAAAATAAAAACTTCCTTTCCTCCGAAAGTAAAACCAGGTCTTTTGCTTCATGCGATTCTTTGGCATCTTAAGTTGACCGCCACCTATACTCATGACATTCAACTCTTCAAAACAGAGAAACCTTTTCCTTTGGACACTGTCATATAATTTAAAGCTTCAATAAAAACATTTGATTATCCTTCTTTCATGATACAAAAGCTTTTCAGAGCTGCCCCCTCTCTTGAAGATAATGTATCCATGAATGCCTTCAAAGAAAGCACCTCTAAACTTTTGAAACTCTAGCTGCTTTTTCACAACATTTTGCAATTTTCTTTCCAAAAATCTCTTGCATTGGCTAAAATGAGCAACTTTGAGTAATACCTGACTAAGGCAGAAGAATAAAATCCTTTTCACCCCGCCATAATTCCTTACTACCTGATCAACAAGAGTTAGTTTAACTTCCACAAAGCATTGGAAGTCATAAAATTTTCACTTCCTGAAACACATCCCCTTACTGTGACTTTGCACTATGAATACATCAACATTATGGAGCCTGATTTATTAAAAAAGACAACCTTAATGTTGGCTGTCAAAAATTTTGGAGAATTCCATCCCAAAACAACAGATCTATACTCGAAATTTTATCATGAAGGAGAAACTATCTTACACATTAAAGCCTTAAGAATCAACAATATTTAATAATGCAAGAAGTTATGTAACGAACTGTTTGTCGATGAAAAATATTAGTCTTGTCTAAATTATTGCCTTGAGCAGATCGGCAGAATGAACACCAGCGGCAATTCTTAAAAATTGGGATCGGGAAATTTTGAAGACTATCTATTCATGCTCATGCAGGGGCTTGAATCTACAATTAGAGTATCTCAACCAAGGAAAGGAATCTAAATAAGTTAGGAAATATCTTATGTGGTGAGTTCATTCAAGTGCAAGGATCAAGATGTGATTTATCTTTTGTTTAAGGATGTTCTCATTCTGCAACTCTTACTATCGACGAAAAAATACTTTCTCTATAAAATGGTTCTTTTGGCAGTTCATATTCGAACTCAACACGAGGATGTACCTCTTGACTAATAGGGCAATACTCTACCCATTGGGAAATAATAGAGAAACTATTTTTTGGAAGGAATATCCACCCAATATGAATAAAGACAAACACATTCAAACTGGATCAAGTTTATCCTAGAAACATTAGTGAAATCTTTCAAGTATTTCAACTTCTTAGAAGACCTCTTCAATAACTATGCGAAACACATCAAATTTTACGGTGATATGTCCTTCAAGTATTGTTTGGGATACTGGGACATATTGATACGACTCTATGGGCAATCCTTGTTCAAGGAGGCTCTCTATGATATAAAGTTGAATTGAAGTTTTGTAGTTGTAGTATTTAACAGTATTTTCCTGATGAATAACATAATAATATCTTTGAAACATGAAGATCAACAATCTTATTAGGTTTGCCTTTGCTAAACATGCCCGCTACTTGGTTGTTGGTGGAGGAACAGGTGGACTGAGCATCTCATCACATCTACTAAGATCAGGCGTCAGCAAATCAGAAATCACTATCATTGATCCTTCTCCCAATCACTATTATCAACCTGGTTGGACCATGGTTGGAGCCGGTCAATGGCTCATCCATGACACTGCCAAAAAAATGGAAGACACTATTCCTGAAGGTGTCAGCTTGGCCAAAGAAAAGGTCAAAATTGTGAAACCTGAAGACAACAAACTGATCTGTTAGAGTGGGACTGAATTTACCTATGATGACTTGATTCTTGCGACTGGACTTCAACTTCAATATGGCAAGATTGAAGGGCTAAAAGACGCTCTAGATGATCCCAAGTCAAATGTTGCTTCAATTTATCAACTTAACTATGCTTAGAAAATGGCCAAATTAGGAGCTAACCTCAAGTCAGGTCAAGCTATATTCACTGAGCCAGCTATGCCCATCAAATGTGCTGGTGCCCCTCAAAAAATTCTTTATCTCTGGACTGATGCCTGGAGACAGAAAAAACTTCCCATTGATGTTGACTTTTTTAAAACTATCGGAGTTATGTTCGGTGTCCCGAAATATTCTCAGGCTTTGACTGGCGTTGCTAGTGAATACGGCATCAATGTTACCTTCAAGCACCCACTTGTGAAAGTCAATGGAAATTAGGCAACTTTTGAGAATGCTGAGACTAAAGAAAGAATCACTAAAAAATTCGATTTGCTCCATGTGACTCCTCCTATGAGTGCTCACTCCTACATTGCTGAATCAGGTATCGCAGATGCTGCTGGCTATCTTGATTGTGACAAAAACACCCTTCGCCACAAAAAGTACAGTAACATATGGGGTATTGGAGATTGTACAAACCTCCCTTGCTCAAAGACAGCTGCTGCTATTTTCTCAGAAACCTAGGTTCTCCATGAGTAACTGTTTATTTATTTAGTAATCTAATGGCCGTCCGCAAAAACCCTTCAGCTGATCTCACAGCTTCGTATTAAGGATATGCTAGTTGCCCTCTATTCACCGGAAAGAGAAAGTTGATGCTTGCTGAGTTCAAATATGATGGGGTTGTTGATGAAACTTTCTTCAAAGATCAAGAAAAACCCAGATTTATCTTCTACCTGATGAAGAGGTTTGTCTTCCCCTTGGCATACTGGTTCTTTGTTCCTAGAGGACTATGGGCCGGCCGTAAGGGCATTAGATGGGTCTGATTTAATACTCATTTATAATTTATCAATTGCATTGAATTACTTTATACATCTGGTATTAGTTTGGATAAACTATATAAATTTGAGGGTAAGTTATGGAGGAAGCCCGCGTGAATAATGAAGGTCCTGCCTTCAAAGAGTAAACATTTTATAAACAAGAATCGAGTATAAGGGTGTAAAGGAAATCAACTACTTGGATGATATCGGTGCAATGGGTACACGCTATGTCTCTTTCCTTGAATCTCTCAATCATAGTCTAGCCTCTGAAAATAAGCAAACCTCTTCATATTTTGACAACACCATCGACGAACTTTACAAGAAGATCGTGAAGCAAGGTTACGTCGACAAGCCAAGCAAAGTGAGCCGAAAACTAAAAAAGGGATAATCAGATGTCAACTTCTACAACTAAAGTGATCAGTTTATTGATGATCAGGAGTGTTGTGTTGAGAAGAAAGATAAAACTACGAATTTCGAGGATTATGGTTCTGTTGCCGCCACCTCTATTCAGGAGCTCTATGCCAGTCCTATGTATGCCAAAAAACTTGAAGATTTGGTAGTCGAAGCTGGAAAGCGAAAAGCTGGCTAGCAATTTACCTTAGTTGAAGATCATTAAATTGAAAAATTTGATTCTATCAAGAAGAACATTGCTGATAAAATACTCAGCCGAACTAAAAATATTAGTTCTGACGACAATGAAAATGTTGAAAAGAAAGATGATAAAGCAAAATAGTCAGAAAAACCTGCTCAATAAATACACAAAGCTTAAGAGGAAAAAATCTAAATCAAGCCGATAGTAGTAGAAAAAGATATGGTGGAGAAATAAGTGGAGCCAAAAGTTATCGTAACACCACCTCCATAATAAGGAAACAAAAACAATTGATCTAAATTTCTTGATTATGACTGCTGATATATCACTCAGAGAAGAATTCTGTATTTCTCAGCGTTGGGAACCATGTTCAGTACTAACAGAGTTGGACTTGAAGATACTGATACGAACATCCAAGCTGAACTTCTTCCCCACTCGCATCTAAGCACTGAATCCTCATGCTCATCATATAGTCTGACTAAAGCATCTTCCACATCGACCTCAGTCGAAGAACTAGCTGAAACTAGCCTCAAGAGTCCTACACTGCCATCATCGTATCCACAAGCTATTAGTTCATCATGAGAGTGATTGTACTTAGCTTGAGTCAAGAGATTATGGTGTTTGTTGTATACTTTGAAGGGAAGGCCTCCCTTTCTGATATCCCAAAATTTGATCGATTCGTAGTGGCAAGTCATGAGGCAGTTTTGCTTGTTTGGATTATAGTCGATCCCAACAATGCCAGCTGCTCCAGGACCATTTATTAGATATTTTTCACTAAGTTATATATTTCTTACCTGTAGCTTTTTTTGTCTAGCACTCGAACTTACTTTTGCCCACACACATAGGTCAAGAGGTCAAAGTTAGGATCAATAGCAAGATGCTAAAGTACAGCTTCTTCATGAGCAATTGATCCTGATATTTTCCCTTTTTAAGTATCAAATATTGAAATTTCCTTTGATCCGGCCAGATAAATATTGGTATGATCTGATCGTAAAGCTAAAGCGCTTATGGGATCAGTTTGAGTGTGCAAAGTAGAGTACAGCTATTTATCTTATTTTGAAAAATCGTCTTTGTTGACCTTCAGAAGACAATGTTTTCCTTCCTTCTCAACCACCAACAAAGGGAGCTGCTGTTCATTATACTAACCGACAATAAGCTGGCTGATTCTTCCCTCGATACTGCGGGTGTTTCCTGAAGATTTCTTTAAATTTTAGTCCTCATAGTTAAACAGATTTAGGAGAGATTTTTCAGCGGAGACTGCCCCTCCTAAAAGAAGCTACTTACTCTTGAACGATCCTACAAAAGCATTCTGAATGGAAGAAAAGTTACGTATGCGTCTTAGAAGAGTGGAAAGCTGTATGAATAGATTTCGTTCTGCATATATGAAATCAATCTAATCAAGGTCATTTAGTTTCCTTAGCTCCTGGAAATTGATAATTAGGCATCAGAGGATTTGTCTGTCTGATTGTGCTTATTCCTTTCTTCAAGGTTGAAGCCTGAGCCTTGTCGATGTCCTGGGTCTGCATATAATTTCTAAATTCACGTCGTTTCTACATTCATCAGAAGTGTACGTCGATGAAGTGATACCTTGAGAAGAAACTGTTGGCTTGACTACCATCAATATCTTTAATTCCTAAGCATAAATTGTTGTCTTTGCTCACTGAAAGGGGATGGATTCTTTTCACTTCACTTCCTTCTATCTTTCCATACTGTTTGTTGAGATTTTTATCATCATCATCCCTCCATAAATAGCTAGGCTTCAGAGGATCAGTTACTCTTTTGGTTTCGAATATCATATCTTTATTGATGTCTTTCACCTCCAAACGTGGAACTGCATGCAAGTCTTTTGTTAATTTAGAAGGAGAACTTCCTTGAATCGGCTCCTTTATTGCCGATGTACCACTACTCATCCAGCTGTGCTTTTTCTTGCCGTTTATATCCTGGCACTGAAGGGTGTCTCTTAAGAACTTACGTCCATTATCGATGATGACTTATGAGGCTGAAGGAAGCATATACTTGGGACAAAGAGGATCAACTACTCTTCTTGTTCTGAAGTCTGTGCACTTTGGTCTAGCTCCTTCAATATCATCAATGAATAGAGGGTTTGATGTCTTGTTGATATGCTTACTTCGATCAGGGACAGGCTCGATATAGGTGGAAAGCTGGAAATTAGTGGAGCTTCCTTGGGGGATCAAAACCTTGGGAGTTGTTCCTGGGATATCTCTTTGTAAAAATGAACTTTCGCGATAGAAGGGAGATTGACTGGAGAAATCTTGCTTGGCTGAATGAAAAGGGAAGTACTAATGGTGGAGAGATACATAGTGTTGTCCTTCTGAATGAAGGGATAGTTGTAGGGATTAGTGCTGTTCATAAAGTTATATTTCTATTCTGCTTATAGATCATTTATGGTCTAACATTTGGTATTTCCCATTCCTCAAACACTGGCTCACGATTCCTCCGATCTCGAGCAAAAATGGAATCAGGCAAAAGATTCCCCAAATGTAGGCTATTGATTTGTATTCCATTCGCATTAGAATGTAGCAACTATAGCAAAACAATCCCACAATCTGAAGCGTGATCTCTTTTGTTACAATATGGATACGTAGAGGTAGGACTCGACCATCAAAGGGAAGTCCCAACATCGAGAATAACATTTGAGTAGCTAGCATGGCTATGGAGACTCCAGCAAAAGCTTAGATATATGTGATCATGGCTGAGGTTGTGGTACCAACTGAACTACTGGCTGCAACGTTTTGGAACTGAGTTGTGAAAATTGATACTTTTGTAAAGAAAATGAATGCTACGATGACGACGGACAGAAATACTACGGTGAATTTAGCATTTAAAACACTTTTCATTTGAATTAATTACAATCATCTTGATCTATACCTTTCTAAGGTAACCTTTGACTCTGCGTACTCGGTTATACTTTCTTCTTTATTTATATGCTGGGAGGTTTCTTCTTCCTCGTTTGCTGGTCTTTGCTTCCAAAAATTGTAGTATTTGATTGCATGGACCTGCATATTCATGTTCCTATCAAAATCTGCAATTTGCCTTTACACCTTCGAGGAAAATGACTCTTGGACATTAGCTTGAGCTTTTTGCAAGGCGATTATGCCTTATTTGAAGTCCATATGCTCGTCAACCTATTTATTTTTATGTACTGAAGAAGCTGGTGTGGAATTTGTTAACTTTCTCGCAAGTAATATTTATTAGACTTGACTGTCTCTTCTGATCTTGAATTTTTCCTTTTTCTTTCTTGGTTTTAGCTGTGGGAGAATATTTGCTGGCTCCGCTCTTGAGTGTTCTTACACGTTACAGGTAGATCCTTTTGTAGCCAAGGCAGGCTCAGATTGATTGATTTCAGGATTATTAAATTGAGATTTTTCTTTTTTCCGTTAATTTTTAGCTTAACTCAGCTTTCTTCTATGATCCTTGAGCTAGTGACTCCTCAGTTGAAATATTTTATCTTTCTCAAAGAGCCCTTGCCTTTCTTCATTGTGTTTTATAAATTTTGTTAGCACTTTTCTCATGAAATCATTGTGCTTCTTCATGAATTGTTCTTCCTCCATTTATTTTGAACTGCGCTGATTTTTGACAGATTCAGCTTTTTTCCTGGATGATGTTTCAAATATCCCTTCCATGTTTTGATAAAAGGCAGGGAGAGGGAATTTATTTAATGATACCGTTTTTAACTCTTTCCGACGAGGATTGGCTATTAGGCTTTGTTTATGATCGTTCTCAACCATGTTGTTAAAGTTTTTGAGGTAAGAGATGGGATCTAAATTTTTGAAGCTGAACTTGGCCTCACTTCGAAGCATAATAAAAATATTAATGCCTTAAAATTTATAGAAAATCAAATTGAAGTCACTCGATAAAGATGGTATACTCTTCAAGAAACAATTGCATCCCCTTCTTAAGCCTAATCTTACGGCTTGTACGACTTTCCACAACCTCGTTGGCGGTCTTGCATAGGATCCTGACTCCTTATTTGAAATAAAGCTCATCTTCAAATTCAAATATTTATTTAAAGACCTTCATGTGTTTACCTTAATCCTCGCCAGCATTCATTTGTTTCTTGTTGAAGTTGATCTCTTTTTCTTTATCTTATCCCGATAGAATTAGCAAGGTAACGCTTTAGATAAATACTCTAAAATGTTTCGGGCCTTTTTATCCTGGCAAAATTGATAGAGTTTTGTCATCCTCATCAATTGGAATCTACTCAATTGAGCATTATACTCTTTAAAGATTCATGATCTGGTATTTTACGTTTTCTGCAAAGAAAATTAGTCCAACACCTGCTTTAATTTTTATAGGATAACTAAGTGAGGTAAAATTGGTCTGTGAGAGGCATACCATTGAGAAATTATACTTGTTGGAGTCTGAAACTTTGAGCTTGTCAGACTTTCGATCCTCTATTATCAGCATTTGTTTTCGAGATATGTACTTGCTTTTGAGGACTATGTCGCTTTATGCCGCAGAACCTATCATGATCCCAGGTGCAGCCTTTACATCCTTCTACTCCTAGTTCAATATGATCTTCTGCCCAGTTATACCTATGATTTGATCAGGTATCGAATCAGCTGTAAGTCTAATCACCATGCTTGATTAACTTACAAAGGGTTCAGGTTAGAATTTATCTTGACTGGCTTGCCATAGAGCTGTAACCATTTAGGCACTCCTGATTCTTGTGAAAAATTAGTCACAACTATAAGCGGTCAAGTAATATTTTTTTTCTGGGTCAACCAATTCCTTGAGGTAATGTGCTGAATGCTCTTAAATGAAATCAAGCATTGGAAAATATTGGTGACAAAAAGGAATAAGTTTCTATACAAAGGAGTCAACGTGAATCAGATATTCGCCCTTTAAAGAACCATACCACATTAGCGAAGCAATTTCACTGAGATTACTAATGTTTCCTTTCTTTTGCTATATTTGCTTCTTCAACAGTAAAGCAGCTTCTAAAGGAACTTCCATCGTTTTTGCCCATTTAATATCGCTCAGCTCAGAAGCCACCTTCTTACCAAAAGCATTTGTTGGGCCAAAACTTATCAATTATTTGAGAAATCTGTTGCGAAGATCAAAAATTTAGGAGAAATGCTCGAAAGACTCAGTGGTAAGACTTTGACTGATTTCAAGAACAGTTATCTTTGTGAGTTTAAAAGGCTCATCGACCAAATATTTTCTGAACAATCTGAGGGCATCTCCATACAGTTAAAGAGCAAGATACTCTGAACTTTTTTGTTCCAACTTTTTGGCAAAGAGCAACAGGAACGCATATAATTTGAGCATGAGCTCAGGAAGGGGTCGTTCTCTTTCCTTGATTAACTTATCTATTTTTTCCAATGAATGTTTTATCATAAATTATATGATCACTGCTGACCTTTCATCTACAGTAATTTGCTAAAATCTTCCTCGCAGTATTTGAAAATCGTCGATGCCATCAAATGCACTTTTTGTTTTTTTAGGACATCAATCAGCTGCATTTGCTTCTTGATGGCTCCAAATAGATCACTTATTTGCTTCTCTTCTCTCTTTCCAGCGTCCTCATTCTCCTCGCCATTAGAGGCTCCTTTCTCCATTGCTCGTGCCTTAAGTTCGTTTAGAGTTTGAGTCAGTCCGTTCACTTTAAGCTGTCCTTTGGTCAATTGTTGAAGAATTTTATTCTTTTCGCTATTTGAAGCTGCTATCGTCTGAATAAGTAATTGAGTACGCTTTAGATGACTTTGGTTTATTTTTTGATGAGAGTTATGTTTTTCTGAGCTTTAGCAACCTCGGCTTTCAATGCTTCTATTTTTTTGTTGTAATTTTATATCTGCATGAAGTATTTTTTCTATTTCTGGGCACTTTTTTCTTAGCTCTCAGTCAGCTCCTGAATTTCATTTTATCGAGTTTATAGAGTTTTATCAAGTCGACACATTTCCTACTCGAGTAATTTGATTTTGACTTGTTGAGTATTGATCTCATTTTCTAGATGGAAAATATTGTACATTGATCGTTGACCTAATCCTGGAGTTGTCTAATTTGCTCTTCAAGCTCTTTATTGACTTTGGGAATATCTTTGAGTCTTCGTTCATACTACTCAACAGTTTGGCCTTTCTTCATTTAAATATTCAAATGTTATCAATTATAATACAGCTATATGAATCAATCCCACTAGAAATCGTACTCGTATTATTCCTCATTTTTTCCCTTGTTTTTGTTCATCATATCCAGCACTTCCATGTTGAGATCATCATCCTTGTCATACTTGGCAATTCCTTCCTCTACGTTCTTGAATAATTTTTACTGCTCATGTTTTCCTTCTCTTTTACTGTCAAGGACATATTTGTTTGCAGACTTAGAATCCTTGCGAGATTCATTAGAATTTTTCCTCTCTTCACTCGATTTATTTTTTGTTATGTCATTTTCGATTGAACTTTTTCTACGAACTTTTGGTAAATTTGGATCAAAATTCAAACTTTAGACCATATCTACACAAAGGTTAGAG
>Ga0100380_10006858_pt1 | contig 11492 bp, 4 predicted proteins | sample CryGeymeta201504_FD_80417 | JGI IMG/M metagenome (GOLD analysis project Ga0100380, IMG submission 80417) | Groundwater microbial communities from Crystal Geyser aquifers in Utah, USA - Crystal Geyser metaG 2015-04 | ecosystem: Environmental > Aquatic > Deep subsurface > Groundwater | place: USA... | reverse complement strand
TAGTGGTGTGTGTGTGTATACAGAGCAGGCTAGGCACACGACCTAATAGAGTAACACCTAACTCCTGAGTCCTATCACAGGAGACAAGGTAAACTGCCGTAGTCCACCTGGGCTTAATTTGGTAGTAGAGACGTGGATAAAAAAATGATGGGGACTTATCTTTTTGGCTTCGGGAAATCTCACTCCGAATAATTAACTGGTGGTATCATGCGAATCTACGACTAGTACTGTTTAGAATTACGTAAATGTCTTTCAAGACAGAAGCTTTTCTGCACTTAGCGCAAACGATGGAGTTCATAAATCAAGCCCGACTTGGACGTGACATGCTGTGGTGCTTACCGGCAGTCTAAACGCGAACAGCTTGGAAGGACTTCTTTAAAACTGCACACGTTCCCAGAAAAGGAGCATGCATTCTTGTTCTCGAAAATGGTAGTGGTACTCCTGGACATTTACGTGAGTTTTACCAGAGTACTATAGTTCGCTTTGCCAACTACTGTACTAGACTACCTGATACCTGGTAGCCACGTTCAGAGCAGAGAGCAGAGCAGCCGTCAGCTCTACACACAAAGTCCCAAATATCCCAGTCAATTGCACTTGATCCGAGTAAATTGCACCTTTCACAAATTCTTCATACGTTAATATAACATACTAGTGTGGTACGAATTTAAAATGATGCGCAGCGTCACAAGAGCTCAGTCTCCCCAGTCGTTCAGCCTTGAGCCCTTCTTTTAAGAAAATGCCGGTCGCAGTCCGTCCTCGAACTGCTTCAATTCAGGTGATCCCGATCCGTACAACTTCATAATGACCAAACGGGCAATAATGGCAACTTGTCGCAAAATATCAATTTTTTCCTTGCTATTCTCAACGATCTTAAAAGCCCGCGCGTGATGGGCAATGGCCTCCAATAGCTTGGCAGGAGGTACCACAACATTAAAGTTGTTTTCGGCCACGGGAGCAATATTAACGCGCAATTCCTTGGCACGGGTAGCATCCTCTCCGACATCCATCAATTTAAGAATGAGAGCTTGACTGATTGATTTGTCTCCTTGCTCAACAGTTTCTGGAGGAGGATGAGCATCAGATCGCAGAGATGTAGGTACGGCGGCCTCGGGCTGAGTATTCGAATTGGTAGACACTGGCTGTTCTACTGGAGTTTCCTTTTGTTTCTTCTTCCATAAAGCGTCCGAGCTGTTGTCCATTATCTCTGAATCTTGTGGCTTCTTCCAAGAAGGGACACTTGAACTCCCGTGGACGGATGCTGCAGCCTCTGATTTTTTCCAGGTGGGCATTGCACTACTAGTGCCGGTACTATGATTAGCAGCAGTCGTGGCATCTTCCTGTTTTTTCTTCCAAGAAGGGACACTGCTGACAATACTACTAACAGCACTGACAGCTGAGGGGTCGACTTGTTTCTTTTTCCAGACTGGGACACTAGCCTCGGTCGGTGCGGCAATTTCTCCTTTATTCTTCATCCAGGGAGCCAGATTCTCCTCCTTGTCGCCTGTTTTGTGCGCAACAGCCACTTCGACATGATTATCCTTTTTCGCCAGAACTGTATCAGCAGGCGTATCATTGTCACTAAGTTTCGAAACATTCCTCCCTTGGGCCTCCAAGACTGTTGGTTCTTCGCGATGCTTGAGAATCTCATCGTGCTTTCGCTTCCATTCGGGGATGACGGAGGATACTTTCTGTGGAGTTGTTGCAACTACAGCTGGTGAGTTGCCCTTGTGGGCGGACATTTCTTCTTGCCGCTTTTTCCATTCCGGTTTGGCCCCTGGTGTTGACTTGAGCGGAGGGGTTGCATGTGCAACCACCGGAGATTTGATAGCTGGACTTTCTCGACTGCTACTCACTGATCCGTCGTCGCGCCTACGCCTAGGATCTGGCGATGAAGACCTCCCATCAATGCCATGTCGAAGTGCAATTCCTTCATCGCTGCTTCGCAATTTCTTTTTGAGCCAATCGGGGCGCTTCCCTCCGGCAATTTCTGACTTGGCGTAGGATCTGTTATCGACCGGTGTAGCAGCCTGAGGACGATCCCATCCTGGGACGAAAAAATCTTCCATACCTGGCGGTAAATGGCCCGACTCAATCATCTGGGATGCCGTGTACTGTACATCTGGATTTTCTGCCAGATCGTAAAACATACCATCGCTGGTAATGTGCCATTCGATTTCGCCTGGTCCAATGAATTTGGCATCGTTTATACCATCGCTGCCTTGGAAACCTGGTAAGGAACTGTACGGACCCGATGCAGTATCCATCAGGTGCTCCTCCACAAAACCTGATTCGGCGCTACCATCGGGACTTTTGGCCCATTCGGCTCGCAGAGCAGCCAAACGAGCGGCTTCTTGGCGGCGTTGTTCGTCAATTTCATCAAAGGTAAGTGTATGGTGAGGAGTTACCGCCACCCACCATTCTGGAATCAAGGCAGCACCCCATGGCAACGAGTCATCTGTGAGAAATCCGGGTTGGTTTGCTTGCGTCGTCATGCTGGTGGTGTATGCTTGTTATACAATAATTGACTGAGAAGATGACTTGTTTTTTGAGAAAGAACCTCTGTGTTGTTATCTGGTACTTTTAGTTTTCCTGTGCTCTCTCCCTCTCCTTATCCTTGCTCTATCAGATAATTTATCTCGTCGGAGTACTCTAAGGGTGATGAATTAGATATCAAATGCGAGAAGTTATGAAGTAGGTTGTCCTTTGTGGTCATGATGATTTCAAAGCCACCATACACCTCTTTCTTGAAAAATGCCTGAATCTTGCTACTGCCTTCTTTTTAACCCTAGTACCGTACTTTTAACTACAGTACCTGCCAAAATTGTCATAAGACGACAAAAAATTACTACTCCGTAGAGTAGTAAATAATAGTGTAAATCGCGAGGTGGTCATCATTCGTGAAGTGCGACCCCAACCCTCTTATCACACTATCAACTTTGCAATGCTTTGTCCCAAAATGCTTACAGCTGGTACCGAACTGTAAGAAATTCACGTCATGTAATAACAAGAGCATCGTCCAGACCAGCAGAAATAAATGGCGCGGGTAAATCGGTAGCAGTCATATAGCGTACCAGTTTTTCTTTCGCAACGAGCTGTTGGCAGACGTATTGAGTGGGAAGCTCCAAATATATACCTACTACTAGACCCTCTACTAGTAGGATGATCCAAACACAGCACGTGATAAAGATGCCGTTTAATTTTACAAAGGCTTCCTTGATTGAAGAGTTTGTAACAAGATTCACTGCCCGGGTGTCTTTATAATGCAAACCCAATGATATAAATATTTTGAATGTCCCGAACTGATGTTCTAAAAGAGGTAAAAAAGTTCCTCATCACCATCGCAAGAAAAAGAAGTTTTATTACGATACCAGTACCATTACTACCTCACCAGGTATTAAAGTATTACCATGGTATGTAGCACTACAGTAGTTATAGTACTACCACTAGCTAGTATGTGCCGTACACTGATGCAGTAGGTAGTAGTACACTAGTCTAGTAGTACACCACCACCAGCCACCAGTGGCGGTGTTCTACTAGTAGTATTACTACTACGGTACTCCGAGTACCAGGGACATTCTTTTGACATTTCAAAATGACTCCCTCCGCTGTTTCCTTTTCGCTAAAATTCAACACACTTCGCATTCATCCATCTTTTGTCACTGAATAGCAAGACAACATAGCATTCAGTGTGCTCTAACTTCTAAGACCATCCATTAGTGTATCTACTGGCAATCTGTAGCCTTGTATCCGATACTATTTAAAGGTAACTCCTAACCTAGAAACGAGTACAAAGAAGATGATACAGCAACAAGGACAGACTACGTATCCGTCCATCGTCGACAAAGGGACTGCTACAGAGTCAATTCAGGAGGATGAACACTCCTCATTACCGGAAAATGCCGCCTTAAGCAATCACCATTTGTCACGTACAAACTCTCGCCACTCTTTGGACCTTCAACAAAAGCACCAAATATATCCTACCAATCCAAATCTTACTACCGATCAAATATGTTGCCAATTCCAGAACATCATTGAAAAATTCCGAGGGATACCCGTTTCGGAGAATGAGCCGATAACGATCAATAGGAAGCAAATTAGCCAGCAGCAAATATTGCAGTCATCATTGCAGTCTAGGAATGTGCAGGAGTCATTAGAAACAATTGCCTCGAAATCGTTCACGAAGGAATCGAACACAACTTCTTTCAAATCTCGAGACACATCAAATCAAAATCTGCCACAAAAGGAGGGTTTGAATGTCTTAAAACACGAAAATGAAAGTCTCAGAAAGCAGTTATCAGAAGCGCGACACCACTACTCGGACGAATGGAAAGCACAAGCTACAGTGAAGCAAGCCAAAAGTCAAGAATCATATGAGGAGAAAATATCTCAGTTTGAAAGCCGAAATAGGTTTTTGGAGAACTTGTGCGAAACTCAAAGCTATCGTATCAATGATTTGGAGGCACAGCAACAAGAAGTGGAGACTGTGCATATAAAGTTACAAGCTACCGAAGAAAAAGTCCGTATCATGAGAGAGGCACTAAATGAAAAAGACATCCAAGAACGACCATTGGTTTCAAAACTAAAGGAGGTACGTCTTGGTGATACTAGGAGTGCCGCGAGTCCCAGTGAAAACAACGGAGATAAAAAGGTGATCAATATGCAATTATCAAAGCAGCAGATTGAATTCGGTTCGCAAGGAGATCTGGATATTCAGTGCCAACAAATGGAGGAAACTAGACAGGAATCGTCAAACGTTCTGAAGAAAGCGGCAGAACAAATCAAACAAGCCAACACCTACAAAGAAAAACTGGTAGTCTACGAGAAACAGGTGCACGAGCTTAGGAAAGTACAGAGCAGTCTGCAGCACAGTTTGGACAACCACGTGCACGCAATAACACGATACAAGCAGCAGGTTACAGAGCTTGAAGAAATTATCAGCACTCAGCAATTGCAGATTGAATCTCTTTCGTTGGTTAACCGCGAACTGCAGCAGGAACAAGCATCAGCGGCCAGCTTGGTTAGTGTTCAAAGCAACGACTCGCTTGATTCGTTGGAATCCCTTGAGTCTTTGTACAGTAACAATGCACCTTCCCCCATCGAAAAGCTAGAGCACCTCTGGGACAAGCAGAGGTTGCATATGGCGGATATTCAAGAGAATCAGAACAAGCTATTTCTCAGGCTCGGCAAACGCAGTACTGACTGGGTTAGTAATATTGATAAGCTCTGTCATTCTTTTGGAATGACGGTGCCGTCTTTCTACCATTATGATGCCGAATCAGAATATGACGACGATAAATTGACGCACAATTCCTTCTATCACCTATTTCATGCATCGTCAGAGGAAATGCTAGAAAATTTTGGAAAATGTGTCGAAGCGACCGATATGGATTCGAAAGGTACACGTTTCTGCTATCAGACTGAGGACCCGAAATTGGAGGCTTTTGAAGCTGATTGGATACAGCGAACCAAAGAAATGGAATCTATTCAGCGTGAACAGGAAGCAGTGCTCTTAAGACTAGAAGGTGATTCGAGTACTAGTGCAAATTACAAAATGCTCAGTCTGAGCGTTTCCATTGAAGAGGAAGACACAGGCCCTCTTGCCGCTAAAATCGAGCGTCAAAAACAATCAGCGTTGCGGGCTCTGCACGAAGATAACAACCGATTACTCAAAAATCTACGTGCGGCTGAAGCTACGGCCACGGGTCAAATTCAGAGTCTCAAGAATGCTCTTGCAAAACAAACAACGCGAACAGAAGAGCTAGATTCCGCCTGTCTCAATCTCGTTTCGTCCAATAAAGACTTGGTCGCCGAAAACTCAACATTGGCAGCAAACGTGAAGAAGCTGAATGACGTGTTACTAGAATCCGAAAATTTGTGCAATAGTCAGAAAACATGGATTCAGAAGCTTGAACATGATAGAAGAGCCAAGGCTCGGGAGCTGGAAAAACAGCAGTCCCTGCTAGGTAGGGTTGCTGCAATTGTAAAGCATCAAAGTGAAACTATGGAATGTTTACGAAGCGAGAGAGATACTCTGGAGCAGTCGCTTGGGGACCACAGAGTCAGAACCAAGGAGGCTGAAGCACTCTCAAGATTTCAAAAGTCAATGATCAGTGGGTTACAGGGGGAGAATAGTGCGCTAGCAAGACGTCTCTTAAAAACAGAGGAAGAATTTCGGTCGTATTTTACCGGCAGTGTCAATATGAACTCTCAAATATCCGAGTTACGTAGTACCATCGCTCAATTGGTGGGGCCCACCAAGACGAGTCTGAATGTGGCTGCGGAAATACGTCCTGACGCTGATGACACCACCACAACGCGAGGGTCAATTTGTGATGATTTCGAAATTAGCGAAGATATTTTTAGCATTGGGTCATTGTCATCGAACGGGGGCGACAAGGAAGGTAGTTTGACTATGGAAGAAGACAAACACCGGAAATATGAACCTAAAACATCTTCAGACGCATTAGGGAATGATGCCGAATCAAGTGTTAAAAGTCGTTGCAAAACAAAGTTATCCAATGGAGAAAAATATGGCCGTGGAGACAAAATTGGAGAAGGCAATCGTGCAGGGGAAGAGCTCCTTCGTCTCCTTAGCTTCGCTGCCTAAGCATGCCACCTCTGTGAAGTTAGGTTGTTCAAATACTTTACTTTTACCTGTTTTGGCAGACTATTTAGTTTAGAATTTATTCTATTTTCTATTGGAGTAGACTCGTAGGGTCTACAGTATTCTACGTTTGGGTAGCCGCTACTAATAGTAGTAGTAGTACCATAGCAGTACTACTACTAGCTAGGAGCTAGTACTAGCTACTACTCCAGCTAGTCTACTACTCCAGCTACTACTACTAATAGTACTGTACTCGAGTACTCGCCTGCGCCTGCGTAGAAGATGTCTACTGGTACTCTACTAACGTACTCCTACTAGTAGTAGTAGTAGATACCGTGGTAAAAAACTCTAGCTCTAGTAGACTAGTAGCTACTACAGTACTAGCTTGTACTCGAGTAGTACTCGAGTACCAGGGGCTAGTGGCCGTCTAGCTATTACTCGAGTACTACCTGGTACCAGGTACAGTAGCTAGTAGGGAGTAGCTACTAGCTAGCTAGTAGAGTACTAGTAGCTAATTACTCCTAGTCTACTAGCCTAGTAGCAGTACTCCTCTAGAAAAAGTAGTGTCAGACGTGGTGCGTGACTTGAGAGTCGGTATGCGCTCAGAGATGGGCCCGCGATGGACGTTGCGCAGCTCACATTATTTTTAAAAAATGGATTCGACCACCAAGATTTTTAACGACAACGTTTCAAATGAGCCGTACTCAAGCGCGATCAAACTTGTAGACACTACTACACTAGTACGATATAATTCATACTACTAGCCCCAGAAAAACAGAGTAGGAAGCCATAAGAATTCGCCGCAGCTCGTCCGACATGAAGGAATACGTAGCAAAGGATGAAGAGCTGCCTCACCGCCAGAATCTGGTCGAGCTGAAGGCACGCAAAGATACCGAACTCAAATCTGCAACGAAACGAGTTTCTGTTTCCGATATAATGGCTCAGTACAACACTAAGGTATCTCCTTCGTCCAGTAGCTCTTCCAAGGTTCTGCTGATCAAGAGGCGCAACAGCATGTTTGGGGCTACCCAGACTAAAAAGCCAACTGATGACCCCGTGGGAGTAACCATAGCAAGCCAGGCGTCAACGATCAAGGCTCGTCGATCATCGCTGCCCGGTCACGGAACTGACCTTCAGGATTTTCTCAAAGAGCAGGGCGAACTAATATCTCAAATCGAAAAGCTTGAGGAGGAGAAGGATGAACTGTCGGCCAAGCTTGACGCTACGGGAAATGTCTCTGCCGAATTAAGGGGTCTCTTGGATTCGCATGCTACCGAAATGCAAAAGGTCATTACCGTTTGTAAACAGCAAAAGGACTATATTGATGAATTAGAACGTAGCAGAAAGAAGCTGGAAGAAGAAAAAGAGGCGCTTGCAGCTATCTCCCAAAAGAGTCGATCAAGCCTGCAGGAACACAAAATGAAGTTGGACAAGACCAAGCACGAATTGTCTCTCCTGAAGCGAGATCAAAATGACCTACGGAAAAAGCTCGAAGTGTCGACAAAAACACAACAACGAAAGATTACCATGTCGGACGGACCACCACCTCTTTTGAGCCCGACGACACAGTCCATGCTGGAAGATTTTCAATCCAATGACGAAAATGTAATGAACATAGATCAAGTTGTGGAAGCCGAAAAAGTGCACCGAATGGATTCGGTTACAAAAAATTCGACCAGTGCGACTACAAAGCTGTCCCAGTATCAAGCATTACAGCTTGAACGTTTAGAGTCTGAATTGCTTATGCTGAGAGAAGCACTTACAAACGTTGAACACGAGAACATAGCCCTGCAAGACAAGCTGGAGACCGAGCGACAACAGGCCAAAGAGTCCGATTTTGCTTGTACACAGCAGCAGGAACAATTGGATAGAGCCGAACTGTCATTCAAAGCTAAAATTGATGAAATGGCAAAGAAGCACACAGAAGAGATCCAGAGACTAGAACAACAACTGACCGAGCAAAAATCCAAGGCCGCCTTACTTGATAACATGGAAGTTGTGGTACAGCAAGCTGAAACGAAGTTCCATGGCGAGAATGCTCAGCTTTTGCACAAACTCGAATCCACCGAAGCTGAAGCAAAAAGCTTGCGCCAGGCTGTTGACGAGAAAACAAAGTTGCTCCAAAAGTATGCCTTTGAGTCGGAAGAAGCATCATCTGCCGCAGAAGAAGCTAGGAAGGAGTTGGAAAAACTCAAAGCAGTAAGCTCGAGTCAGATCAAAACTATCGAATTGATGGAAGAAACGATTGTTGATCAAATACAGGACATTAGGAATCTTGAAAACGATAAGCAATCTCTTATGGCAGATCTATTAGAATTGGACTCATTAAAGAACACTGTCGAGAGACAGGCAACAGAGATTCATTCTCTCCAAGCCGACAAGGCTTTGCTTTCCAACGATATTGCCGACACCTTTGTCCTGAAAGAGACAATTCACAACCAGACACAGGAAATCGTCTCGTTGCAGCAAGAAAACGAAACGATTGCCAAAAGGCTACACGCCACCACCAAATATGAAAGGCTTTGGCAAGAACAAAAAGAAGCCATCAAGAAAATTTCTGAAGACAAAGAAAAGCTCCACAAGAAGAATTTAGACCTCCTATACACAACAGAAGAGCTACAAATGGCGATTGAAGGTCATAAGGTTCAATTTGAAAGTCAGCGTAACCAAATTGTGTCTTTGAAAAATCTAGTGGACGGATTCTCTGAAAATCGCGATGACAACGCCGATGTCGATGTTGAAAAACATATAACGCAGTTGGCAACTCTGATGGAACACAAGTCCCAAGCTGACATAGAAATTGCAGCTTTAAGGGAAACACTAGAGGCACAATCAGAAGAAATTAGAGAGTACGAAGAACGTGTTGACGCCTTGCTACAGGAACGAGATGCCCTTCTCGAAAATCAAGCTTTTGATGACTGGTCCGATTGTGATGACGATGATGAAGACGATGTGTCATCATGGAACGCGAGTGTGGTCGCATCATCTCTGAGCCTTGCCACGGGAACTCTCCTGTGGAAAGAAAATACGGAAGCGGAAGAAAACGACGATGATTGAAAAGATTGAATGAAGAGGACCAGACTCCTTTATTGCACACAACGGGCATTACTTTATTATTTTACTGCAAGAAATAATATCCCGAAAAAGTCTTTACACATATTTCACAGCCTCGAAGAAGAATGTTCGAGTAGTAATTCAATGCCACTAACGTTACATTGGCGATGAAGTTAATGACGACTATGGATTCAGTTACAGATTATGGCTACGTGCCTGCCTATACTCCATTGCATGCGTATTTTTTTTTAAACAAATTTTGTTGAAAGCCAACTAGGATGCTTTTTTTTGTCTATTGAATCAAAACGGAATAGCCTTACCGGCCCAATCGTACAGGCCTCCACTATGCTCTTCCTGCACATGATCGACAACGTCCAAAATTTGATTGACGGTGAAGTCAACCGGAAAAAGCTTTTCTGGTTTGACATTACGCTGAAAGGGTTTGCTTAAATCGGTATCAGTCGTTCCAGGATGCACAGCAATAGCGTAGGTTCCCTGACGTTTCAATTCGTGAGCCATGGTTCGAGTGGCCTGATTGAGAGCCGCTTTCGACAAACGGTACGAATACCATCCACCCAATTCATTGTCGGATATAGATCCGACACGTGCACTTAAATTGACCACTACCGATGTCGGTCGTGGTGTCCCATCTTTCCGTCGTGCATTGTTGCTCTTGAGCATGGTACGGAGTGCCTTGATAAGCATGACATGTCCTACGACGTTGACCGCAAGCGAATGTTCCATCCATTCTCGTTCCATGCGAGCCAGTGATCGTTCCGGTCCCGGAGTGTTCTCCCCGTCTCCAAGAATGCCAGCAACGTTAAACAAACCATCGACTCGCTTGTTGTGTCGAGTCTTCAGGAACGATTCAAGAGCGTCGATGGACGATTGATCTTCCAAATCGAGCCACGCCTTGTCGATCCGGACACTGTCGGCAGGACTCAACGTTTCGAGATATTTGTTCAGAGCTGATTCTGGATCGTTGGGGACCCGACAAGCAGCAATAATTGTCCCCTTGGTCCGCAGTAACAAGGACTGTACCATTTGTAGTCCAATGCCCCTGGAAGCACCATTCACAACGAACACTGCATCGGGATCGTTGTTACGTTGTTCTGCTGCTTTGGATATTTGAGATGAAGCCGAAGAGGAGGAAATGTCGACATCTGGAAAAACGGCCTTTCCTTTGGAAGATGGAGGCTCAGGAGCCTGAAATGACAATGACGATGATGACGAGGAGGAAGAAAAAAGTCTCTGTTGTCGATTGTTAGTTAGCGTTGATTTGGGGAGATTATTATTTCCGGGCTGTAAAAAGGAAAAGGCAGGAAGTTCTACAGGATTTAAAACTGCAGGTGATCTGAAGCGATGATGAGTGCTGGTACCAAGAGTCGCCAGGAAGGCATATGATCGCCTTGAAAGGTTAAGAAAGGTCATCTTCCATTGTTTATGCTTGTCGCTGTCTATTGACGTCTGAGCCCATCATGTGATGATGTATTGTTTGTTTTATCGTCATGCTGTCATGCTGATTGATTGAGATTGATTAGTCTAGTCGGATGAGTCACTGCTTTTTATCGGGGGCAAATATGCATCTTTTTTCGAATTTTTATACTACTTTAGACGCATATTAGATCTATTCCATGGTTTCGTAAAAAGCTAGTGTGGAGACTACATGAATATTAGAGTAAATATTGAATATTATGATAATAGTAGGAGGAAACTAGTGGTGTGTGTATACAGAGCAGGCTAGGCACACGACCTAATAGAGTAAGACCTAACTCCTGAGTCCTATCATAGTCCCTAACAGGAGACAAGGTAAACTGCCGTAGTCCACCTGGGC
>Ga0100380_10006851_pt1 | contig 11498 bp, 7 predicted proteins | sample CryGeymeta201504_FD_80417 | JGI IMG/M metagenome (GOLD analysis project Ga0100380, IMG submission 80417) | Groundwater microbial communities from Crystal Geyser aquifers in Utah, USA - Crystal Geyser metaG 2015-04 | ecosystem: Environmental > Aquatic > Deep subsurface > Groundwater | place: USA... | reverse complement strand
TGATTTTCCAATATCCCGGAATTGGTGATTCGAAAAGCGTCAAACAAGCCCGGGATATGGATATCCCGGAAATTTGCAAAAACAGCCCCGGGATAAATCCATATCCCGGGAATGGTGGTAACACATCATCCTAAATTAAGGCGGACAACCGGACAACCACAGCTTCACCAAAACCTACCAGTAGCTATTGTGTTAGTATTTAGTATTTAGTAGTATCCTTCACCATCAGACAAATCCAGCACAGCCATCAAGACTATCCTCGCGCACACGGCGACACAACAATAAGTTCCATTCGGCGCATTTCATTAAATTTATATTAAGTTTAGTTGCAAATGGGTAATTCCTCCTCGGCCTTGCCGTACGCCATTGGAAATCAGATTGGAACGGACGATTTGGGATGGAACATTCACGATGGAACCAAGAAATCCAACAGTGATCCCGTGACGGTCTTTGTTGGGAAAAAGCCCAACCTGGTAAAAACACCAGCCGACAAGACAGGACGGCATCGTGGTATGATGCAACTGCAGCCTGCCATGCATCATTACCAGCAGTGCAAAAAGGTCCGTCATCCGCACATTTTGGAAGTGTACGCCACCCTCGATACGGACAATCCAGATGCCGATAATAATGCTCAATCTCAGGGCAGCATCGATCCGACCAAGGCGACGGGTGATTGGATTGTAGTGACGGAACCTTGTGTATCACTGCAGACCTGGTTGCAACAACAGTCGTCCAACAGGTTGAGCGATGAACAATTGGCCTGGGGATTGCAGTGCATGATTGCGGCCCTCCACTTTTTACACACCAACGCCAATCTTAGTCACGGTTTACTGGCACCCTCGAGCTTTTATGTCAATCGTGCAGGAGATGTCAAATTGTGGAATTTTAGCCTAACTGTCCCTATTGGACAAGACAAACAATTGGAAATGAGACATTTTCGTGATTGGGATGCCGTGATTTGTCCTGCCACCTATCGATCTCCAGAACGAGCCGAACAGCGATGGGAAGCCATTGCCAGTGCTGGAGTCCATGCCATGGACAGCTACAGCTTAGGAATTCTGATTGGAGAATATTATCGAGCGGCAGGTCGTGCCGATATTCCTCAACCCCTCCAAAAAGCGGTGCAGCGAATGCTGACACCGAATGTTCGCATGCGTCCTCGATTGCAACCACTGTTGAAATGTCCCATTTTTCAAAGTCCGTACCAGTCTTTGCAGCAGCAAATTAGTGAACTGACGATTCAACCGGTCGAACAAAAGGTTCAATTTTGGCAACAATTGGGACAACAAATGAGTCATCAGACGGGACCAAATTCGGGTATCATCGATCAGAACATGGCTGTGTACAAATTGTTGCCACTGATCTCCAATACCATTCAGACCATTTGTTCAAATGAGCAAATGATGGCCCAAGATATGTATCGAAGAGAAGGTGCGTACAGTAGAATTTTTTAAGATTTTTTATTTTCGTTTTCTGCGTGGAACTATTTGAATTAAATCTCACCAACATATCGCTCTACGAATCAAAATAATTCATCATTTTCTTCATGCAGTACTGGCAACGTTGATTCCCCTCTTTTTTATCGCTCAGCATTATCTTGACAAAGAGGCCTTTCAAAAGGAATTGAAACCGTTAGTGGGACTCTTGTTCAACGTGAAAGATCGTGGAGTTCGAGGAACACTCCTACAAAGAATGTCTCTGTTGACCGAAAACTTGGATGCTTCCACACTCAATACCAAGGTATTCGAACCCATGTGCTCTGGATTTAGTGACAGCAGTTCTGCATTGCGGGAGCTTACACTCAAATCGACCTTGGGATTGGTTCCATACTTGACAGCACCCAATTTGGAAAAATTGACACGTTATTTGGTCCGTTTGCAGGCCGATACCGAAGTAAGCATTCGTACCAACACCGTTATCTTCATTGCTAAATTGGCGCCCAACCTAACTCCCATGGCACGAGAAAAAATGATTCTGCCGGCCTTTGTCCGAGCTCTGAAGGATCCCTTTGCGCCTTGTCGTTTGGCTGTTTTGCAAGTCATGTCCGAATCCTTTGATTTTTTTGACCCGAAACAATTGGCTGAAAAGTTGCTGCCGTCCATTACTTGTCACCTCTTGGATTCCGATAGCAACGTGCGCAAGCAAGGCTTTAAGGTGTGCGATTTGCTTGTGTCCAGATTGCGAGTCGAAAGCGACAAAATAGCTCACCAAGAAGAAATGCAACGGGCCAAACAGCAACAATCATCGCCAGCAGGAGGTTCGGCACCCACCAGTGGCAATGCACCGACCGCACCAGCAGATGCGTCTGGTTATTTGGCCGGATTTGCATCGTGGGTTGCCTCATCGGCCCAACCATCATCGGCTCAACCGACCAGTGCGGAACCAGCAACGGAACCCATGAAACCCCAATTGCCACCTGCCTCCGTAATGGCAGCAGCGGCCAATGTTCCAAAACCTCCTCCCGCTCCCAACACGGCCCCCTTGAAATTGCCATCACAAACACCACCCCAAGAACAATTGAGTGGAATGAATTTGAACGCAGCAACAAGTGGTGTAGATGTTTGGGATGATTTTGGTGACGACGATGCTGGCGCTGGCGATGGTGGACACGGAAGTGGCTGGGGCGACGATGATGACTTTGACATTAGCAATGGTGCTGCTGTAGCTGAAGATCCTTTTGCGGCTATTGGGATGAAAACATCCAGCGTCGGAACCAAACCCATGAGTAGCGGAAAATTGTCCACGATCACGAAAAAGAAATTAGTCGTCAAGAAGACAGCAGCAGCACCTGTGGCCGTCAAAAAGCTTGCAGTGGACGATGACGAGATTGAAGATGGATGGGATGATTTCTAGAAAAAATGTTTAGTAGTGAAGACATTTGTTTCTTATGAATACTAGTCTCGGTGCTCCTGGATTGTGAGTTGTTGTCCTTCCGTATCTTTACCGAGTTGTACGGAAGTTGACGTATTTTTCTGAAGGTAAAGAAAAAATCTACACCTCTTTCTTGCCACAAAGTAGCCGAGCGTGTGTGCGACTATCCAGAAAGATTGCAATGCGACGATAGTTTTGTGTGCTTTGCTACAGTTTATGTTTAATGATGATGTTGTGAAAAGACAGTTCCTTCATGCTTATACATCATACATCGTTGCCCAGCAACCAAGTTGACGCTACTACTGCAGCAAATAAAACATGGTTTCTATCAGTAAAAGTCGAGTCAAGGCCCGTAATCCTTATTCTACCAAACAGCAAGCCTCTCCTCAAGTTATAGCTGGAGTAGTGGTGGCAGTCCTTTTGGGATGTTATGCATTGTTGTCACTGGTTCAATCTACCGGAACTTCTGGTTCGAACAGTGAAGGTGGCAGTCGTTTATCACGTCTGAAACAGGTCTTCCATGATCATCATCCACATTTGAAGCTCGAAGCAAAGTCCAGTCCAGGATTAAGTGATTCGTACAATGCTATTGCACAAGATATATTGTCTACATTAAACTGTGAAGAATTGTTGAATAGAACGACGGCATCCATGACAAATTACAACAAGAACAAACGTTATGTGATGGATGATGTTCCTGCAAGAGACGACATTTATAACGGTGACACGAAGAAAGACACGAATGACAACAACAGTAATAATAATAATATGCGACGTCGACTGCAACAAGTACGAGGAGCTCCACCAAGCGACGACGGTGATGACAGTGTGAGACCTCCTCTGGTAAAGGGAGACACTCCACAGCAAGATATTGTAACAGATGATGGGGTCATGGGTGGTGGCGATGATTGGGGCAATTATTATGAAGAAGTTACCGCGAAGGAAGTTTTTTGCCTGGCAGCGGCCACCACCAGTTTATCAGAAGAAATTATCAATATGACCAAATCTCGCTTCAGCTGTGATGCCTCCAATACCAAGCAAATGGCACTGTTGGATTTATGGTCTTCGGCACGTTCCCAAATGAACGAACAACTCCTCGTCAAGACACTTGAACTGGCCACGGAATCGAGTCGATCCATCGGTAGTATGCACTCGGTCAACTTGTGGGCGCCTCGCAACGATGATGGCATGAATTACATTCTCAATCAGGTCAGTGATCAAGAAGAAAATGCACACGTAAATGGCAACAACTTCTTTGGTTTATCGAATAATTTAGGACCGGGACATCTGTACGTTGATGTCGGGTCTTGTTTGGGCATAACAGCATTGGCCGTGATTCTTGAATATCCGAAAACGCAGGTTGTTTCCGTAGAACCAGCAGCACCAAACTGGCTAATGCAAGAACTCAATATGAAATGCAATCTGGACGAAGATCAACAGCCGACTCTGTTACTGGCGGGAGTTGGTCCGCACACCAAAGAAACCATGGCCGCTAAGCTGTTGTGGCGACCCGCGGCCGTCACCGCTACACGGGCCTGGACGCCTGCCGAAGAACAAGTTCAGGGGGACGATGAAGAACTCTTTGTGCAATTACGACCTTGGAAGGATATTTTGGCCATGGCAAAAATACCCAGTTCTCACCATATTGATGTCCTGCACATGGATTGTGAAGGGTGCGAGTACAAGTGAGTATTTTTTGGGGGGGGGGGTTCTGACATTGTGACAGTTTTGTATTTGATTGTGTTGCCGCCATTTGTATTCTAACTTCAACATTTTCTTGTTTTCACGTTTGTGTTCTTCCGCATTATAAGTCTCATTCCGTCACTGTCGGAATCGGAATATGATTATATTGATACCGTCATGGGCGAGCTGCATTGGGGTTACATTCCGGAGCACAAATTACCATCCAGCAAACGAGGAAAATTGACGCACGATCGATTGTGCCAGCACGAGAATTTTGCTCGAACTGCCAAAGAATGTTGTGGCAACTTGGAAACGCAAGTCCGATCTTTTAATCCTGGAGAAGTCCTGTACAAAGAAGACAAACCCAACGAAGTTGCTACTGTAAAGGACCTGATAAATGATGGATTGTGCGACGACTTTGATGAGTGGTCGAAAGAGCACCACTTTTACGACATTGAAAACGACTACGGGTGGTTTGAGATTTCCAGCGTTGCCACATGAATAATACTGTAGTGTGTATTTCTTTTTTTTCCTTCTTTCTATACATTTATTGTTGGCCGAGTTTCCCAAGCTGACACGCTAGTATTGATGGCAGAAAGGTGGCTCGCGGTTAGGTTCTTCTCCTGGACAGAAACATGTTGACGATAGCTTTTTGTTGGGCCCGTCGTTGTGGCGTTGATGAGTACGAATTACAACAAAAGACGACAGGAAAACTAACTAACTAGTAGCGCCTCTTGCAACGAGAGACGTCACCACCATGATGGGAAAAGTACTAATAGTCTACTACTAGTCTACTACTGCTAGTCTAGTAGGTCTCTACTAGGAATCCATTAGAAACTCTATCCTTGATGAGGTGCGCATCGAGTTCGCCTCGCTCGGTTGGAGCTTTTTCAACGACTGCAAACTGGATTGGCGAAAAATGGAAGACAATGGACAATGGACAACATTAATAATCGACACCTACTGTACATAATTATTCTTAGGGACAAGCATTGCATTATTTTCTTCTTCCGTACATGTGCTCTCGACCGTAGAGTCCTATGAGTAGTACACGACAAAGCAAGAGCAAGAGCAATACTACAGATCAGATTAGCTAAGTTCAGAAAAACGAACTGTGGCAGCTCTTTTGCGTTAGCAACTGCTGTAATATTCCTGCGAAGAAAAGGTCTCCAACAATCTACACCACGTACACCGAGTCTATCTTTCTCTCTCACATACTTTCCACACCATTATATCCAAGCATTCCATTTATTCCAAGTAACAGCGGTACTTGTCCCACACAAAATAATACACAACAATGGATTCGTCATCAACAACTTCGGAAGAGACCATATCGGCATACTTTGTTTTCTTTTCCTTTTTGCTGAGTATTGTTTTAGTATTATCGAAAGTTTTGTCGGATCACACGCGAGTTGCTCGGGTCTTACCCGAGGCGGGAATGATACTATTGGTAGGCATTACGGCTGGATGGGCCGTACATACAATTTGGGGAGAAGATCGATTACGACAAGTACGTGGTGGTGGTGGTGGTGGCGTAGGTACCGAAGATTATGACTATGATGCCATAGCGGATGATGACCAACAACAACAAGACAATGTCGACGTCCAAGCCTGGGTAGACAATGTTCTGTCCTTTAGTCCAAATGCATTTTTTGTGGCACTGCTTCCACCAATCATCTTCAACAGTGGCTATCATTTGCAAAAGGAATTGTTCTTTCGACACTTGCTGCCCATTGCCTTGTTGGCTGTGGTAGGGACACTGGCATCGACACTCATAGTGGCCATTTCCCTGAAACTTATTACCCTGGCAGGTTTGCAACAAGGCAATGCAGAAGGCGAAGACTTTGTACCGACCTTTTCGGAATTGCTGACCTTTGGAGCACTAATAAGTGCCACAGATCCCGTCTCAACGTTGGCTGTCTTTCAAGCCAAACGAGTTGATCCTCAACTTTTCTACCTCGTCTTTGGAGAAAGCGTCTTGAACGATGCAGTTGGTTTGGTCCTTTTTGAGACCTTTCGCAAATTTGTTCAACGAGATAATGGTGCCGGAAAGATTGCAATGGGCTTTGTGGAATTCTTGGTAGGATTTTCATTAGACGCTGTTGCCTCGCCTTTGTTAGGGTGGTTCTGTGCCTTGGGTGCCGCTTATCTGTTCAAAGTAGTTGACTTTCGACACAATGTACTCTTGGAGTTGGCACTCTTTCTGCTCATCATGTACGTGCCCTTTATGATAGCCGAACTACTCCAGCTGAGTAGTATTGTCACCATCTTGGTCACAGGAATTGCGGCTCGGCATTATGTGGAACCCAATCTTTCAACGACCACTCAAGATACCGCCGATGTGTTGTTTCGATTGGCTGCCCATTTGGCCGAAACGAGTATTTTTTTGGAATTAGGATTGAGTGTCGTTGGTGTTACGGATTTCATGGAATGGCGATTCATTGGATGGTCGTTGCTAATGTGCTTAATTGCCCGAGCTTGTCATGTCTACCCGATTGCTCTACTGCACAACAAATCTCTCAGGCAGAGGGATTCCACTAAGGAAGGCATTTCTAACAGCGGTTGCAACTGCTGTGGATACAACTTGCACAAGAGAGCACGCGAAGGTATAGACGGTCTTATGAGAATGGAACCTAGACAAGTATCGAAACGATCCTGTATTGGTGATGATGCTGACGAAAGCGACAACGATGCCAAGGTCAAGCGTGTAGTAAAGCCCCTGAGTGGTAACTTGGAGCTGGCGGAGCATTTGAACGATTTTTCACCACAGTCTTCATGCGAAGATCGACGATTACAAAGCCAGGATCAAAGGCAACAAGAGAAATCAATGACGGAGAAGCAGTCAATAGACCCCGAAAAGCCTTCTCTGGCGGAGTCGCCGGCAATCGTTCGCACGGATACTGCCTCGTCGGAAGGCACCTTGACCCCAGCAGCCAAACGTGATATGAAAATCCAATCATCAACCGCGCATATGGTTTGGTTCTCTGGTCTTCGCGGGGCTGTTGCCTATGCTTGTGTGCGTTCCTTTCCAGATACCTTTGATCATCAACGACAATTCATGTGTACAACTATGATGATTGTACTGATCACTGTATTTGCAATGGGCGGAGCCACAGAATTTGTGCTGGAACGGCTGAAAATTGAAATGAATGTTAATGAAGATGAATACATGGCATCTTGGCGGCATAGTGAACACCCACCAACCCCTGGCGTTTTGACATATATCGGTAAGTAGGAGGACATGTGTTTTGTTTGCTGGCAAGATTTTTTTACCCTTTACTTTTATATATCTAACTCAATAAAGTCATATCATTACCTATTACATTCAAGACAAGCGGTTTGTACAACGCTATGTCATTCGCGACTATGACCAGGATAGTACAAAGAAACTCCACGTCGGCATGGGTACACCTATTGATGTGAAGGACGCCAAGGCCTCTATTGTTAGTTCTGGGAACCGTAATAGTGCTATGGCGTCTCAGCGACGCGAGTCATCTTGCGCGGAGCTGGGCAATGATAAGGTTGAGCCCATCGAGTCCTCTCACTACGACACTCTTGAAGAGAAGGGTTCCAATACCTCAAAGAGACGACGAAGACCATCGGTCTACGACTACGGAAAGAAGGGGAGCCATGCTGATTAAATAAAACTGTATGGCTTCCCACATCTATAGCAGTAGATTGCTGGTGATATCACTGTCCGACCTACGACAGGAGAAGGCAGTCCAATCCATTGTACAGAACGTACCGCATGAATTCGTTCAAGATGCAATCGCTGACTCGATAATTGAGTGTGGATTCATCCTGGTTCCAATAATAATGGAAATAGATCGATTTCCCTACCGAGCTTTCTTTCAATAGTCTGGCAGTTTGCTGGTAGTGTTATGTGGTGCAGACGCTGAGTCATCCATGGCCTGACCTAGTGACAACATTCAAATTATCGGATATACCCAGACACGACTCATCTCTAATGTAGTTCACCACTGCCCGAGTCACCTCATCTCCATTTGTATAAATGTGTCTGGTGACAGTCTCAGAATCGAATGAGTTGCAGGCTGCAAATTCTTCGTCGTCAAAAATAATTTGCAACTAAAAATTGACAAGATGCTGTCTTTGCTATTCTAACAGGGGAAATGCAGGTGCTGCTGACTCACCTGGAGTTGCAGTGGGAGATAATGTGACTTCTTCATCATCAGTGGCTTCGGGTGGCTCGACAACACCTTGCTCCGAGCCAATGATTAAACAGTCATCAGCTCCCAGTTCAAAAGCCACAAAGAAATCGGTTGTCCTCTCCGCGCGTTCGTAGAGCTGTTTGGGCAGTTTGCTCCTCATAATCGATTTGAAAGTCACTGTCATCATCATCTAAAAGCGACGAAGTGCTATTTCCTGCAGGCCTTACAGTTCCGTTCCCCGTAGGAGGAATTGTCTCTAGTGGAGCATTTGTTGGTGAGACAGTTGGCTGGAAGCTTGGACCCGCTTCGAACTCGCTAGTTGGTGTAGGCATTGCAGTAGTATCCATAATGATAGATGTGTGGTGGAAATCCATAATGATAGCGGTGTGGTGCAAAAAGCATTGACAATCGCAACAATGCCCATAATCATGTGCACAGATGAACTGCAATGCCCTCATTGAGCATACGGCTGCGGAAAGTTCTCCCGAAAGTTCCGTATTGTGGTTGAGGATGAAGGTTGATAGTGTATGCTCGGCAGCCAAACTATCCAACTCTCTTGGTACTGTTCCAGTTAGCATGTTCACGTAGAGCCATAGCTCCTCAAGATTTGACAGTAAACCAAGCTCGCTCGGTATGGGTCCAGTCAATTTGTTGTTGGCCATACCAATAGTACGCAATGCGTCCAGATCTCCAAGCTCTGTTGGAATGCTTGACGAAAATTTGTTGCTGTCCAGTAGCAGCTCTTCCATGTCAGTCAAGAGCCCTAACTCCGTTGGTAGGGTACCTTCGAGCCTATTGTTATTCAATTCGATGCGCTTCAGGCTTTGTATTGTTCCAATTCTTGAATCAAGCGTTCCTGTGAGATAATTATCAGACAAATCCAAAGTCTCTAGTTTCGGAAGAGACATCAGCTGTGGCGGTATAGTCCCATCGAGCCCACTCCTACTGAGGTCCAGGTGTGCCATACGACTCCACAAACCAATCTCGGAGGGAATGGTCTCGAGCGTCCAGAATACATTGTGGCTCATATTGAAATATTGCATTCTGGTGAGCTCTGAAAAAAGCTCCTTCGGAATGTCACGATCAATCTCATTTTCACTCAAATCCATCACCTGAAGATCCGTTAACAGTGCAACTTCCGGTGGTATAGACCCCCGTAAATCATTTCGTGCAAGCCGGAGCGCCAAAATGTGCCAGGAATTGGTGTCATCCTGTTGCAAACGTCGGCGTCGTAGCAAATCCCGCTTGGTCTGGTTAAAAATATTGTTCCTCGTCAATGACGGCAATTTCGACGGGTCCTCCTCATCCTTCATGTCTACCATATTATTGGGATCCAAGGTAGTTATATTGTCCCCGCATTGAATAGAGCAGGGATATTCACTGAACACATCCCAGTCGCATTCACTGACATCATAGGCCGCCATTTGTGTACAGAGAAGGCCAAAGGTCTTCAAGGAAGAAAAAAGCGTAAACATGGCAAATCGTTGAACTTGTCGATCCGCACTATAGTCATCCAAAAACGGGTCTTGTAGCATCCAATTGTACGCCAAGGTTTGCGGTCTGTAAAATAACATTTCCCGGTCTTCTTGGTCTTCTTCGATGACCTTTCGAGTATACTCAGGTAGATGAAATTTGAATCCTCTTGACACGTTCGTCTCGTTCAGTACCAAGGACGCATTCGGTTTGTTTACTACCGAGAGAACAGGCATAAGTATAATAATAATAATGATACCAATAAGCAACAAACAAATGAAAGCGATGGCAACTTGCCCCAACGTCAGAAAGGATACCAAGGCAGCATCACAGCAATTTTTATGTTCATTTCGTTTTTGTTTAGGAACACTGCTATTGTTGTTGTCATGATCGTTGTCGTCCACGAATTCCACTGTATCTTCCATATCCGTCACGACAGCAGACAACAGTGGATCCGTGGTACTGTTGTTGTCGTTGTTGTTTCGGTCACTCGCGGTTGCAGTGTCGTTAAAAGTCACGCTCTTTTGAACCCATCCGACATTGCGACCACCATCTTTGATGTTGTATTCATCCGCCGCAGAACGAGGATCGTGAATGCTCTCGTCTTCGTCTTCATCGTGCCATTCTATTGGTTCTTCTTCTTCTTCTTGCACTACAACTCCAATGCGATGATGGCCATCCAAGTGGCTGCTACTGTTCCTGCTGGACACCATTCTTTTGTTGCAAATTCGGTTTTGGTCATAAAATAATATTATGATAAAAGTGATAATTGCACCTTCGTATTCGTTGCAATAACTACGATCATACTACTATTTATTTCGTTTTGATTCGGTTGGTAGTCAATCATTCGACAAACTACTACGGTACTACTGTACCTTGGTAGTAGTCTTCCGGTAGTACCTATTATTTTTACGAATTACGGAGTCATTGCTTGGGTCATTTATTTACGTTTACGGCAGTAGTTCAGCTCTTATATTAGTAATGCTCTGTTCTTTCAATTCTTTTTTATTTCGATTTTTCGACCGAACGAATCAAATGACAGCTGCTGGTTGGCGCCATTAGATACCACGTATGAAGTCCATAAAAGCTGCCTGGATAAAAAACCGGGACTCCGTCTTTCAATATTAATAGTACCGTACCAGGTACAGTAGTAGGGTGCGTGTTCATACGTAACCGAGACGCACGAGCGAACGCTACCGCGTTCTCTCGACTATGCCAGCTCTCTAGGGCTACGTTTGGCTAGGTAGGGTGGTTTGGAGAAACTCGGCAATTTACTAGGGCCGACCTTTTCTCCGTTCCGAG
>Ga0100380_10006848_pt1 | contig 11500 bp, 24 predicted proteins | sample CryGeymeta201504_FD_80417 | JGI IMG/M metagenome (GOLD analysis project Ga0100380, IMG submission 80417) | Groundwater microbial communities from Crystal Geyser aquifers in Utah, USA - Crystal Geyser metaG 2015-04 | ecosystem: Environmental > Aquatic > Deep subsurface > Groundwater | place... | reverse complement strand
GAAGGCATGGATTGCTTCACTGCCCGCCACGCTTCGCTCGCGGCTAAAGGTTAAACGCAATGACGGGCAAATTTCAAATGTCGGCGACGTTCTTTCAAATTAAACCCAGCAAGCAGCGCATTGTGGTGGGCCTGAGCGGCGGTGTCGATTCGGCCCTGACCGCCTGGCTGCTCAAGCAGCAGGGGCACGAAGTGGTGGGCATCTTCATGAAAAACTGGGAAGATGACGACGACAGCGAATTCTGTTCGTCACGGCAAGACTTTTTGGACGCCGCCGCGGTGGCCGACGTGATCGGCATCGAGATTGAGCACGTCAACTTTGCTGCCGATTACAAAGACCGCGTGTTTGCCGACTTTCTGCGTGAATACAGCGCCGGGCGCACGCCCAACCCCGACATTCTGTGCAACGCCGAAATCAAATTCAAGGCCTTTCTGGACCACGCCATGCGCCTGGGCGCGGACAAAATCGCTACCGGCCATTACGCGCGGGTGCGCTGCATCGGTCCGGCGGGCGACGCGCTGGACGTGCACCGGGCGCGGTTGGGTGATGGTCGCTTTGAACTGCTCAAGGGGCTGGACCCGGCCAAAGACCAAAGCTATTTTTTGCACCGCCTGAACCAGGCACAACTGTCCAAAACGCTGTTCCCGGTGGGCGAATTGCTGAAAACCGAGGTGCGACGGCTGGCGCTGGAAATTGGCCTGCCCAACGCCAAAAAGAAAGACTCAACCGGCATCTGCTTCATTGGCGAGCGGCCTTTCAGGGACTTTCTGAACCGCTACCTGGCCAAAACACCCGGCCCGATCAAGAATGACAAAGGCCAGACCATTGCCGAGCACGTAGGCTTGAGCTTTTACACCCTGGGGCAACGACAGGGCCTGGGCATTGGTGGCCTCAAAGCCAAAGGCGTGCAACGCGGTGGCGGTGACCACGCGCCATGGTTTGTAGCGCGCAAGGACTTGGGCCAAAACACGCTGTGGGTGGTGCAGGGGCACGAGCACCCGTGGCTGCAATCGCTGCAACTCAAGGCCGGGCAGGCGAGCTGGGTAGCAGGCGTCGCGCCGCAGGGTGGTGCCTTCGCCGCCAAAACGCGCTACCGCCAGATGGATGCGGCGTGCGTGTTGTCCGGTGTGGATGCCAGCCGCTTCACGCTGGACTTTCCCCAGCCGCAATGGGCCGTCACCCCCGGACAATCGGCTGTGCTGTACGACGGTGAAGTCTGTCTGGGGGGGGGAGTGATTGAGGGGAAAGGCTGAGGCTGATTGATTGCAAGCCATGTTGATCTGTAGCGCTTATGGGAAAAGCGCATCCAGCGGGCTGGCCGTGCCGCCTGCCGCCACCTTGAGCACATGGGTGTAAATCATGGTGGTGCTGACATCTGAGTGACCCAACAGCTCCTGAACCGTCCGAATATCGGTGCCAGCTTGCAGCAGATGGGTAGCGAACGAATGGCGCAAGGTGTGAACTGACACCGGCCTGTGAATCTGCGCGGCAGCACAGGCCAGCTTGATGGCGCGTTGCAGCCGCTCCTCATACAAGTGGTGTCTGCGTTCAATGCGCGAACGTGGGTCAAGACAGCTTGGGTGCGGGAAACAGCCAGAACCAGCCCCAGCGCTGCCCTAGATCAGGGTATTTGGTAGCCAAGGCATCGGGAACTTCCACGCCCGGCTGATGCTGTTGTCGATCATGCTCCCACAACGCACGGGCTTACGCCATCTGGGAGGTCAAGGCAGCGTGAAGTGTGTGCGGCAACATCACCACGCGGTCTTTGCCACCCTTGCCTTCACGCACCACCAACACCCGCCGGTCAAAGTCCACATCCTTGACGCGCAAACGCAGCCCTTCGTTCAAGCGCATACCGGTGCCATAAAGTAGCTTGGCCAACAACAGCTCTACCCCTGTCATTGCGCTGAACAACGCCGCCACTTCAGTACTGGTCAATACCGACGGAATGCGCCGGGGGCGCGTTGGGCGCTGCACGTCGTCCAGCCACGGCAACTGCACGCCCAACACCTCCCGATACAAAAACAGCAAGGCACTTAAGGCCTGATTGTGGGTGGACACCGACACATTGCGCTGCGTTGTCAGCATCGATAAAAACTGCTGCACTTCAGCCGCGCCCATGTCACGCGGATGACGCGCTTGCGCATTGCGTGTATGCCACCGGACAAAAAATTTCACCCAATAAACGTAAGCCTCTTCGGTTCGCAAGCTATAGTGCTTGTACCGCAAGACCTCCCGCAGTTGATCCAGCAAGCGGAGCGATTGGGGAATATAGGAGACGGGTTTCATGAGCGGCACCATCACTGTTGTTTTATACAGTTTACGGCTTTCAGATCAAGGCTGCAAGCGGCTTTTGAATGACTGGGGCAAACCCGTAGGAACCCGCTTGCCGAGTTTATTTTGTTGTCTAGCTTGGGCCGGCCAGGATAGGCGCTCGGCTACATTACGTTAGGCATTGCCATGTTCTCACTGCGCTTTCCTGAAAATGACATAAAGCACTGGGCTGAAAGAAACACCAGCCAGGACTATCTCGTATTCCAAAATGAAATTGGGCCTTCTGCACAGAAACGTGGCTACATGACCCGACCAGAATTCTTGAAGATGTGCGAGTGGAAATCACCACGCACAAAATCACGGTGCGCCAAGAACTCCTCGGACTTTATCAAAGAAATTACGCAAGTATCATTCACCGCCCAGCACGAGCAGTTGCGCATCCAAGTTCTCACGCTACTCTTTGGCGTTGGCTGGCCAACTGCATCAGTAATCCTCCATTTTTGCAGTAGCAGTCAGTACCCCATCTTGGACTTCCGGGCTTTGTGGTCACTGAAGGCCGAACAGCCAGCCGCTTACGACTTTCCATTCTGGTGGTCTTACACCGAGCACTGTCGTGCGTTGGCGAAACGCAATAGTGTTTCAATGCGCACAATCGACCGTGCTCTGTGGCAATACTCGAAGGTGAATCAAAATGCCTAACCCGGCATTCGAGCGGGACTGGCCGATATACATTCGTTTTGCGGCCTGTGGTAATTTGAACTTTCAGGGCTCCGGCCAAGTTTCGTGGCGGCCAGCCCCTCAATTTGAACGTTAGATGCTTAAATACTTGCTCACCATTGCGCTTGTTTTGTGTATGTCTGGATGCAGTACTGTTCGGAGCACAAAGCTATTGGTGTCAAGTTGGTTCGGGTTCTCAGAAATCAGCGAGGGTGTGTATGCGGACGATCAAATGTCGCCCGGTCAGCAGCGGGAATTCCTCAAAACATTGAGCTTATCCAAGGAGCGTGTGTCGGCATTTTTCGGAAGCATTGAGGCATCATCCAAGGTGTTCGCTTGCTCCACCGAGGAGTGCTTTGTTTCACATGGCGGAGTAACCGCAAAGGGTAAGGCTTATGGAGATTCGATGCTGTTGCTCTCTCCCCGTGGATTGGATGTAACAACAGCCGCTCACGAACTTACCCATATTGAACTTCACAACCGGGTTGGTACATTCAGGTCTTGGCGCGAAATTCCAGACTGGTTTGATGAAGGGCTTGCGGTTCTTGTTAGCGAAGACTCTCGATACACTGAGGATGCGTGGTCAAAGACAACAGACAATGGTTGCAACGCACCGAAGCTTGAAAACATCGGAGAAATGCTCGGCAAAGGCGACTGGCTTTTGAGTTATGGGACTGCAAGGCGAGAGGTTGGTGAATGGTATCTACGCGCAGGGCGTGCCGGACTTGAGCACCTGATCGCGGAAGTAAAAAACGGTGGTGATTTTAATTCCGCATTCAATTCCATCGCATCAACCGAAGGCGCATCTAACCCTACGCTCAAGCGGGACTGCGCAAAAGCGCGCAGCCCCTTAGCTTCACGTTAAAGTCCGCTTAGGAAAAGGGGACGTTACCCTTAAATTCAAGAAAGCCGCACCATGGCCCACGCCGTCAAGGGAAAACACTTCCAAAACGGCGTCTTTATTCCTGCCATAGTGACCTTGCGGCTGAAGGGTTGCGGCACGGCTATAGTGCAACTTTCAATGTCAAAGCTAGCCCGTCATGCCCATTCTTTCAGTTTTCTTTGGCATCATTGTGCGGATGTGGCACGATGACCACCCGCCACCGCACATTCATGTTGAGTACCAGGGGTTTGAAGCGCTGGTGGTAATCCGCACTGGTGAGGTCTCTGAGGGGCGCCTACCCCGCAAGGCGGGGCGGCTATCGGGCGACTACAGGGTCAGGTCTTGTATTGCAACATTCCCACCCTCAACCCCAGCTAAACCAGCACCCAATACCCCTGAAACCCTCGTCATCAAAGCGTAACCCGCTCTCCCATTCATAGTAGTTCCTTGTTCCTTTTAGAGACAATCCCGCCGTTACGGAGACACGGGCGTGTCTCCCTATATTGAGTTAACTTGTTACCAGGTCATCAGCAAATCAGAATTGTGTTCGGTACCTGAAACTGGTACTATTCGCGAATGAAACGACGGCATCGGCGTATTGTTGAATTGATTTTTTCGCGACCGACGAGTGGCAATGTCCAATGGCGCGATGTTGAGAGCCTCCTCATTGAACTGGGGGCAGAAATTGAAGAACGGGCAGGTAGCCGGGTTTCTGTCTTTTTGTTTGATGAGGTGCGGGTCTTTCACCGTCGACATCCATCACCGAACACAGACAAAGGCGCGGTGGCATCTGTCCGCAAATGGCTGGAACAACATGGAGTCGAACCATGAACGTAATGACTGTTGACGACTATCACGCAACGATTGAATTCGACCCTGATCTTGACATGTTCAGGGGGGAAATTCTCGGCCTCAACGGTGGCGCAGATTTTTACGGAAAAAATCCGAAGGAACTTCGTGCGGAGTTCAAGCGTTCGCTTGAGGTTTTTCTTGAAGTGTGCTCCGAGAAGGGAATTGAGCCACGGCGTCATTTTTCGGGAAAATTCAACCTGCGGATTTCCCCACAGTTGCACGAAAAACTCGCTATTGCTGCGCAAGCAAGGGGCAAAAGCATCAACGCCCTGGCGCAACAGGCTTTGCAAGAAAGCTTTGCGTGAATTGGACACAAGTTAACCGGAACCATAGGGTCAGGTCTTGTATTGCAACATCCCCACCCGCAACCCCAGCTAAACCAGCATCAAATACCCCTGAAACCCGCGTCAACAAAGCGTAACCTGCTCTCCCGTTCATAGTAGTTCCTTGTTCCTTTTCGAACAATGGAACGTTACCCTTAAATTCCTATACAGCCGTTCGCCGCGAGGGCGTAGCTCCGATAGCTGTCGTCGCCCCTCATGTCAGCGCGGCAGAGAAGCGCTGATCGGTAAATTCAGCTTGTGCTCGATTATTTTGTAGATACAATTAAGGATGCTCACATGGGACGAGCCAAAGCGCAAGCTGAACATCAAGAATCACGGGCTTGACTTCGTTGGGTGCGATGCAATCTGGAACCACTGCGAAAGGCAGAAAAGCATGAAGCTCGCTACTACCGCCAAATTGCCAAAGAAAACCTCGGTTAAGGTCAACGACCCTGACAATCCAGCTTGGACAGAAGGAATGCTGGGTGCGCCAGCGCTCAAGCGCGGTCGTGGGCCGCAAGCTACACCCACAAAGGTGCTCACCTCTGTTCGCTTGGATGCGGATATTTTGGAGTTCTTCAAGTCGCAAGGGGCTGGCTATCAATCGCGGATCAATGCAGCACTTCGCATGGAAGTGGAGCGAAATTTAACGGGTCGTCCAAGAACGACAACGCGCAGGCGCATCGTGGTTTGACTTCGACGTTACCCCTCAAGTCTGGCGCTCGTAGCGGTTCGCACCCTTCAGCAGTAGACTTGGGAATCCACTAGGAGATCACTATGGTCAATCTCATCGAAGAATTCAGTTCACAAGCACGAACACTGCCTGCGGCGGACCGGGTTCGCTTGGCCGAGGAACTCCTTGCTACGGTGCACGAACCAGACGACGAAGTCGAGGCGGCTTGGGACGAGGAGATTCGAATCCGAATCGCCGATATTGACGCTGGTACGGCGAAGCTCATTCCCGCTGAAGAAGTATTTGCTCAAGTTCGACGTCTGCTGAATTAATGCAAGTCCGATTTCACGAGGCCGCGCTGGCCGAGTTGGCGTGGGAGGTTCAGTACTATGCAAAGATCAGTCCGCAGCTCGGTAAGCGATTTGCAACGATGGTTGAGCGGGCGCTCGCGATTGCCGCTGAATTTCCGGATATGGGCGCACCTTACAGATACGGCACTCGCCGAGTTTTCCCGAAACGCTTTCCATTTTCGGTCGTGTACCTACACCGTGGTGATGAAATTTTGGTGCTGGCAATCGCACCAGACGACAGGAAGCCAGGCTATTGGCGTTCTCGGCTGATCGATGGATAACATGTCAATGGACTCGGACTCACAACAGCAGGAGGCGGCTTCGCCGCAAGTTGTTGTGCGCCGGTCATCTTCACGTTAAACCCTTCAGGTATTTCGCATGTTCGGTTTTGAATGGGACGATCAAAAGGCTGCAAGCAATTTGGCGAAACACGGTGTATCGTTCGACGAAGCGGTTAGCGTCTTTGGCGATGGACGGGCACTGACATTTTCCGACACCGATCACAGCGAACTCGAAGATCGAAGTCGAACTTACGGAGTCTCAAACAAGACGCGTCTTTTGGTGGTAGTCCACACCGAACGGCGCAACGGCATTCGAATCATCAGCGCGCGAAAGGCGACACGATATGAAAAAAGCATCTATGAAAATGGCTGATCAAGACATTCCCGAATTGAAGCGCGATGAACTAGGCAAGGGCGTACGGGGCAAGTACCTGAAACACTTTATGCAAGGTAGCAACGTCGTGGTGTTGCAGCCCGAAATCCAAAAGGCTTTCCCTACCTCTGAAGCAGTCAACAAAGCGTTAGCAAGCATGTTGGCCTTTGCGCAAGAAACGCAGGGTTTAACAGGTCGCTCAAGCCGGACGTCGCGCAAACGCGCCGCCGCATAGCTTCGACGTTAGACATCTGTTAATTCAACCAGGAGGATTTACCATGAAATTCAGAAACATTTTGTTTTCCATAGTGACTGCAATCATATTGACTGCTTGTGCATCCGCTCCACCTCCTATCAACCTGCTTCCTATGTACGGTTATCCCGAAGTTGAAAAACCAGAGAATCTAAAGAAAGCTGATGAGGACTTTATCAGGATGGCTATCTCTGAACAGGGGTCGCGAGAGAAGGCAGCCAAGGCATATGCTATGTATGGGATGGGATTTGCTATGAAAGGTGATTCTGAGAGTGCCATGCGGCGATACAACCAATCTTGGCTATTGAATCCAAATTCTTATCTCCCGTATTGGGGGTTTGGTGATTTATTGCTCGCACAGGGTAAGGCGGCTGAAGCGGCCACCCATTATGAAAAAGCTCTATCCCTAATTGATGTAGAAAGCGCGAAACCAAACTTGCTAATAGACGCATCTGGTGCGTATACAGCTCAAGGTAGCTCAGTAACCGACAAAATGAAGTCAGCAGAATTTTTTAATAAAGCCAACTCGTTATTAAATGAAGCTATAAAGCTAGATCCGAAAAATGGCGATGCATATATCCCTTGGGCTAAATCACTCTACTTGGAGGGTAACTATGAAAAAGCATGGGAGATGGTAAAAAAATCACGCAGCTTTCCTGGGAAACAGGTTTCTCCCGACTTTATCGACAAGCTATCTAAAAAAATGCCAGAGCCAAAGTAAATGTGGTGTAAATGTCTAACCCGTCGGTCAAGCCGGGAACTATAGGGTCAGGTCTTGTATTGCAACATCCCCACTCTCAACCCTAGCCAAACCCGCATCAAATACCCCTGAAACGCCCGTCAAAAAAGCGTAACCTGCTCTCCTGTTCATAGTAGTTCCTTGTTCCTGTTAACCGAAAAATGGGACTTTAACCTTAAATTCAAGAAAGCCGCACCATGGCCCACGCCGTCAAGGGAAAACACTTCCAAAACGGCGTCTTTATTCCTGCCATGGTGACCTTGCGGCTGAAAGCTTGTTGCGCGGCTATAGTGCAACTCTCAATTTCAAAGCTAGCCCGTCATGCCCATTCTTTCAGTTTTCTTTGGCATCATTGTGCGGATGTGCCACGATGACCACCCGCCACCGCACATTCATGTTGAGTACCAGGGGTTTGAAGCGCTGGTGGTAATCCGCACTGGTGAGGTCTCTGAGGGGCGCCTACCCCGCAAGGCGGGGCGGCTATCGTGAAAGAGTGGTGTCTGACGCACTAGCCAGAACTGCTGGCCAATTGGACGCACGCCGAGCGCTTTGAGCCCATGGAACGTATTGCAGGAGCTGATCAAGATGATTAAATTAATTCAAGCTCATTACGTGGGCGACTTCAGGGTGGCACTGACCTTTAGTGATGGTCGTGAAGGCGTTTTTGCTGGGCATGATCTGTTGCGACGCAGTGGCCCTTTGTTGGTGCCATTGCGCGATGAGTCTTACTTCAAGCGGGTGTTCATTGATGCCGGTGCGCTTTGCTGGCCCAATGGTTTGGAGCTATCGCCACAGCGCTTGTATGAGACGTGCAGTACAACAACGGCTGCTGCTTGAATTGCTGAGACAGGCTCGAATGTAGGGATCCGTCCATGAGGCGCTTTACTTGCAAAACAGCGTCCGTGTTAATCTATGTCGCATGAGCCAAATTTCTGTTGCCGACATTTTGGAGTTGCCTCTGCAGGAGCGCATTCAGCTCGTTGAGGTGATATGGGAAAACATTGCCGCCTTTCCTGACGCCATGCAGGTTTCACCTGTGCTGAAGACCGAACTGGAAGCGCGTTTAGCCGATTTTGAGCGAAACCCAGAAGCTGGTTACTCTTGGGATCAGGTCAAGGCACATGTAAGAAGCGGTTCGTGGCGTACCGCTTGAAGTTGGTACGCAGAAATTATTCCAGGTGTACGTTGCACGCTCTTGCCACGGTTCCCATATGGCGTTTTTTACACGGTCAGGAAGGATTTGGTTCACGTCCTGGCCGTCATTCACAATGCCCGTCATCCACGGCGGTGGCCACATGAGCGTGCCCATTAAATTAATTCAAGCTCAGTACGTGGGCGACTTTAGGTGCCGCTGGAGGTAATGATGGCAAGTCAGCGCGACAGACAAACGCTGACCGTTAGAAGCTTGCATCGGAGAAACTGTGACTCAACGATTTGAGTGGGACGAGACCAAGGCGGCAACCAATCTGCGCAAACATGGTGTGTCGTTTGAAGAAGCTGCGTCGGTGTTTTCGGATGCACTGGCGTACACTTTTTCCGATCCTGACCACTCTGTCGGTGAGCAAAGGTTGCTGACGTTCGGTTGCTCGCAAATAGGGCATCTCTTGGCTGTTGTCCATGCCGAACGTGGGCGAGCCATCAGAATCATCAGTGCACGCAAGGCAACGCGACATGAAAGGGGTATCTATGAGCAAAATTAAAGATGAAATGCGCGCCGAATATCGGCGCGAAGATTTGGGCAAAGGTGTTCGCGGCAAATACTTTGCACGCGTATCGAACGGAACAAACCTTGTCTTGCTAGACGACAAGGTTGCCAAATCTTTCCCCACTGGCGAGGCTGTCAATCAGGCGCTGCTGGGGTTGCTTGCACTGACCGAGCAAACGGCGCGTATCACCGGTCGCACCAATCCGACCACCCGCAAGCGGGCTGCAGCTTAGCTTTTGAAGTCGAGCGTTGGTGGAAAAGCGGACGTTACCTTAAATTATCGTGATGGATGCCAATGGTTTTGGCAAACACACAGCGTGCCAATGCCAGCCGGATTAATTGAGTCATCACGAGATATAGGGTAGTCGTTGAAAAAGGTGCAATCACGTCACTGTAGTGATGCAAAATTGATAGCTTCTACCCGCAACGTGGCAGATTTCGTGTCCACCGGCGTAGCCATCATCAATCCGTGGATGCCTGATGCTATGCAAACTTTATAGCTGCTTACGCTTATCCAATATTAAAGCCCGCTGGCGATAAGTGCTAGCATTTGCGCATGAATGCCGAAACCATCACCCATGAAGCGTTGTCCCTGCCTATGCAACAGCGGGCTGAATTGGCGGCACAGTTGCTGTCCAGCCTTGATGTGCTGTCCGAAGCTGAAATAGAACCCCTTTGGTTTCAAGTTGCTGCACAGCGGGCTGCTGAGATGGATCAAGGGCATGCCAAGCGTGTTCCGGCAGAGGATGTGCGGCGTCAGGCAAGGGCCTTGCTCAAGTGAGTTACTTCTTCAATGAGGCTGCAAGCGCTGAGCATCTTGAGTATGTGGCCTACTACGAATCTTGTCAGGTCGGTCTTGGCGCACGCTATTTGTCAGCTTTTGACGAGGCAATGGATAAAGTCTGTCAATACCCGGATCGGTATCGCGTCGATACTCCAAACGGGTGTTCATTGATGCCGGTGCGCTTTGCTGGCCCAACGGCTTGGAGCTATCACCGCAGCGCTTGTATGAAACGTGCAGTACAAAGGCTGCTGCTTGAATAGCGGAGACAGGCTCGGCATCCATCCATCATTGACTGAAATCGTGCAAAAAAACATAGCTACTAGAGCTTAGTGAATAATGGTTGGCAGTCTATTTTCTACATAAAAACCCGCCTCACCCCATGCGCGCCAGCAGCGTTTCCATGTCTTTCAACATCGCACTCAGGTTTTCCTTTTGCGCCGCGTCGGGCTGCAGGTGCTCGTGCATTTCCTGCTCCATGAAGCACACCGTCATGCGCATGTAGGTGCTGTCCAGCGCCTTGCGTACGGCAGAAAACTGCTGCGCAATTTTCAGGCACGGCTCACCCTCCTCGATCATGCGCTGCACACCGCGTATCTGGCCCTCGGCGCGGCGCAGTCGGTTCAGCACGTCGGCACGTGCGTCTTCGTTGGTCAGCACGGTCATGGCGGTCTTTCAGGCTTAGTGGCAGCCGATTTGCTGTTCCGGCACACCCAGTTTCTTCAGGATGATGCCCAGTGGGCAAAAGTTGGTGAAGCCGGATTGGAACAGATTGGCACCCACAAACGCGGTAAACGCCAGCGCCCACTTGCTCACAAACAGCGGGCTGCCTTCCACCCCCAGCGCCAGTGAGATCATGACAAACAAACCCGCAAAAACCATGATGTAACGTTGTACTGTCATTTGAAAACTCCTGTGTTAAAAATTTACTTGTCAAGGCGGTTGATGCCCAGCAGACCCATGATGTATTTTTCATAGATCGGCTCGGACGTGCCTTTTTTCAACTTACGCATGAAATACTTTTCGTAGGCAATTTTGGCCAGGTGCACCCACTTGCCCTTTTTGAACCAGTTGACGTTGCGCGGCGGAATTTGCGGCAGCGCCACAAACGCTGCGCCGGTGTCGCCCATGTCGGCCAGGCAGACGGCGTTCCAGGTGCCTTTGGCTACCGCAGGTTTGCCCACCAGCTCGTCGGCAATGTTGTGGCAGATGGCGCTCATCATGCTCTCGATCATGTAGCCCGTCTTGGGCGTGCCAGTGGCCACCGGGGTCACTTCCACCGGAGGAATCATCACG
>Ga0100380_10006846_pt1 | contig 11503 bp, 8 predicted proteins | sample CryGeymeta201504_FD_80417 | JGI IMG/M metagenome (GOLD analysis project Ga0100380, IMG submission 80417) | Groundwater microbial communities from Crystal Geyser aquifers in Utah, USA - Crystal Geyser metaG 2015-04 | ecosystem: Environmental > Aquatic > Deep subsurface > Groundwater | place: USA... | reverse complement strand
CCAAAACTGCTCCAAAAGACCAGTTTATTTTTTGGACATCCGGCAAAAAAGTTTTCTCCTTTCCACCCAACACCCTGCAAATAAACACCAATCACTACCACAGTAAAAGATCCAATCGTTTATTTACTCTACGTTCCGCTGGTCCCTTTAGGAATTCATTAGAAGATGTAATTCCAATTTCTTGCGACGTTGTTTTTTTGCCTCATATTCATGCTTTTCCAAAAATACAAAAAGTTCCAACAGTTTTAGTTGTTCATGATTTAACCTGGCTTTTTTTACCAAAACTATACTCCGCAAAAATGCGTGCTTGGCACAAAATAATTAGAGCCGAGCGAGCCATAAGAGAAGCTGACTATTTGATAGCACCCTCTCAAAGTACTGCTGCCGATTTAGCGGCCATGTTCCCAGAAAAACAGAACCACATTTCCGTTGTGCCTCACGGACTCAGTACTGGTTTTACTTCTAAAAAATCACCACAAGACAGTGGAATAAAAGGAAAATATCACCTCCCCAAACGTTTTGCGTTATTTGTTGGAACAATCGAACCACGCAAAAATATTTGGAATATTTTAGAAGGAATTAAACTTTACAGACAAAAAACCGGCAATGACTTGCCTTTAATAATTATTGGCAAATGGGGTTGGAATACCAAACATCTTAAAAAAATACTTGCTTCCATGCCGAATGTACGTTTACTTGGCTATGTTGAACAAAAAGAACAAAGCGCTATTTATCGTATGGCAACTGTGCTTATTTGGCCTTCAATCTATGAAGGTTTTGGTTTGCCACCCCTCGAAGCCATGGCTTCTGGTTGTCCTGTTATAACGAGTAGTATCAGTTCCCTACCAGAAGTTGTGGGTGAGGCTGGTGTACTAGTAAACCCCTTCAATACCAACGATCTGGCCACAGCTTTGACTTTTCTTATGTCTGACCCTATTCTGTATAGTAAATACCGAGCCAGAGGCTTAGAACAAGCCAAACAGTTCTCACTCCAAAAAGCAGCAGAACAAACCTATGAAGTCCTCAAAAAAATCGCCTGATCAAAAATTGCGTCCGCACATTGGAATTGATGTGCGTTTTTTTGGACCTCACACCGGAGGAGGACTCGGTAGATATACAGAAGAATTAGTTCGAGAACTTTATGCTTTAAAACCAAATTTAGATATCACTCTTTTTTGTGTACCGGAAATGGAAAAAGAATTGGCTCAGTTTGCACCATTTCGCACAATTTCTGTTGATATTCCTTGGTACTCCCTAAAAGAACAAATTTTTTTACGCTCTATTATTGATCGAGAGAATTTAAATCTCTATCATGCTCCACACTTTAATGTGCCAATCGGTCTCAAGACACCCTTTATTGTAACTATTCATGATTTGATTTTACTCGAACAACCGCGTTCAGCTCACACATCTACCAGACATCCACTTATCTACACTTTGAAATACTGGGGTTTCAAAAAGGTTTTGCGTCATGCTATTTTTAAAGCCAAGCGTATTATTACAATTTCCAACACAACAAAGAATTCGATCAACAAATTTTTTCCAAAATCAAAAATACCCGTCGATGTAATCTATCCCGGTATCGGAACAATAAATGATAAACCTTTTTTTGATAGACCAAACCTTCCACAAAAACCTTTTGTGCTTATGGTAGGCAACGCCTATCCGCATAAAAATCTTTCTATCGTTCTAAAAAGTTTGGTTGTACTCAAAAAAGAAGGAACAAAAGTAGCCAGTGTTTTTGCTGGAAGAAGCGATGATTTCTTTGAAAAACTTCAAGAAGAAGCAATAAAATTAGGCCTAAATGAAAAAGAGGCTGTCTTTATTAAAAACCCAACAGATGCTGAGCTGTCATTTTTATACAAGAATGCCGAAGTATTTGTTTTTCCTTCGAAATGTGAAGGTTTTGGAATTCCTCCACTCGAAGCCATGGCTCATGGTTTGCCCGTTGTATCTTCTGCTACAAGTGCCATGCCGGAAATTTTAGGAGATGCGGCTTTATTTGTAGATCCCGATAACGAAAAAGATTTTGCCGAGGCAATTAATCTACTTATTACCGATTCAGAAAAAAGAAAAACACAAATTACAAAAGGACTAGCTCGTAGTAAAATTTATAGTTGGGAAAAAATGGCGCAAGGTGTGCTAAAAGCGTATACTGAAGAGTGTATGCTTGAGTGAACACCTTCGTTTTATGCAGGAGGAAAACCGGAACAAAAAATCAACATCTGTTAACGTGCGTATTGCACGTCATTCGCTTTCTCCCTTTACCGTATACTTACACAGAGATTCAGTAGATAAAGCGGTAAATACAGAAAAAAATAGCAATCAATCTGTCTGTCTTAACTTACTCGATGCCACAGCATTGAGTGTTTCTGATTCTTCAGAAAAACCAGACAATGATTTATCTTTAACGGCCGATGATTTACGAAGTCAGCTTCTTGAATCGACCCTTGCTTGGAAAAAAGAAACATCATTGCCCACAAAAAGACAACCAACTCCCAATCAGAGTTCTACAAACATAAAAATAAACGAACTTTCTTCATATTCTTTTCCTGTTACTACTTTTTCTTTTAAACCAACAGAAGATGAGGTTGTAATAACTAAAACTGTCACCACAGATGCTTGGGATCAATATTTTGACTTACCGGAGCCAGAGGAAGATGATGAAAATGAATCAGATTTAGTACTTTTTGAAGAAATAGTTTTGGACACAATTGCACCGGATTGTGAATTCACCAGTGAACAAGAGCCGGAAATAATTCACCACTTTTCTTGGAAACGATCTTTGGCAGCCTTTGTTGTTGTGGCTATTCTTTTAGCTTCTCCTATTTCTATAACTCAAACAATCAATTCTCTTTTTGGTTTAGAGAATGGTCTTTTGGCATCTAGTAATCTTGCTTTGTCGTCTTTGGAACATGGTGCCAATGCAGCTCAAGCAGCAGGCGGAAAAGAAGCAGCCGAGGCATTTCGAACTGCTGAAGGACATTTTTCAAAAGCAAAAGCACAAATCGACGACTTAGGAGGAACAACCAAAGCTATTCTATCTACTCTGCCTGTTTCCGGTACCAAACTAAAAACAGCTGAAGCACTCCTTAATGCTGGAGAATCTCTTTCCCAAGCTGGAGCGCAACTAGCAACTGGTTTTGATGCCATACGTACCTCTAGCATTTCAACTCCAACAACTCGTTTGCGTTTAGTAAACACATATTTAGAAGGAACTCTTCCGTATTTGGAAAAAGCTGTTGATTATTTGGTTAAAGCAGACTCATCAGTATTACCAGAAAAAGAAGCTGAACGACTCAAAAAAATACAAAAAGAAGCACCGGCACTCCTTACTCTTTTAACAGACTTAACCAACGTAACTGCGGTTGGAGCTGATGTTTTGGGTGGAAATGGCACTCGTCGTTATTTGTTGGTTTTTCAAAATAACACAGAACTTCGCGCTACAGGTGGTTTTATTGGAAGCTTTGCTGAAATTCAAATAACAGATGGTGCTGTTAGCAAACTCCTTGTTCCGGGTGGTGGAAGCTACGATTTACAAGGACAGTTGAAACGCACAATTATTGCACCAAAACCTCTTCAACTCTTGCGTGAACGTTGGGAATTTCAAGATGCTAACTGGTTCCCTGATTATCCAACTTCGGCTCGTACAATCATGGAACTCTACGAGGCCTCAGGCGGCCCCACAATGGACGGAGTCATTGCAGTCAACGCAACTTACATTGCTGATCTTTTAAATCTGCTGGGACCAGTTGATTTAACCGATGAATACGGACGTGTAATTACCAAGGAAAACTTTTTAGAAGAAACCCAAAAGATTGTAGAGCTTGAATACGACACCGAAGAAAATAAACCAAAAGCCTTTATTGGTGATTTGGCCCCAATACTTTTGGAGCGTGCTTTTACAAAGACAGCCGAGGATTTTTTTGCTGTTTTGGAACATGTTTTAGGGGGACTTAGAGAACGTGATATTCAGGTATACTTAAGAGACAATGAAGAACAAAAAGAAATTCATCGTTTTTTGTGGGATGGAAGCATGCGTCAAGCAGATCGTGATTTTCTACTCATTACAAACACCAACTTGGGTGGCGGAAAAACAGATCTTTCAATCGAAGAAGATGTAAACGTTAAGGTTGATATTTCTGATTCAGGAAAAATCACCAATACCCTAACAATTACCCGACGCCACTTTGGTGCATCTACTGATCTTTTTGCTAACACCAACAACGTAAACTATGTTCGTGCTTATGTTCCTCGAGGAAGTCGTTTAATTAGTGCGACCGGTTTTACTATTCCAGATGAAGAACTTTTTGAGGCAGTAGATCCAAAAGCAGAAATATTAGATGATTTATATTACACTCTAGCTACAGAATCAATTGATCCAAGTAGTAAAACTGGCATTTGGGAAGAATCCGGAAAAACTGTTTTTGGTAATTGGATTCAAACCAAACCCGGGTCAACAACCACAACAACTTTTACCTACGAACTTCCTTTTACTTTTGAGGAACTAGTAAAAACAGTTGATCGCACAGAAACAATTAAACGTTGGCTTGGTTTTACACCAATGGATCACTATTCCCTCTTAGTTCAACATCAGTCTGGATCACGCACCAGACACACAACTGCCAACGTCACTCTGCCAAATAGTATTACTCCTTTGTGGAGCACTGAAAATACCGAAACCGTTTCTTTTCCAGACAATAAAGACGGTGTATTTTCCGTTCTTTTGACTACAACGACTTTAAAATAAAGCCGTATGAAAAAAAATAAAAAGAAAGTAGCAGAAGCAGAAAAAAAGGCCCCTGATATTGCAGCTATCTATGCCAATCCAGACGGCTCCTTACCTGACTTAACCCAACTCGATACCAAGCCAAAAGGACGACTTTTTCTTTGGATTAGTCGTTTGTTAGCTTTTGTTATTCTGGTGGGTGGAATTTCTTTTGGTGCCTGGTGGACCTGGAGTAATGTTTTGTTTTCTCCACCCCAAAAATTAGAAGCATCTCTAGAATTGCCGTACACAATAACCTCCGGAGAGCCAATTACTCTGCACATTCTCTACGAAAATACAGGCAAAGTAGGCATGCACGATATAGACATGACTTTTCATACTCCACCGGGTTTTTCTATCCTCGACACCAATCCCATTCCTGATTCTGCCCAAGATTGGCATATTGGAAACCTGCTAGCTGGAGAAAAACAAGAAATCACAATTCGAGGATTTTTTAGAAGTGAAGTTCCTTCATCAGAAACATTGCAAGCCTTCTTTTCTTACACTCCGGATAATGTAAATTCTCCTTTTCAAACAATTACCACCACAACCGCTCTAATAAACAATTCATCTATTGTTTTAGAAGTAACCGGACCAGAAAAAGTTTTGGCTGGTGATGAAGTAACTTACACTATTAACGCTCTTTCAAATTCTTCTGTCCCACTTTCTAATGTTGCCCTAACCTTAACTCTGCCACCAGGGTTTACAACACTATCTGCAACACCTGATTTTTCTGAAAAAGAAGAAAATACTTGGATGATCGAAAACTTAACTGGTGAAATTTACTCTGCTTCAATTACAGGTCAGTACACAAGCGATCAAGAAGGATTGCAAACAATAAACACAACGGCTTACCTGATAGAAAATAATGAGTTTCTCTTCCAAACTCAACTTCAAACACAAACAGATGTAATTGGCGGAGCATTACAATTTTCTCTAATCGGAAACGGAGGAAAAGAACAAATAATTTTAGATCAAAAAGACCGTCTCTTTTTAAGTATTCCTTACAGCAATACCGGCATAGAAAATATTGGTGGCACTACTTTTTCACTTTCTCTCAATCCAAAAGACGCAAGCAAAACACCGCCTATTGATTGGGAAAATGCAGACTTGGCAGGAGGAAAACAGAATGGCAATACAATAATTTGGAACGAAGAACTCATTCCGGAATTAGCTTCCCTACCCCCAAAATCAGAAGGCACGCTAGATTTATCACTTCCTATTTTAGGTAGCCAAGCAAAAGAAGGTGCAGCCGATGCCTGGGATATTGTACTCGAAGGCCACTTTACAAACGTTGGTTCTATTGAGAGCCCCCGCACAATTCAGTCTCTTCCACTAGCTGTTAGTTTAAACTCTGATTTAACAGCCCAAGTTGAAGCCCGATATTTTTCCCCAGAAGGTGAAGTATTAGGTTCTGGCCCTCTTCCACCCATACCAAAACAAACCACGACTTATCGCTTTATTTGGCAAATTAACAACACCTGGCACTCTCTAAAAGAAGTTCGATTCTCAACCAACTTGCCACCAGGAGTAGTTTGGAACGGACGCAGTCAAACAACAGTCGGAACAATAACCTTTAATGATCAAACACGCGTCCTAACCTGGAACATCGAAGCTCTACCCGTTTCTATTCCACAAGCCACAGCAACCCTAGACCTATCCATTTCCCCGGAAGACAGCGACGTTGGCTCATTCATTAAACTAACCAACGCCACTTCTATTCAAGCCACAGACACAATCACCAAATCTAACATCAGCAAAGCACTAGATATCACAACAACAGAAATCCCCAACGACACCGAAGGCGCAGGCAAAGGCGTAGTAGTTGAAGGCGAATAATGAAAGAAAATTATCACCGAAACAAACCTCACGCAAACAAAAAACACGGGACAAGCACGGACCCGTGTTTTTTGTTTCGATTAATCGCACAAGAAGCGTATCGAGAATTTTTCAACTGCGCAAGAGCAAAGTTATCCACTGTTTTTTATTGCTTTAAAAACACTGGTGAATCATGCAATTATTATTCTGCATTACACAAATTATTTGAGAGTGTAATTGATTACAGCAATTGTCATTCTGATCCGCCTAGGCGGAGAAGAATCTGAGCCTGTACTTGAATACGCAAGACAGATTCTTCGGCGTGTGACTTCTCAGAATGACATGGACTAGTGGATGACTTCTCAGAACGACAATTTGTGTAATGTGTTTATTCGAGAAACAATAGACGTGCGTAATTTACTTTTTTATTTTCTTTGCCAGTTTGTAAATGCTGCACCACACAGGTCTGATGGTTTGTTCTACAGCTTTGACGTAAGAAAAACGTTGGCCGGGGAATCCTGTTTTAAAGCGTGTTATTCCATTCCACGGATGATCTTCTGTGGCATCTACCGGTGCAATTCCCCACCAGTCGTATGCTTTAAAACCATTGTTTTTAGCGTCTTTTATGGCGTGCCAGTGAAGCAAAAATGGTGCCATATATTCTCTGTCTTCGCGGCTCGACGCTCCGTGCAAATATGTTCTGGTTCCATAAGCATCTATTGTTAAAATAGCGGCCCGGGCTTGTCCATTCACTCGTGCTACCCACATTTTTGCAACACATGTTCCGGACACCAAAGTTTTTAACATCGTTTCGTAATAGGCTCTGCTGTGCAATGCAAACTCTCCCCTGTTTGAGGTTTCGGAAAATAGTGCCCAGATATCGTTTGAGATTTTATTTTCAGTCAAAACTTGTACCTCTTTTTTTTCTGCCAAGCGAATGTTGTAGCGTGTTTTTTGATGCATGCCGGCAAGCAATTCTTCTTCGCTCAAATTCAAATCGGTAATGTGTGTGTCGTGTGGTTGTACTGCTTTTATTTTTTGTCCCAAGTGTCTTTTTTGGCTCCCTATCAAATCAGGAAATTCCCAACGAATAAAAATCGATGGCTTAGCCATGGTTTCACTCCACACATGTACATCCTCAGGCTCTACAAGCCCCACAGGTCCACGAAAAACGTTTAGGTATGACTTACACAGGGGCAGCATCATTTTTACAGCCTGAATGACGGCGACTGTTTTATTTTCATCATTTATAAAAACAGAACGCACAACTTTTCGTCCGTAAGTCTCTTGGAATACACTCCACTCAAAAGACTGCAAAAAAGCACCCGACGCCGGAGCATTGTTTTGCAAAACCACATCCCATTCCTCGGGTTTTTCTTCTATATTTTTCCAAGACATAAAATGTTTCTTATTTATGATTTTACAAATTGTAAGGCTTTTCGTATTTGCACATCTTCCGGTTCGTCTGCTGACACACGAGCTACCGCTTCTTCGGCGCTTGCGCGATCATATCCCAAATTTATCAAAGCCTGCACAACATCTCCCCGTCCTCGAATAGAATCGTCTTCGTTTTCTGAAACCAATCTACCTTGCAATTCCAAGATAATTTTTTGTGCTGTCTTTTTACCAATTCCTGGAACACTGGTAAAAAATGACAAATTTCCTTGAACCAATTCTTTACGCACCTCATTTATTGTTCGTGAAGAAACAATTTTTTGTGCGCTTTTTGCACCCACTCCGGAGACCGATAAAAACTTCCAAAAAAGCTCCAAAGCCTCAATACTCAAAAATCCATACAAGGCCCTTTCGTCTTCTCTGACTTGCTCGTGCACAAACAATGTTACCTCTTCGTTTGTTGGTAGTGAATAACCATCTACCACAAAAACCCTGTGACCCATTCCATTGTTTTCCAAAATTACAAAACCATCTCCTCTGTAAGATACCTCGCCCACCAATTTTATAAGCATATCAACTACTTTCACGCCGAAAAGCGTTTTTCATAAAAAGCCTCGGCTCTCTTTTTCAATTCTTGATCTATGTCTGCGCGTATTTTAGGAATTTCTTTTCCCAAAATAATCGACTCTTGAATCGAATAGAGTAACTTTCCAAATTCCGGAGAAGGACCAATATTGAAAAAATCCATGAGTGACACCCCATCTAAACCAACTTCTCTAAACAAACGTCGAAATAGTTTTGTTTGCTCTTGTTTTCGAGTATCTTCACGAGAAGATCGCCAAGCAGGAGCAAAAGCATGTTCTGATCGCAAAAAATGAACAAATATACTAGCGTCATGCCAAGTACCATGTGGTGCCAAATGTTTTGATCCACAAACAGCATCAAGTAACAATACCGCCTGAAAACGACGCAATATATCTGTGGTAGACCATTTGTTGACTTGTGCTAAACTCACGTATTTTTTAACGGCGTTTGGTTTGATTGCCAAAAAGTCTTTCAATGGATCTAAATGATGCGCAATAATTACTTCCATTAAATCTCGATCTTTTGTTGCTAATCCTTTTTCTTTGGCAACTCGACTCAAAAACTCAGAAAATACAGGCAAATAAATCCCCTTTTCGTGTCCATAATAATGGACCTGAATATTGTACGCTTCGTAAAAAACGATTGATAACTGTTCACTTGAATCTGTTGAGTGATCAACAGAAAAATCTTTAAAAAGTTTTTGATAACGATTGATAGTATCTAATCGTTGGGCTAAATTTAAATCTGTGCCATGACCTGTTATTTTTTCAACAAAGCCAGCTACATGCCCCGCAGAATCAATTGGTGCATCAAACCAAACCAGCACTGACTTGGCTATATCGTGGCACAAAATAAATGTTTCAAAAAAATCTGTCTCCTCTCGAAGTAGGTGCATTATGTCTACCAAAACACCCTCCTGCCCTTTTTCCCTAGCAAACTCTTCTATATTAAGCAAAGAAAACTCCCCCGAAGAAAATGCATACAAACACTTGAGCATCAGCGAAATATGCGATTCGAGTGTTGGGCCTTCTGCATGATACGGCAATGATTGCGGAGTGAGTAAAAGCTTAACAAACAAAGGTTCACGACTTTTCCAAAAATCAATCGTCTTTTCTGCTCGCACAGCAAAATCAGCCCGACTTTCAATCTCTTCAATTATTCGATCTAAAAAGATCGTCTCATTGTTTTTAGAACTATCAAACATACAAAAGCAGTATAGCGTTTTTTAAGCATCTCGAGAATGCAAAACCACAAGTGTCACTCCCCCAATTTCAAAAACACGCGAACTATCTCTAAAAGCCGCAACCAATTTATGCGTTCGAAGCGCCTCATGCACACCACCCCTTAATCTCCCCGTACCCCGTCCATGAATCAATCTCAAATACTTTTCTCCGCGAGTCCAAGCCGCCTGAATATTTTTCTCAATCTCAAACACAGCCTGCTCCAAATACAATCCATGCAAATCAACACTCAAAGCCTGAGTGTCATATTCCGCCAAAAACAAAAGGTGTTCAATATCTTCTCCCATAAAATAGTGGATTCCATAATATCACGTCTGCCACTCAACAAAAGAAAAACCACGTCATTCGTAAACGACGTGGCAAGAGAACTGGGAACGGAGTCTATCTGGTACCAAGAACACTAGTTGTTCAAAGCCCGAATGGCGGCCTCGGTGGCGAGAACTTTTTTCATGCCACGACGGACCAGAAGATGAACCAACTTCTCACGAGTGATCTTAGGATTCTCAGCAACCAACTGCTTGGCCACCTCAATCCGCATACCCATGATCTCGTCGTAACTCTTGTGCTCGGTCTTCTTCCCTCGCGAACCAGAAACGGTCTGCGCGTCCATGTCAGTTCCTCCACTCAGGTTCCGCCCGGAACCTCGTTGCCTTCCCTGTGTTTGTGTGGGAAGTTGTCGGTATTCTGGCACAAAACAGCGATTTTGGCAAGAAAAAACCACCCAATGTCTAGTTTATTTATGTAATGTATTTTTTAGCTAGTCATTGCGAGGAGTCATACGACGAAGCAATCTGTCTTTCGTACTCGACAACAAAAAACCACCCAATGCCTAGTTTGGCAAAGGGTGGCTGAAGAAAGGGGAAACTTGAGTCAGTTAAAAGTTACCACCCGTAACTGACTCTTTTTTTGACGCCTACTTGGAGACACGCCTGAAAGCAGGGCTCCACCAGACGTCAGACGCATACACCTTCAGACGCTCACACCATTCCTCATCTCCGTAAAACGGAAAGAGATCGGTGTCACCAACAAGCTCGGTGGCTCGTTGGTCAAGGTCATCGACGGTGGTGTTGAGAGCATCAATCAGCTCCTTGGTGGAGCGATCATGGCCCTCGATATACTCGAAATTCTCCAGGGTCCTACGAAGTACCCACAGAGACGATTCGAGCTCGTCACGCCCCAAAAGCAAAAGCTCCAACCTGTGGTTGATGCCACGCTTCTGAAGGCGATCGATATCGCGTCCAATCTTATCGATCTCTACCATGGTGAAACCCCACAGCAGAGAGACCTGCGACGAAGTCAAACTATTGACCCAGGCCAGCACACGTTCGTCACCGATGCTTCTATTCGAAGCACCACGAAGACGGACGAACATGCCGGCCATGACGGCGAAGATCCAGATCGAGTTTACGAACTCGATCTTCTTCAGCTGCCGTTCGAGCCAGGTATCGACTTCTCCCCCAAGTACCGCTTCGGTACTGAGGGAATCTTGTCGCATGGGCGGGATCGCCTTCGGCCTGTCTTCTCCGCCGACCCTGGCCAGCAGGCTTCGATCAGCCTACGGATCATAGTCCAGAAACTCCGGCAGGTCATCGACAATGAAACGTCGAGACCTGTCGGGGGGCGAACTGCCGAACATCGGCACCGCCCCCTGAAGAAGACGCTCCACAGGAAGTTCCGAAGAACTTCCCTTCTTCTT
>Ga0100380_10006843_pt1 | contig 11506 bp, 6 predicted proteins | sample CryGeymeta201504_FD_80417 | JGI IMG/M metagenome (GOLD analysis project Ga0100380, IMG submission 80417) | Groundwater microbial communities from Crystal Geyser aquifers in Utah, USA - Crystal Geyser metaG 2015-04 | ecosystem: Environmental > Aquatic > Deep subsurface > Groundwater | place: USA... | reverse complement strand
GGTCCCCCACCGTAGTACTGACAAAGCCAGATCATGCTTAACTTCGCTGAGCAGACGGGAAGCGGTGCTGTCATGATTGTATGTTGCTTCCTGATAGTCTAATTGAGTTAAAGATTTATAACCTCTTGTACTATGAGATGAATTTAACTATTTATTTTGGTATTTGGTAGATACTTGTTCATACTTTATTTATATTTGATACTTGTATATTTCAATTACGTATCCAGAATTTTGACCAGCAGACAAAAATTGACCAAAGTACCATACTAACACACAGCATACTTGCACATCTTCTTTGTAGAATCGAGTGATGTTGGCACCATGTGGCTGGTCCCACATCTGATCCTACCTCTGAAGTTGCACAATACTTTTTCATGCTGATAAATCTTTTTTTTTTTCATCTTTTTTTAGCGAAGCGTGTACTTGTACTACCAGTAGTACTAGTCTACGTGGTAGTTCAAAACTTGAAATGCAATGAGACACATCCCATTCGAGCAGAGCCCGCCCCTGTAGAGATTTTTTTGTCCTGTAGCATGTTGAGCCCAACTTAATTTTAGTTTTGAATTTTGACGTTGACTTCCGATATTTGACTACAATGCATATATAATATATACCATCTATCTACCATCTACCCCCCGAGTTGAATCTCTCATCACAAATGTAGAGGCAAAATAGCATCTACATTGCCCATTTTCTCGTGTACCATCAGGCCAAGAATTCCCATCATTGCGGCTCTTCCCTGATTTAATTCGATTGCTCGTTTCTGTAGTTTGGTTGCTTCATCAAAGGTATCCCAACCCGGATCGGTAAATCCGTTCCGAAAATCTCCATCAAATTCAGCCGTTCCAGCCACATCCTTCACAACCTCTGTTTCTAAAATACCAATAAAAAATAAGACTTGATACAAACCAACATCTGGAACAGATGTAATAGCATCAAATCCTGCAGGCAATCCATCAAAGGCTGGCACTCTCAATCCAGCAGCCGTAACGAGGTATCCTACGACTGCCAACATGCAAATTCTTCCGTGTTTAATTTCTACATACCGCAACCGTTCGAATTTGACACGATTACCATCCGCAACAATTCCAAGTGGATCCCAAAATCCCAAAGGTGGCTGAGCTCCTAATTCATTTTCAAAAATATTCTCTCTGTAAGTTTGGTGTTGTTGCTTGGGTAATTTTTTTTTCAGTCTCCTCTTATCGGCCTTGGCCAGAGCTGGAGTTTGGCCATCGTACAATCCTTCAACAAATTTTTGAAAAGGACTCGTGTAGGCTGCAACAACAGACGTGCGGCTGAAGAAAAAGGACAACAACACTATCGAGAGGACAAGAATCAAGTTCTGGTGGTGTTTCATCATCTTTCAATACACTGTACTTCGACTCTACTGCTGCTTTGTTCTGATTTCTGTCTCAAAATTTCAAATTTTGAATTCAGCAGCAGCAGCAGCCTTTTTTTAAAAAAGAGAAAGAATTCTTTTCAGTCTTGTGTGCGTTAGCGGAGGGTCGGCCACGTCAAAATTCAAATTCGATATTGTACTCCATCTTCTGATCCATCAAGAAGGATAAAAGGCTTTCTTTCCTCCTTCACTTCCTTCATCACAAACACCTACCGACCTACTAGTAGTCTAGTCTACTGTACCTCCAGATATTCTGCACCGTGCCTACATCACTCCCTTCGCACCATTTTTTGAAAATTGAAGCACCTCTGGTCTGCTCTCACTTTTTGATGATCGCAAGAGTAGACTACTAGTTACAGTACTACTAGCGTAACTTCTCTGGATTGCTACCTGGTACTTTAAAAAAGGTGACCACTTTTTCACGTCGCCCAATTTCGTTATTAGCTACAACAACTGGTACTAGTAGTAGCTACCGTCGTAGTCACGAGCGAGAACGATCATCATCATCACCTTATCTCAACTCGTCGTAATAGTCTAGTATTAGTAGGAAACCTACCTGTGCAGGCAACAAGTGCGCCTTTTACGACGACGAAAGACTCTAAAAAACTTGCGAGCATTTTTACAGAAAGACACTGTTGCTCCCACCGTCCTGTTGGTAATGGGTCTCTAGTCTAGCTAGCTACCAGTAACTGCTGTCATTTTCGTGGTATGTACCAGGTACCGTACTGGAAACAAGAAAAAGCGAATAATTGTATAAGCCCGGGTAGAACGTTGCAATGTGGAATAAACAGGCTGGGTACGAGATTTTTTATCTTCCGCCTCCAATCATTATTTATTTCTCTCTCTTTTTCTTCCCATCATAGCTGCTGTTGCGCATCTATCTGTCTACTGTAATACTACTAGTAGACTAGTAGTATTTATTCGGTGCATCCAATAATAATATCCCCCCAGCTCACCATACTAGACTAGTCTACTACAAAACTAATCTAAAACCAGAAGGGGGAAAAAATAATAATGATCGCAAGAATAAAAGCAACGTTCTTTTTATTCGTTGTTGTCTTGATAGCAACAGTCATTATCGGGCCACAACAACGACCAGTCCATTGCTTTCAGCTTGTTCCACCACCATCCCTCCTTCTGTCGACACAACAACCAATAATCAGACCCATCACGCATCTCAAACTCGTTGAGGATGGTGGAGGTGTTGAAGATCAAGTAAAAGTCAATGACAGTACACTGCTCGCTTCTGTCACTGACAGCGATGATAGTATACGAAATGGATCGATTGAATTACAAACCGAAGTATCACGAAGTTTTTTGCAATATTCATTGAGCATCATTCTTGGTCGGGCCTTGCCGGATGCACGAGATGGATTAAAACCCGTTCATCGTCGGATCCTGTATGCCATGTCACAATTGGGTTTGAATGCAGCATCGCCCCATCGCAAGTGTGCTCGGGTCGTCGGCGAGGTATTGGGAAAATTCCATCCACACGGTGATCAAGCCGTTTACGATGCACTGGTACGAATGGCCCAGGATTTTAATTCCCACTATCGTCTCATTGATGGACACGGAAATTTTGGTAGTCAAGATGCCGATCCAGCCGCTGCTATGAGATATACCGAATGTCGTTTAACACCGTTGAGTCAAACGGCTTTGCTGGGAAGTCAGGAGTTGAATCCATCGATTGTACCCTACCTGCCCAATTTTGATGGCACAGAATCTGAACCCACTGTCCTACCGTCCAAGCTGCCGTTACTGGTGCTGAATGGATCTAGTGGAATTGCAGTTGGAATGGCTACCAACGTACCTCCACATAATCTCAAAGAAGTCATGACAGCTTGTATCGTTTTGTTGGAGGCACGACAAGGAAAACGTCCGGAAGTGGAGAATAATGAACTCTATCAGATGATTCCGGCACCAGATTTTCCCACGGGAGCATTGATCTTAAACACGAACGGGGCTCGACAATTGTACGAAACCGGTAATGGCGGCATTGTACTGAGAGCTGTTACCGAAATAGAAAAGATTGTTGCCAAGGGCGCCAAGAAACAACCACGAACAGCCATTATTGTTACCGAAGTGCCCTACCAGACCAACAAGGCAGCACTACTGGAAAAAATGGCTCATCTTGTGAATGACAAGAAATTGGATGGAATTGCTGATTTACGTGATGAATCCGATCGAGATGGCATTCGTGTCGTCATTGAATTGAAGCGCGATGCTGTGGCAGCCGTGGTACTCAATAATCTTTTCAAAAAGACTCCCCTCCAAACCACGTTCAGTGGAAATTTTGTAGCATTGGTGCAGAATGACGATCGGGACGGTCAGAATTCGTTGGATGCCACGGCCACGTCGTTGGTACCGCAGCGGCTGACCTTGCGGGCTGCATTGGATTGCTTTCTGGATTTTAGGTTCGATACGATTCGACACAAGTCGCGCAAGGAGCTTGGTGAAGTCCAGGCACGAGCCCACATCGTTACTGGGCTGTTGGCGGCACTTGAAAATATCGATGAAGTCATTGATGTTATTCGAAAAGCTTCGGATGCGCCCTCGGCCAAAACACAGTTGTTGGAACTATTGGGAGAAGGATCGACACAAGATCAGGTCGATGCGATCCTTCGTTTGCAGCTGGGACAGCTAACGCGCCTCAACAAGGGTAAATTGGAAAGCGAACAATCTGATCTAAAAGAGTCTTCCAAAGGCTTGACCACGTTGTTGGAAAATGATAATGCTGTTCATCAGCTCATTCAGAAGGAATCTAAAGAACTCATCGACAAGTTCGGAACAGAACGCAAGAGTCGTATCATTCTGGAAGAAGACGGTGACTTGCAAGACATTGATCTTGTCAAGAACTCTAGATCAGGTAAGTTGGTCTAGCTTGGCTACTATAATGGTCTTAGAGTATCGATTGTGGCTAGGGTCGGAAAATCTATTTCGATCGGTTCTGCATTCTCACCCTCTACTTTGAACTTACGCAACTCTTCAGTGATTGTAGTCACGCGCGGTGGCTACATCAAGCGAATGCCACTAAACGTCTTTGAAAGCCAAGGGCGCGGTACCCGTGGTAAGCGAGGAACCTCCGACACAGGCACTGGTGACTCGGAAGACAATGAAATCGCCCATTGCTTTACATGCAACGATCACGATACGCTCTTGATGGTGAGTCAAAGGGGCATCGCCTACGGTTTACGCGCCTTTCAAGTACCAATAGCCAGTCGAACTGCCAAGGGACAACCCATTCCATCTGTATTGCCTATCCAGATTAGTGACATCATTACCTCAGTTCTTCCAGTTTCTGAGTTCAGCGGCAGTCGCTGTCTAGTGTTGGCGACCGAAAACGGCTGGATCAAAAAGACTCCACTGAACGCCTTTGAAAATCTAACAAGCCGCGGCCTAACAATTGCCACTTTGGAAGAAGATGACAGTCTGAATTGGTGTCATCTGTGCGAGGACGGAGACGATATTTTGATTGGATCGGCAATGGGCAAGGCTACCCGTTTTGAAGCTTCGAGTTTGCGCCCCACAGGCCGCACCAGCCGCGGGGTTCGTTCGATGAAGCTGAAAGAAGGCGACGCCGTGGCCGATATGAATGTTTTGGGTGGCAATGGAGGAGCTAAGAAAAGAAGTAACGACAACGAAGACGAATATGTTCTTGCTGTGACGTCGAATGGTTTTGGCAAGCGAATGGCGACGAGTGAGTTCCAGGCTAAAGGTCGCGGTGGCATTGGTGTAATTGCAATGAAGTTCAAAAAGGCAGATGATCGAATGGCGTGTCTGAGAATCGTTCGCGACGACGATGAGATTCTGGTAATCACAGCGAAAGGGATCATTGTCCGTCAAAAGGTTTCGGCCATCGCCAAGCAAAGCCGGGCTGCTACTGGAGTATTGGTACAGCGATTAGACGCTGGCGATTCTATTTCTAGTGTGAGTCTCGTTCCCAAGTACGAAGAGCAAGATGATGAATAAAAAAAAAAAAAATTGAATGTCTAATTAACGGGGATCACAACACTGGCCCCCCACCAGCGGGGTGCCATGGTTACTGGAGGGCAACCAAGGGCACCCGCAGTGGAGCATCAATGTTGATCACAACCGGACCACCTCCCTGATTTCCAAGGAGAGGATCAGAGCAAGATGATGAATAGTAAAAGGGATCAGTAACATTTAAAGGGCTGCTATATATTGAATAGGTTTTACCTTACACGAAATGGAGGTTCAATAGATCTAACCAGGCAAGTGCTTTTCGCGCTAAGCATTTCTTGCTGTGATGTCTCCGCCGATTTCACTATATATCGTTCACTCGTATTCGTCAGCGCGTAGTCGAACCAGAGAATGCTGGAACTTGCACTGATCCTTTGACTCCCCAACTCACCTTTCCATTTCTCTACCATCTGGCCTTCTCTCTTCTTTCATTTTTCAGGAGACAAATTGGGTGTTGTTCCAGCACATCTTGAACTTCTTGAATGGCCACTGGCACAAGTGACAAGCTCTCCTATGTATAATGAACTCACCTATGAGTATCGCTTTGCTCGCAGCGATTGTCTATACCTGATTTGCGAGATTAGAGGTCCATGAATTGATAAAGCCTATTCTTGATAACAACCTGGACACATTGATCGTTGGAGTGCATTTTTTACCTGTAAGTCGATCATGTGGTTGAGAATGCAGCCATACCATCCAATGTCAGCTCACTTTCCTATGCAAAAGTCTTTGAATAGGACATCGAGAATATCTTCCACATCGACAGCACCCGTTACTCTTCCCAGTTCCGACGCCGCCAACCGCAGCTCTTCTGCTGCCATGTCGACTACCATGGCTCCCTGTTGACTCAATGCATCAAACCGCTTGAGTGCTTCCACAGCTGCCTGAACATGTTGTCTGTGACGTGCTCGTGTAATCAGGCTCCCTTCGTTGGTACCTCCACTATCCTCGCCCTTGCTGTTACCACCACCATCACCATTGACTCGCGCTGTTACTGTACGTGTTAAAGCTTCTAAAAAGGCGTCGATTCCCTCTTTTGTAATACAGCTGATCTCAAAGGTACTAGCAGAATCGAGCCAGCTACTACTACTATCACTAGTAGTAGTACCATCGGATGGCTTGCCAATTGTCGTCCGATTATGGTTCGTCAAATCTTTCTTGTTCAGGACCAGTAGGACACTGTTGGCATCTAATGAATCAGCAGAATTGTCGATTTCTGCATCTTTCGCTTCCAGCAGAACCTCTTGCAGAATATCCAAACCATATTGCGCGTCACCAATTTCTACCATGGCAACGACGACATCGGCATTCTTGGCCGCAGCTTTTGCACGTTTGATACCCTCCTTTTCAATAACATCTCGACTGTTAGATCGTACTCCAGCTGTATCGCTCAAGATACATTTGATACCTCCCAGATTTAAAGATAATTCCAAGACGTCACGTGTCGTGCCAGCAATATTCGATACAATGGCGGCATCTTTTTGGGCCAGGACATTGAACAGACTTGATTTGCCAGCATTTGGAGGTCCAACAATGGCAATATTGAGCCCTTCTCGTACCAATTCTCCTCGTCGACTGTCTTGCAAATGAAATTCCATTTGTTGGCTCAACGTTTGCATTTGTGTCCGCACAGTACCCCAGATATTCCATTGTTGTACATCTTCTTTCACGACTCCGCCACCACCACCGCTGTTATCGTCGATATCATCGCCATTGTTATCGTAGTCACCATCACCCAAGGCTTCATCGTCTCCAAAATCAATAACAGCTTCGGCATGTGCTAATCCTTTGATCAGGATCTTCCGCCACAGTTCGTACTGTTGGGACAGCGTCCCGTCCAATTGTACCAGTGCCTGCTGTCGCTGTCGGGTCGTATCGGCCGATAACAGATCTGCCAGTGCCTCTACCTGCATCAGATCAAACTTACCAGAAGCAAAGGCACGCTGCGTAAATTCTCCTGGTTCCGCCAATCGATGATGCGGTTGGTGCGCCAGTACCTCCAACACATCGGTCACGACCGCCCGACTGCCGTGACAGTGCAATTCGACGACGGTTTCACCGGTAAACGACTGCGGTGCCGGAAAGTACAATACCAAGGCGTGATCTAAAACAACGAGTGGTGTAGTAGTAGGATTGGTATCTTTGTTGTTGGTTTGAGTTTGCGTTTGAGGTTGATACAGTTTACACAGAGCAGCTTGACGTGGTTTGGGAAACGCTCGTTGAGGATGTAACATGGCTTTGAGTGTTGCTTCGGCTCTAGGTCCAGAGATTCGAATCACAGCCAATGCCGTGGCTGTGTTGGACGATCCACTGCCCGAAGAAAGAGCAAAAATGGTATCGTCCTCGAAGTGCTGCTGCTGCTGTTCTTGTTGTTGTGATGCTGCTGCTGCTGCTGCTGCTGCTGCTGCTGCTGCTGATGATGATGAATCAATGGTGCTCTGTAGAAGCGTCGGCGATGCTTCATGTAATGCTGCTGCTGCTGCTGATGATGATAATAACGACAATGCCAGCTTTCGATGATTTTGTAAACAATCATTATTGGCTTTTCTTTTTCTTATTCTCCTGCTTTGGAATATTCCAGTGTTAGAATTTCCCGAGAAAAGACCTACTCGTTGTTTCTGCATCCGATCATATTGTTGAAGTGGATTGAATGCGGAAACGGTTGATGAGATGGCTGCTGTCCGACGACATATTATTCTCACGATACTATTCATGTTTAGTACAAGAATAACAACAGAAAGTATCCGAAAAGACGTTGGATACGTTTTATTATTCCAATCGAGATCCGTCCGTCTCCATTCAATTCTTCTTTTTTTTCTTAATGATGATTCGACTGTACTAGCTGGTATCATGAGATGATGATAGTATATATTATTACTATGATACTAATATTGTGAAATAATAATAGTAACGCGATGAGAGCTATGTCCCTTCCGAGATTTGCTTACGAATTGGTACGTCTTGAGAGAAGCTTGGCCACAGAGTGTGCTAATAACATATTCATAGAAAAAAACATCAGACTTCATACAAATTCAACGAGATCATGATGAGAGGAAAAGGTTTTTGGAGACGGCACACAGATTCTGTGGTCATCATCAATGAGAGAGACAGGACCTGAAACTCAATCGATCGGCAGCCACCCGGACTCGTATTTAATTGGTGTGAACGTCGTCTTTTTCCAAAAGGGACGAATCTCAAAAAATAAAATCTTGGGGCAATTATTCTTATTTTCAAATTGTACACTCTAATTTTATACTAGCTACTAGCTAGTAGACCTAGGTCGCTCTACTAGCTAGCTAGTAGTAGTAGCTACTACTACTAGCTAGTAGTCTAGTACTAGGCTACGGGTACTCTTCACAGGTAATGCAAATTATTGAAAGTGTTAAGTATGACGTAGGATTGGAACCCGTACGAGTGAAAAGCGAGTCCAGTCAGCACTTGGAGGATGTGCGTACCTACTACTGCAGCAGTAGTGTGTGTGTGCACTAAACGCCCTACTACTCCCTCTAGACTACTGTAGACTACTGGTACCAGGTACTGTGCTCAATAGAAAAAGGTTCAACGAAGCTATTAGCTAGTCTAGTACTAATAAATAACTCGTACTTCATCACATACATCATCATCGTCATCGTCAACAAAAACAAAGTCATCGTTTCCCGTCAAAACACAATTCTTCTACTTCTACAGCATTTTTATCTGGGCATGCTAGAGTCATCTACATTTTTTTTAATAACTTGACAACAAATCAACTAATCTACAATGCGTCTTACTAGTGCTCTTGTGTGGGTATCTTTAACTTCGGTGAGTTTCATCATGTTCCTTATTATTATTTTGTTATTGTTCTGGCTCCGTTACACCTCCACACTACACACACACACACTTCCAACATCAACAAAAAGACCGCCACCCACATCCGGATCAAGCACAGCACAACACAGCACAACAAAGAAATACACGGCAACAACAAATAATATGCATCACGATACATTGCTCTGTTGGGAATAACAAATCATGAAGAAAAAAATAGAATTCCGATCTCGTGCGAGTCATGTTAGATGTTAGCAACGCTGAGAAAGCAGCATCGTTATTCTACCGTTGGAAAGAGAGCTCATCCTGTCTTTGTCGTGAAGTTTCTACGTTGTACTTTCATGTTAACAACAAACATGGCTACCATCATTAGTACTATCATCCATCATGGGGGGGGTGTTCAACCAAACCAATAAAAAAAGCCACCCTTTTTTTCTTTGGAACAGCATATTCGACTCATTCGACTAAAAAATCGCGCGATTTTTCGCGCATTTTTGAAGTTGAGGTCACAAGATTTGTTCATTTTTTTTCTTTCAACGTTGCCCTCCTCGATCAAGACATCAATTCTACTATCCTTCTTGGATCGAAGTTCAGAGTGGCGGCTTCTTTTTGTTGATGTCTGCATGACGCGAAATCCTGGAACAAGATCTGTGTACACTGCACTGCTGTAGCGACAGCAAGCTACTACTACTAATAGCTAGCTCGAGCTAGTAGAGCCACTACTAGTAGCTAGCCAGCCACTTCTACTAGTAGTCAGGATGCCAATAATATTGTCCTGGGGGGTCTACATGGCCTCATGTGCAAAGTGCAAACCTTGCTCAAATAATAATCTCATTAATCTCATTCCAAAATTGTTCCTTTTTCTTTCTTCCTTATTCCTTCCCTATTAGGTCGCTACCGCTTTTGTGCCCATCAGTCGAACAACAACTGGTACTGCTACTGCTACCACCCAATTGGCTCAAGCTAGCGATGGCTCCTCCAACATTGCAGGACCACCCTATTCGGGACCTGCCGTAAAGCCTATTTTGGATTCTATCGAAAGTCCCGCCGACATGAAACGATTGGATATGCGTCAACTCAAACAGTTGGCAAATGAAGTTCGATGGGAAGTTTTGGAATCCGTTTCCAAGACAGGAGGTCACCTAAGTTCTTCTTTGGGAGTTAACGAACTAACGGTTGCTCTCCACTACGTGTTTGATATGCCAGAGGATGATATTGTTTGGGATGTCTCGCACCAATGTTACGCCCACAAAGTCTTGACGGGCCGACGACACAAAATGTCGGGACTTCGACAAGCCGGCGGAATTTCGGGATTCTGCAAGCGCAGTGAAAGTGAATACGATTCCTTCGGAGCCGGTCATTCCACGACGTCTATTTCTGCCGCCCAAGGAATGAGCATCGGAAAATCCATGCTGAACAAACGAAAGAACAATTGTGTTGCCGTGATTGGAGATGGTGCCATTACGGGAGGCATGGCGTACGAAGCAATGAACAGTGCGGGATATTTGAAAAACAGAATGATTGTCATTCTCAACGATAATGGACAGGTCAGTCTTCCTACGGGAACGCCCAGTGCCGGTGGTGTCGTGCCTGCCTCGCAGCTTTCGGCCTACACATCCAACTTGTTAGTGTCCAAGCCATTTCAAGACTTTCGATCCTTTGCCAAGTCTTTCAATAAGCTCTTACCTGGACAAGTCCAAGATGTCAACAAACGTATCGACGAGTATGCCCGTGGTTTGGTGTCGGGAGGAACCTTGTTCGAGGAACTCGGATTTTACTATGTTGGCCCAGTCGATGGCCATGATTTGGATAACTTGGTTCCTATTTTGGAGAAACTACGGGACAGCGACAGCAACAAGCCCGTTTTACTTCATTTGAAGACTGTCAAGGGATACGGATACCCTCCTGCGCTCGAGGCCAGTGACCGTATGCACGGAGTGGCCAAATTCAACCTCGCAACCGGTGTCCAGGTCAAGGGCAAGTCAATTGCTCCCAGTCTTACTTCCATTTTTGCCCACTCGTTGATTGATGCCGCCGCGGAAGACCGAACCGTCGTCGGAATCACCGCTGCCATGCCAGGTGGAACCGGTATGGACATTTTCGGCCGCCGCTTCCCCAAGCGAACCTTTGATGTTGGTATCGCCGAGCAACACGCCGTCACCATGGCCGCTGGTATGGCGTGTGAAGGCTTGAAGCCATTTTGCTGCATTTACTCTACGTTTTTGCAACGTGGTTATGATCAAGTGATTCACGACGTTGCTATTCAAAATCTACCTGTCCGTTTCATTTTGGATCGTGCTGGAGTTGTTGGTAACGATG
>Ga0100380_10006842_pt1 | contig 11508 bp, 10 predicted proteins | sample CryGeymeta201504_FD_80417 | JGI IMG/M metagenome (GOLD analysis project Ga0100380, IMG submission 80417) | Groundwater microbial communities from Crystal Geyser aquifers in Utah, USA - Crystal Geyser metaG 2015-04 | ecosystem: Environmental > Aquatic > Deep subsurface > Groundwater | place... | reverse complement strand
CGTCGCATAGGCCGCTGTCACAGTCGCGTCCGCTGCTGCACGAGTCGCCGATGGCGCGGTTGCCGGCGCGTGAGCAGACCAGGACGAAGCTCGCGCCGTTGGCCAGGGGGAAGCAGCCCAGGCTGGGCGCGCAGCCGCCCATGGGATCGCAGATCTGCGTGCACATCGGTCCCGTGGGGGCGTCGGTGTCGCACAGGCCGCTGCGGCACGTGCTCGAGCCCGACAGCGGGCACGACGCGCCGATGGCGTCCGGGCCCAGGATGTCGCTGGGTGGTACGCAGATGGGCCCGCTCGAGCCGAAGGCCACGTTGCAGGTGTAGGGCGGGACGCCGAGGGAGGTCGCGCGGTTCGGGCAGTCCGCCGCCGAGTCGCAGCTCGCCGTGCAGCCCTGCGCGCTCAGGCACAGGCCGGTCGCGCACTCCGTGCCGCCCACCGTGCACGGCTTCTCGATGTCCACGCACACCTTCGGGTCTCCGGGGCTCGGGCGCGTGCAGGCGAAGCCGGAGGGACAATCGGTCGCGCTGCTGCAGTCGCGCGTGCACGTCCCCGAGCCGCCCGCGGGACCGAGGCAGAGCCCCAAGGCGCAGCTCGCGGGCGTCGACACCGCGCAGCCCACGCCCGTGTCGTCGTGGACGCAACGGCCTCCGGCGCACACATGCTCATTGGCGCATTGGCTGTGCACCGTGCATGTGCGGCTGCACAGGCGCGCTCCGCCCACGTCGGCGACGCATAGGCCGCTCGCGCAGTCGGGGTCGATCGTGCAGCGATCCAGGTAGTGGCCCGTCCCGGGGGGCGTTCCGGAGTCGACCGGCGGTGTGCCTGAATCGACGGGCGGCGTGCCCGAGTCGACGGGCGGCGTGTCCGAGTCGACGGGCTGGCCGGAATCCACGGGCGGCGTGCCCGAGTCCATGGGCGGGACTCCGCCATCGTCCATCGACATGCCCGAGTCCGTGCCGACCACGCATTGGCCGATGTCCGAGCACAGCAGATCCCCCGCGCAGTCGCGATCCGCCCTGCAGTCCTGTCGGCAGCTTCCGGCGTTGCAGTACATGCTTCGGCCGCATTGGGAGTTGAAGTTGCACTCGTTGCCCGCGCAACCAGCGACCATCAACGCGAAGACCGTCCCCCAGAGGAGCGCGGCGGCCAGGGCAGAGTGTCGATGCACCGACGCATCGTAGCAGACCTCGTGCGCTGCGAGGCGTCCCCGCAGGCAGCAAAAGACGCCAGCGGCAGGCGGGCGCGGTGGAATGCGCACGTGGGGGCCAGCGCTCGAGCGACCCGCGCGTGTCGCCCGCGTCTGCCCCCACATTGCCGCGACCCTTCGCCTAGGTTAAGCCCCTCGCATGAGTGAAGCTTCGATCCAGGGCAAGGTGCTGATCACGGGCGCGAGCGGGTTCATCGGGAGCCGCCTGAGGGATCGCCTGCTCGAGCAGGGCGTCGATGTGCTGGCCCTGCGTCGACCCGGTTCGCCGCCGGCCAAGCGCGGTCGCAGCGTGGAGCTGAGCTACGAGGACGAAGCCGGCCTCGAGGCCATGATGAAGGCCGAACGACCCGACTACGTCTTCCACGTCGCGGGCGTCACCAAGGGGGTCAGCTACGCGGACTTCCAGCGCGGCAACGTGATGCCGACCAGGAACCTGGCCCAGGCCGCGGCGCGCTCGGACGCCGATTTGAAGCGCTTCGTGCTCGTGTCCTCGTTGGCGGCCTATGGTCCCGCGGAGCGCACGCAGCCCGTGGCCGAGACGCACAGGCGTCGGCCCGTGGAGCACTACGGTCGCAGCAAGCTCGAGGCCGAGGAGGCGCTCGAAGCGGTCGCAGGCTTGCCCATCACCATCGTGCGCCCGAGCGGCGTCTACGGCCCCGGGGACGTCGACTACTTCCAGCTCTTCCTCTCCGCCCACCGCGGCTGGAACGTCTACTTCGGCAACGAGACGCGCCGCTTCTCGGCCGTCTACGTCGACGACTGCGTGCGCGCGACGCTGATGGCCGCCGCCAGCCCCGGCAGCCTCGGCCGCGGCTACTTCCTCACCGACGGCGTGCCCACGACCTGGGGCGAATTCCAGGAGCGCGTCGTGCGCCACACTCCGCGTCGTGTGCGCACCCTGCGCCTGCCCGAAGCCCTGGTCACGCTGGCCGCCCACGGAGGCGAGCTGTTGACCCGCATCGACGGCAAGGCCCGCCTGCTCAACCGCCAGAAGGCCATCATGAGCGCGCAGGAGTGCTGGACCTGCAGCGGAGACGCCGCGCGCGAGGACTTCGGCTTCGAGGCCGAGGTGCACCAGGAAGAGGGCGTGCAGCGCACGGCCGCCTGGTATCGCGAGCAGGGCTGGCTCTGACCACTCCCTCGGCCCGAGCCCTCCCGAGTGCTCGTCGACTCGTCACTTTTTTGCCCCGCCCGATCCGGGCGAGGTACTCGAACCTCAAGAGCGATACCCGGCGGGCGAGCCGGTTCCGTCTCGGGAGGTTTTGCGAATGAAAAAGACGACTCTGCTTCGACTCGTGCTCTGCGCGACCACGATGGGCTGCGCTTCGACCTCCGAGGTCTCGAGCCCCACGCCTGAGCTCACGGCCCAGGCCACCACGGGCGCCGAGGCGACCGACACCACCCTCCTGGCCGACGCGACCGCGCTCCACGCGCTCGACGACGCGACCAGGGCCAGCACCGACACCTCCCTGGCCTCGCTGCCACAGGCGCCTTGGTCCGGCCAGCCCCTCGAGGCCGACGGCGACAACGCCTCGGTCGTGCATGCCTGGAGCCTGGCCGAGAACAGCACCTTCTGCGCGCCCCTCAGCCTCAGCAGCGACGCCATCGGCGACGCCCACGCGCGCACCTCCTCCCTGGCCGGCGGTTGGGCCATCGAATTCGATCAGCACGGCGCCCCCGGCGTGCGTGAGAACGGCACCACCTGCGCCCACTGTGGACGCGGCACCTTCGGCATCGCCGGTACCGGCATGAGCCCCGACGAGGTCTTCGACATCGACGACGACGCGCCCGTCACGCCCACCTTCAGCGACGGCAGCGTCGTGCAGGTCGCCGACGTCGAAGAGGGCGTCGCCAGCGCCACCCTCACCGTCCAGGGTCAAGGCTGCGTCTACCAGGTCTGGTCCTTCCTCGGACAGGACCACCTCGACGCCCTGCTCTCACACCTTCGCTTCGTCAGCGTCGACGCTCCGCACGGCGACACCGCCGTCGCGTCCATCCAGCACTGAGGCTCGGCCAGGTCCGCCGATCCCCGGTCGCGCTCCGCGGCTGGGGATCGCACGCGTTGGGGGTACGAGCACCACGTCAGTGCCGGCAACATCACGTGCGGGTATGATGGCCGTGTGATGAGGGAGTGGAACGACGACGCTGTCTTCGGACACCTCGAGTGCCTCGTGCAGCAAGCGCCGGTCGGCCGGGTCCAGTGCATCCCAGCCCTCGCTCGCGGCGATGCGTCCATCGGGCAGAAGCGTGGCCCACAGGATCTGTTCATGGGCCGGTGCCGGCAGCAGCACGCGAAGGCCCTCCGGCCGCGCGCCGTGACTCGCTGCACCTCGAGCCTCGACGCGGCTGCACAGCCAGAGCGCGAACAGCGCGCACAGCGGACACATCCTCGTCGCTGGCGGAATCATCTCAGCCCTACGACGCTCGGCGCGCGCCTTCGGTCTGACCTCAGAGCACCAGGCGCACGCCGCCCAGCTCCTCGATGCGGTGCGGGAAGTGGTCGCCGGGCGTGCCGATGAACATGTAGTTCTTGGGCACGTCCAAGCGCTCGGCCAAGAGTTCAATCAGCGCGGGTGTGAACTCGCCCTTCACGGCCACGAAGTCCATGCGCAGGTTCGGGTAGAGCCTGTCGATCTCCCGCAGGTGGTCGGCCAGCTGGGGCGGCGGCTCTTCGCCCTCCCGGTACACGTGCACGATTTTCATGTGCGACGTCTGCTCGTTCTCCATCACGTAGAGCGCGGCGCGGTTGACCTCGGCGGGGTCGTCGCCCTTGGCGAAGTAGACCACGACCCGGCTGTTGATCTGATCGATCTTGCGCCGGATCGCGCCGTACACCGCGTCGCTCAGGCGGTCGAGGCGCTCGGCGATGGCGCGCGAGACGAAGAGCGCGGCCTTCATGATCTGGATGCGCAGGAACATCGCGCCCACGACGGCGACGGAGGCCAGGAAGTACTTCAGGAAGAGCACGAGGTTGCCGAAGTCGAGCATCACGTTGCCCGCGAGGCCGAGGAGCACGGCGGCCAGGGCGACGACCACGGCGGGCCAGCTCGCCTTCACGGCGCGTGGGAGCCGACCGCGTTTGACCTTGAGCAGCATGTTGCCGATGGCGAAGAGCGCCATCACCGACAGGAAGGAGATGGTGTAGACGCCCGCCAGCTTCCCCACTTCGCCCGCCGTCGCGTACAGGATGGACACGCTGATCAGGAAGAAGGCGATGATGATGTAGTGGTTGGTCTTGCGCGACTTGTTCTCGCGCAGCAGCACCTGCGGCAGGCAGCGGTCGAGGCTCATGCGGCGCATCAAGCCCGTGACGCCGACGAAGGACGTGAGCACGGCGCCCGAGAGCACGAGCACGGCGTCGATGCTGATCCACATGCCCAGCCACGGTCCGACCGCGGTCGTGCCCATCTCTGCGAGCAGATCCGGCGGCACGCTCTGGATGTGCGCGAGGGGCAGGAGCCCCAGCGCGAGCAGGCTGATCCACGGGTTGAAGATGGCCACGGCCATCCACATGTTGCGGAGCGTCTTGGGGAAGACGCCTTCCTTCTGCTCCTCGATGAAGTTCGCCGAGCTCTCGAAGCCGCTGATGCCCAGCATGGCCGCGGCGAAGCCGAAGAAGAGCGCGTGCATCAGCCCCTCGGGTGACGGCGTCTGCCAGTTCGCGCTCAGCAGCGCGGGGCTCTTGATCACGGCGTAGCTGCCGACGACCACCAGCACGCTCAGGGTCAGCATGTGGAAGAGGAAGATCACGACCGCGACCACCGCGGACTCGCTGATGCCCACCAGGTTCAGGATGGCGAAGAAGCCGAGCAGGCCGATGGTCGCCCAGAAGATGTTCAGGCCAGCGTAGAGGTTGTGCGCGTAGTGCATCGCTTCGCCCGCGCTGATCACGGCCGTGGCCACGTAGCTGAGCAAGGTCAGGCAGGCCGCCGCCGCCGCGAGCTTCTTGTTCGTGGTGTTTAGCAGCACCGTGTAGGTGCCGCCGTTGAGCGGAAGCGCGCTGCCGACCTCGGCGTAGACCTTGCGGAAGAGGTAGAGCACGGCGACCACGATGCCGAGCACGATGGGCGCGTAGGCGCCGGCCTGCGCCGCGCACAGGGCCGAGACGTAGAGGCAGCTGCTCGTGATGTCGTTGCCGCAGATGGCCGTCGACGGAAGCGTGCCGAGCGTGTGCTTGTGGGCCTGGTCGAGCCTCGAGATCTCCACGTTGGAGGTGTCGAGGTCGTCGATGCGGCAGGACTGTCCCCAGCCCGCGAATTCCCACGCTGCGTCCGCTGCGGCCGCGCTCTTGATTTGGGACATGGCGGCGAAGGTTCCCGTTCGCATGCGCCACGTCAAGCGCCACGCGTATCCTCGTCCGCGGGCGTGTGCTCAGTTCAGCAGCGGCAGCAGGAAGAGCGCCAGCGTCGCGGCCCAGCCCACGCCCCAGACGAGCGAGCGTAGCGTGCCTGTGCCCGCGATGTAGATGATCGGATAGGCCAGGCGAGCCAGCAGGAAGGCGGCGCAGAGTCCGGTCGCGAGGCTGATGTCAGCGTGCGTGACGTGGCCCACGAGCACGGCCGCGGCGAAGGGCGGGAAGGCCTCGATGCTGTTCATATGCGCCGCCAGCGCCCGGCCACCCCAGCCGGTGAGCTGAGCCTGCTGCTTGCGCGGCTCGGCGCTGTCGTACTTGCCGAGCTCCTTCATGGCGCGGGCGACCGGCGCCTTGGTCAGCAGCACGATCACGAAGGCGATGGCGATGGAGGCGAGGGGAAAGGTCATGGCCGCCGAGCGTACTCGCTTCCGTTCTCGCGGCCATCGGGCGCGGGCCGCACGCTGGCGTCGCCTTACATCGCGAGGGGATCGCCGTGGTAGTGGTAGTGCCCGTCCGGTTGGGTGTGGGCGTGGTGAGCGTCGGTGCCGAAGCTGGCCGAGGGAGACATGGGGTCGTAACGCCAGGCGGTCGCGAGGTCGAAGCAGCCGATGCGCCCATCGCCTACGCCGAAGCAGCCCGCGGCGAGCAGATCGACCACCACGCCGTTGAGCATGATGGCGTCGAAGGACATCAAGGACAGGCTCGTGGACGCGCTCGCGGCCGTGGGGTTTCGCGCGAACTCGAAGCTCTAGGTGATCTCCGCGGTGGGGGTGGCGAAGGCGGCGCTGGCGTCGCCGAAGTCGTGGTTCGGGATGGCGTTCGAGGTCAGGACGCAGGTGCTCGTGCCGGCCACGATCTCGACCTCGCTCTGGAAGTCCGTCGCGCGCTGCAGATCCGTCACCGAGGCCACGGTGCTGCGAGCGTAGTCGGCGCAGTCGCCGCTGCGGTTACTGAAGTCGGCGTCCGTGATGTCCGTCGCGCTCGCCATGCCCGAGTCGGAGCCCGAATCCGATCCGGAATCGAACGCCGCGTCCGTGGCTGCGTCGGGCGCGCTCGATTCGTCACCACACGCGCCGATCAGGAGCGCACACAGGAGCCAGGCGAGTCGTCTCATTCATCCTGTATGCGGTTGGGGTCTCCGCGGGTCAATGATGGAGGAAGCTCGTTCGGCCTGCGTCTACGGCGCCGGCTCGCCCTCCGGCAGGACCACGCGGAAGGTCGATCCTTCGCCCACGCGGCTCTCGATCTCGAACTCTCCGTCGAGCAGATCGAGCATGCGGTCCACGATGGTCAGGCCGAGGCCGACTCCGCCCTGGCTGCGCTCGTCGCTGCCGTCCACCTGGTAGAAGGCCTCGAAGATGCTCGCGAGCTCGTCCTCCGGGATGCCGATGCCCGTGTCCTCCACTTCGAACACGACCTCGTCGTCGCGGCGCATGGCCCGGAGCGTGATGCGCCCGCCCTCCTCGGTGAACTTCACGGCGTTGACCAGCAGGTTCAGCAGCACCTGGCTCAGCTTCCCGCGGTCCGTGAACAGGCTCGACAGCGACTCGTCGCGATCGACGGACAGCTCGATGGACTTCGCCTCCACCATCCAGCGCACCGATCCCTCGACGTTCGCCAGCAGCTCGGGCACGTCGACCTGTGTCGTGTGCACGGCGAGCTTTCCCGCCTCGGCGCGGGTCAAGCTCAGGAGGTCGTCGACGCGCTTGTTCAGCGACTCCGCCGCACGGCGCATCTGCACATGGGCTGAGCTGGCCTGCTCGTTCACGTCACCGTAGAGGCCGGCCTCGAAGAGCTCGAGCGTGCCCAGGATGCCGTGCAGGGGCGTGCGCAGCTCATGGGTGACGTTGGCCAGGAGCAGCGTGCGTGCCTCGCGTGCAGCGATCAGCTCCACGGTTCGGGCACGCAGGCGCTCCTTGCGCAGACGCAAGGAGCTCGTCAGGCGCGAGGTGAGGAGGCCCGAGGTGCCGAGCATGAAGGCCGCGTAGACGAGGGCGACGATGGTCTGGAAGCCGTCGGGGGCGACCGTCGCAGACATGGGCGGCGGGATGAAGGGCAAGAGCCCGAAGTAGGTCGCGAGCGTCACGCCCAAGTGCATCAGGAAGGCCACGGCCGCGGCCAGCAGCGTGATGCCCGTGTTGGCCAGGAGCCCAAGCACGCTGATGGTGATCACGTAGACGGCCAGGAGCGGACTCAGCGGCCCACCCGTGAGGTAGATGGCGCCGGTCATGGCGAGCAGGTCGGCGAGGGTGTTGAGGCTCTGCGTCCACAGCACGCCGCGATCCGCACGCAGCCCGGCCCAGGCGATGGTGTTGGCCACGAGCTTGAAGGCGATCACGGCGTAGATGCCGTGCACGTGGGGCGTGATGCCGCTGCGTCCGGCGACGTAGGCCAGGAGCGCGAAGGTCAGCGTGACGCCGTAGCCAGACGCGATGCCAGCGCGCAGGCGGGAACGCCACGCGGGGCTCTCGATCTCGCTCAGGAAGGCCGGAGTACGCACGGACGGCGGCCGGCTAGGCCTCGCCGATCAGGGCTCGCACGCGACCGAGCAGCGCCATCATCGGGAAGGGCTTCACGAAGTAACCGTCGGCGTGGAGCTCCTCGGAGTAGCGCTTGGCGTGCTCCTCGTCCGTGTAGACCGCGCTCATCAAGAGCACGGGCGTGCTCCGTCCCCTGTCCGTGCGCTTGACCTCGAAGCAGACCTCGAAGCCGTTCTTTCGCGGCAGCTGCACGTCCACGACCATCAGGTCCGGGTGATCGAGCTCGAAGAGATCGAGCGCCTGCTGGCCCGTGCGGGCGATCAGGATGTCGTAGCCGTGCGCACGCAAGTAGGTGGTCATGATGTTCAGGCTGAGGGGATCGTCTTCGACCACGAGTACGCGCTTCATCGCCGCCTCCAAGCCGGAGAATAGCACCAACCTGGGTATTCGCGATCTGGGGCAGCCCACCACACAGGCGTGGAGGTGGGCCTCACGCGTCCGCGAGCAGGGGTGCGCTGACGGCCAGCAGCGTGACCGGTACGTCCCCGGAATTCGCTGCGCGATGGGCCGTGCCGGCGAGCAGCGTGCAGCCCTCGCCCGGTCCGAGCGTCACCGTCTCGTCGTCGAGCCCGAGCGTCAGCTCGCCCGAGAGCACATAAAGCACATGGTCTCCGCGGCAGATCTGTGGATCCTCGAAGCCCGGCGCGAAGCGCAGCAGTACCACGCCGGGCGTCTCGACGAGCTTCTTCTCTTCGAGTGGATGACCGCCAGGAGTCCAAGGCAGGGCGGGGAAGGGCAGACGCACGAAGCTCATGGCGTGAGTGTACCCGACGTGTCGCTTGCCCTCGGGCGCGGGGATCATTATGTGACCTGGGCGGCTGTGTGGTCGCCCGGACTCGTCCCTCCGCCCCGGCGGAGATTGGGAGAAATCATGAGCAAGAAGCCTGTGCAAGTCGTCGCGGCCATCGACTTTGGACCCGAGTCCGAGCGTGTGCTGAAGGTGGCCTATCAGTGGGCCCGCGGTGGCGGATCCGTGCACGCGCTGCACATCGTGTCCGGCTTCCGTGGCGTCACGCCACATCCCGACAAGACGGAGACGCAGGTGGCGGACGCCATGGTGCGCCTCGAGGCCCACGTCACGAAGCACTGGCTCAAGCTGTCGGACGCGCCGAAGCTCTTCGTCCACGTGCTGCGCGGCAGCAGCGTCCCAGACCAGATCATCGAGCTGAGCTACGAGGCCCACGCGTCGATGGTGGTGATGGGCAACCCGGGCGACAAGGGCGGATCCGTCGTCAGGAAGGTCGTGCATATGGCGCGCTGCCCGATCGTGGTCGTAAACGACGTGGACTACAGCTCGGAGGGCTTCCTGCCGCCCTTCAAGGTCTGCGAGACCTGCCGCGACGACCGCATGGCCGGCATTCGCTGGTACTGCGACACACACCGGGACGCCGCATCCCACGATGCCAAGGAGATCGCCTGAGCCACGAGGGCTCGTCCGAGCCCGTCACTTCAGCTTCCCGCTCTCGCTCGGGCCCGGCGCTGATTCACTCGGCCGCGCTGACCCTCACTCCGCCGCGGCGCTCGCTACGGGCTCTTCCAGGCTGCGCAGGATGCGCTCGCCGTACTCGTGGATGACCTCGGCCTCGTGGCGCGCGGAGATCTCGGCGCGACTGAGGTAGCGCTCGAGCACTTCGCGGCGCTCCGGATGGCGCACGGACTGTTCGAGCAGGAGCTCCGCCACGGCCTCCTGCGTGAGCAGACGCGCCAGGCGCTCGGCGTGCAGCATGGCCAGGCGGAAGTCGCGCTTCGGATCCCAGTTCTTCAGGAAGCGCTCGGGCCATTCGGCCAGCGGCTTGCCCCTTAGCGCCTTGGCCTTGTCCGCCGCCGTGCTGAGCAAGAGGTGTTGCTGCGCGGAGAGGGAGGCGAGCTTCACGCGCGCGACCGAGCGCACGAGCGGATCGCGCGCCGAGAGCGCGGTCATGCGCGCCTCGGCCAGCTTGGCGACGAAGCGCTTGGGCTTCTTCACCATGCCCATCAGCGTGTCCTTCATGGCCATCAGAGCCTGGATCTGGCTCGTGCCCTCGTAGATGGGCAGCACCATGGCGTCGCGCAGCAGCTTCTCCGCGCCGAACTCCTTGGTGTAGCCGTTGCCGCCCAGGATCTGCACCGCCAGGCGCGCGTGCTTCACGGCGTTCTCGGCCGCGGCGTACTTCAACAGGGGCGTCAGGCGCCGCGCCGCGCGCGCGTGGCGCTTCTGCTTGCGCTGGAGCTTCTTCTTCGCGTCGTCGTCGAGGTCGGTGGCGAAGCGTAGCTGGATCGAGAGCTTCTGGGCGATCTCCTCCTCGTAGGCCGCGGTGACGGCGACGGCGCGCACGGCCTCGATGTCCGAGCGCATCTCGTCCAGGTAGTCCGCCAGCATCTCGTGGCGGTCGATGGTCTTGCCCATGGAGCGCCGCTCCGCCGCGTACTCGCGCGCCATGCGGTAAGCACACTCGCTCAGCCCGAGGGACTCGAAGCCCACGCCCAGGCGCGCGTTGTTCATCAGGATCAGCATGTAGCGGAAGCCGTCGCCGCGTTCGCCGATGAGCTCGGCCTGGGCGCCGTCGAAGGCCAGGGCGCAGGTGGACGAGGCGTGGTGACCGAGCTTCTCCTCCAGGCGCGTGATCTCGACCTGCCGCACCTTCGTGCCGTCGGGCAAGGTGCGATGCGCCGGCACCAGGAACATGCTCAGACCGTCCAGGCCCGCCATGGGCGCGTCGGGATCACTCACGGGCTCGGTGCGTGCGATCACGTAGTGCCACTCGCCGTGGCCCGAGCTGATGAAGATCTTCTCGCCCGTGACGTGCCAGACGCCGTCCGCGTCCAGCTCGCCACGACAGCGCAGCGCCGCCATGTCGCTGCCCGCGTCCGACTCCGTGATGTCCATGGAGCCCCAGCTCTCGCCTGCCACGACGGAGCGAATCAGGTGCTCGAAGCGTGTCTCGGTGATGCGCATGGTCGCGGGATCGACCTTGGTCGTGCCCTCTCGAATCGAGAAGATCAGCGCCGCCATGGCCATGCCGCCGTGGAAGCCGTGGTGCGTCATCACCGAGACGTCCGCGCGCGCGAGCATCTCGGAGACCAAGAAGGAGATGAGCATGGGCGCGTTCATGCCGCCGAACTCGCGTGGCACCGTCAGGCCGTGCAGCTCGAGCTCCGCGAGCTGTCGGAAGACGGCCTCGAGGCGTTCTGCCTGGACCACTTCTCCGTCGACGATGTGGTTGTCCTGGCTGTCGAGCTCGGCCGCGTAGGGCGCGATCTGCTCCGCCGCCACCTGTCCCGCGAGCTCGAGGATGTCGCCGTAAAACTCGCGCGCCTCCTCGAGGTTGCTGAAGCCGCCCTCGTCGTGGAATTCCTTCTCCGTCAGTCGGACGACGTGTTCCCAGTCGACGCCTCGCTCGAAGTAGTAACGGAGGTCTTCATTGTCTCGG
>Ga0100380_10006828_pt1 | contig 11523 bp, 9 predicted proteins | sample CryGeymeta201504_FD_80417 | JGI IMG/M metagenome (GOLD analysis project Ga0100380, IMG submission 80417) | Groundwater microbial communities from Crystal Geyser aquifers in Utah, USA - Crystal Geyser metaG 2015-04 | ecosystem: Environmental > Aquatic > Deep subsurface > Groundwater | place: USA... | reverse complement strand
TACATAATCAAAATTATCAAATTTATTTACTGGCTTACGAAAGAAAGTTATTCATTTTTGAATCTAAATTTATGTATTTATTTACTTTTTGTTTTTGGTTTTACTGCTTCTTGTTCTTTACTAATAATATTCATTACATCTTCAATCATCATTTCTTCTTTAACTTTGTCGTTATTTTTTTTATTCTCTCTTTGAGACATTATTGAGTCTTTGTAAATTACTTTCTCTCTGAATGTTTTAAATTTTTCATATTCTTCTACTGAGCTTTTGATTTTGGTTGTATTTGTAGGCTTATTGCTGTTATTTGTCTTATCATTTTTGTCGTTAAATAATTTATTATCATTCTCATGCTTTTCCATAATATAATCATTCTCTGTATTAATTCTTTCAACATACATCTCCTTCTTCTCTTTTTCTATACTCTCTAATATACCTTTAGCATCCACTCTTCTTTCTTGTAATAGCTCTAATTCATTTAAATACTCGTCTATTTTCTTATTTATCTTTTTCTTCTTAACAGACTGTTTTGATAAAACTTTATTAATATCAATTATATTTCTATTAGTAGTTTCATCACGAATAGAGTAAGGATCGACAAAAAGTTGTGCTTTACGTCTTTGCTGTTTTATCAATGCTAAAAATCTCCTACTTTCGCTCTTACGGTCTTTTTCCATTTGCTCTATACGTTTTTGTTCTAGGTCTTCTTTGTTCCATACTTTTTGTATGTTTTTATAGTCGTCTTCGTAGGCTTTGAAGATTTCTGTTTTGTTGCCAGTTTTTTCTTCTTCTTGTACCTAAGTAAGTTTGAGTTAAGAAGTAGTTTGATATTTATGTATTTATATTATAAATTATAAAATGATTATAAGTTGTTACTTACCTTCTTTTCAATGGAAAGTTCTTCTTTCTTTTTGTATTTCATTTGCAAGATGTAATCTAAAGTTAATTGTTAGATGTTAATTTATGTTAATTTATGTTTAATATGTTTATTTAATATGTTTATTTATTATGTTTTATATAACTTACTGTCATATTCTTGTATGGAATGGAATTTGTAATTGTCTAATAAATGTTCTACTTTTGCTTTAGACTGAAGTAAATGATTTTCAAAGTTGACTGATTTTTCAATCTCGTTTTTAATCATTTTCATTGATCTAGGATCTTCGCTATCAGGACGTTTCCAATGTATTTGTGTTTTACTCGGATTCATAGCCGTCTTTACTCTTGGCTTTTCTGAATTTCTGTTCAAAATCTCAAAAGTTGGTCTCCTTTGTTTTGTATAGTTTAAAAGTTCTTGTCTAGAATAAAATAAATTTTTATTATCAAACTATATAATTATTTACGTATCAATATTATCATTTTTCTTTTTCAACTTATGATCAATATTATCAACAGTTCCTCTAAAATTCATACTATTAAAACTTTCTGGGTTCACTACAAACTTTTTCTTATAAATATCTTCATCTTTAGTAACTTTTTTATTTGAATTAAGTATATCTGCAACAGGCTTTAATAGTTGTTTGTAATTCTTAATTTCTGTTTCGAATAATGCTTTGTCGTTATTAATTAGTTCTAAATATTCATTTTGTCTATCAAGATTTTCTATTAGCGAAGACTCCTTTTTTTCTGTAACTAAAATATTTGTAAATAGTGTAAAATATTGTATGTTGTTAATAATTGTTAATAAGTCATTTGATTAGTTAGTATTATTACATTTTGTGTCTCGTTTATTTTTATTAGCGAACTTATTAATGAAGTCTCCATAGTCTTTTCCTTTAGGTGGCTTTGCAGTTTTTGGTTTTGATCTTTCGTTTATACTCATTTTGGAACGTCCAAGGCGCTTTTTCTTCTCGCTTCCGTCATTAGTGTCAGTGTTAAAAATATTTTCTTTGGTTTCTAGTAATTTTTGACGGAGTGTGTTGATATCAATAACTTTTTCTTTAAAAGAAGTCTCCATAAATATTCTCTTTTTTTCATTTAAATTTGAACTTTGATAAAATTTGTCTTGCAAATAGTAATCTAACTACATTATAAAAATATTTAAATACCAATTCAAAGAAAAGAGGATTTTGTCTGAATAATACATTTTCAATTTTATTTCCTGATTTTATTAACTTATAGCGGATATTTGATAATTTTGTCAAGATGGAGATATCATTTTTAAATATAAGCTCAAATTTATTAAATAAACTGTTTAGTTTTAATTTTTCTTTAAATTTTCTTAAGTAATCTTCAAATGAAGTTATGAGTTTTTCAATAGTTTGGGCTTTTCCATTTGCAGATCCATTTTTTGTTTCGAGAAAGTCCATTTTTATTATTTAAAATCAATTATAACTTAATTGTTGTAATAGTTATAATTATAACTAAATTGTTATTATAATAGTTTTAATTATAATTATTATAAAATGAAATAAAGTAATTAACAATTAAAAAAAATTAAAGAAATATAAAAAAATTATTATATTAGTAATAATTTAATAACATGTTAATTAATTGTTTTATTTAACTTAAATCTAAGAACTTAAGAATTAAGAATTAAAGCTAAATTACTTAAACTTAAGATCTTATGAATAATTATCTTCTCTCTCAGCAGTGTCATTATTATCAGCTTCATCAGGAGTTTTAGCAAAATTCAAGAAGTGTGATGGTCTATGTATTTCATGATAGAAATCTTTTGGATTTGACAAGACAAGGTTATATTTTAAACTATTAACATGTTGTATTCCAATATAATTATAATTCCATATTTCATTATCTGGGACCATGAAGAATCCTAAAAACTTGTCACTGAGTAACATCTGGACTTTTTCAAAGCAGCCATCTGTATAGCCTTGAGGGTTATTTGAAGTATCCTTGTTATTTCTGCCCCATTCAAGACCTAAAAGAAATAAATAAGAATATTAATAAGATTAAGATTATTAATAATTAGTTATTTGTAACTACCTTGAGGAGTTAGTTTATAAGAGGTAAGTGTGCAGGAACCTTGTGTAAAACTACATGTGATAACTACGCTCACTTCTACATCCCAAGTTGGGTTATCTGCAAGTAGTTTTGAATGAGTAGTACAATCATGTGGAAGTAGTTGTTGGAATTCATTTGGTTGAGTATGTAACCATCCTAATGGTTCTAAGTCTTTCAAATATACATGTTCAGGAAGCTGAGTTGGTAGTATCACACTTTGATGTGTTCCAGTTTGAGGGACTATAACTATACATCTTACTTCTTTAACCTAAAATATAAATAAGTATTAGTCAAAAAATTTCTTATAAAATTATTATTAAAACTTACCATTGGGTTATCTTGAGGGCTTACTCCGAATAGATAGCCAGCTACTTGTGTTCTTAAATCAGAAATAGTTATAAACTTCTTTAGTATATTCTTAGGCATTACATAAGTAAATCCATTGTCTCTTATATCTTCAGAATTAATGAAAATATGATTTGTTCTCAAATGTAAACTTGCTGCTGATATTGCTCTTACTCTCCATTCGGTCTTTGACCAGAACTTTTGTTGTTCGTAAGGTGAAGATGTGGCTACTAGCATTTGTTCTCCATGAATATTTGTTGTCTTAGTTACTTGAGAAGTTATTTGAGAGGCCTCAGTAGTTTTCTTGTCAATTTCTAATAAAGTTTTATTATTTTGTCCTGGTGGTCCTGTTGGAGTAATTTCCATACCAAGAATGATATCTCTAATTTCAGATTGGGTTAAACTTGCAACATTTACATTGTTTTTTTTGCCATAATCTGCTAAGATTAAGTTCTTTAATTCTACTTCAACTTTAATCCATTCTTCATCTGTAAGGGAAGGCCATATGTGATGTGGTTGAGTTATTGTAGTTTTATCAGGCTTTAGGATAATTTTTGATTTTTCATGGTTAACATGAAGAGCTCTAAGTATTAAAATTAGTCTAGAGAAAGCAGTAAATGAAGGAACAGAGGTAAGCCAATCATCATAAAGATTGAACAAAACCATTTGTGGTTCAGTAGCTTTTAAAATTAAATCTCCTAATTTTTCAATCTTTAAGCAAGCTTGGAACGGAAGTTGTAATTCAGAACCTTTAATAACGATATTTGGGAAGTCAAGAAGATGGACTTCTAACGGATCTAACATACCTTTTCTTGTAACTATAATTTGCTTTGGTTGTTCTTCAACTGGTAAGCATCTGATTAAGGCTGATACTTCCTCTGCTGTTTTCCATTTAGCTAGTTGACCTAAACGTTTTTGACCTGCCCATACACTAGTATGAATAATCTTAAGGAATAACTGTCCACTTCTAGGATTGAAAATAAAGATAGCTCCATTGATAGGCTTAGTTGTAAGATTTCCTTCGAAGGTCTTATGAATAGTAACTCTATAAACGTTAGTATCATCAACAAACCAAATAATTTGATTAGAGAATAGTTCAGAGTAATTTTGAGAGTTTAGATAAGGCTCAGTTGGTTCAGAACTGTATAATTGAAGACCTTTTCTTATTCTTTCTCTTAGTACATAGAGTGCTGGATTTGATTTCATAATTTTATTCATTGCTTGTTGCATTAGAGGTTTTAGACCTGGGAACCAATTTCCATATCCTGAGTGTAAGTTATAAGCTAGATCGACTCCAACTAGTACTCCTGTTGGTGATGGGTAAATTGACATATTATCTGTAGTATAATCTAAGAATTTTGTTCTGGAATATCTTTCAATATCATGAGAGTCATAGTCTCCCCATCTTAGTTGAACATCAACCCAGAATTTAGTAGAGCTTGTTCCATCATAAGAATCTTTGTTATCTGAAATTAGACTTGGTTTGGAAATCTGCCATTTAAAAGAAGCAAATAGTAAAATATCAGCACAACTACTGTTCATTTTATAACTTTTACGAGGATGGATTGTTTCTTTTTGTACTGTCTCGATTTCAAGTGAGTCCATTTCCATATCAAATACTTGACAAAGATCCATTACGACACATTCATGAATCTTTTGCCATAAATGTGCTCTGAAAATTTGAATTAAAGAAATTTTCAATGTAGGAATTTTACCGTGCATGAATATACCTGTTAAATCAAGTTGTACTTGGAAACCAACATATACATTTGATCTATTGATTGTAGGAGACCACCATAATGTAAATCTTCTGTTAGGAATTTGGTTTAGACCAGACCTTTGAGCGTGAGTAAGTTTCTTATACTTCATACTTTCTTCAAAACCACTGGCTTTTTCCCAAAACAGACCTTCCCAAGTTGGGAAATAAGTTCCTTTAAATAAAGTATGTTCTAAAATTCCTTCAACACCTCCTAAAGCTTGAATCATATCAGTACGATAGTTGTTTAAATTCCATAGTTTTCCATCATGCTTCTGATGAGTCCACCAAAAAGGATTGTGTTTTAATACTTGATATTGTTTAAAATCTTGTCTTACTCTCCATCCTTTATCATAGGCAAGGGTTAATCTATCTTTTTGGAATAAAGTATTTATTCTTGGAATACCTCTGTCCCAAGAGTCTTCTAAATCTTCTAGGGTTAGTCTTCTGTTTTGTGTAGAGGCTTCTTGCCTTTTTAAAGCATACTCAGCCCATACTCTTTGAGAATCAATAAACTCTGATTCCCAACTTTGAATATATCGATAAAGATTAGGAATTAGTTGATCTTCCTCATGACTCATACCAGCTCTATAATGAGTAATACCAGTCTCTGTTTGCTTTGAATATCTTAAATCACTTTGAGGAATAAGAATATGACCCATACTAAGCATACCTAGACCACCAAGCTCCTTGGGAGTGTAAAAGACTACTGGAGGGAATCTAGAAGGCATTTTACTATTTAATCCAATCTTTATTCTTGTTTGAATTTTGTTTTCGCACTTGACTAAAAGATCTAGAACTTGTTCTGTGTTAATAACTGCTTCTCTGAAATAAGTCATTAAACCAATTAAAGTTGTGTTCCATTTATTTGCAATTTTCGTAAAGGTTGTTGATCCACTAGCCATTAAGATTTGTCTAACTCTATTTTCGAATTTCTTCATAGCTTCATCATCAACTCTAAGAATAGATTTAGCTGTAATTTCTTTAGTTGTTTCATTTTGAAGTTTCCATTCTCCATCTTTAAAAGTAAAATCTTCTTTAATTGCTCTACATTTTGGAAGTATTCTTACTTCAAATCCAACCATGTTAAAAAGTAAATTTGGATTGTCTCTAGAGTAAACAGATACAAAAGAATTTTCCCATTCAATTGTCGTTAAGGATCTCGGTAGACGATTTTTTATTTCCCAAAATGTGGCTCTGCCTAAATTTACATCATGTTTCATAAGTCTCATTCTACAATCTCTTGGCCAGCACCTTCTATTATTATAACCCACAATATTTTCATTATTTGGATCTGGATTTTCAGTTAAGTATCTTTGTATAAGATCTTTCGATTCTTCTTGATTAAATCTGAATAGGATAAAGATTTTATCGATATATCTACAATATATTCTTACAGGATGATTAGTTTCTGTTTCAACATCTTTAAATGTCATAAATTCGTTTGGAGAGTTAGGGGGTCCTGCTAGTTCAGTGGCTCTGGTAAGTCCTAAAATGAGTAAATCTAAAATTAATCCGTAATAATGGTAAACAAAAGACCCAAATTGAAGTCCACGGATCATACCGTATGAATTTGTATGAGACATATCTTTATAGGCTATAGTAATATTATTTTTTGTTGTGATATAATCAGCAATATTATGATCTACAATCAATCTAAGTAGCCTGTTCAATAAAGTAAAGTCAACTTTGTCGTATATCTTTTCAAACTTACTTTCTAATAGTACAACACATTCACCTTCAGAGCAATCCCAAATGTTTGTCAAGTTATTTATACCTTGACACCATTTATAAACAAGAAGTGGGGGAGGTTCGGAGTCGGCTGGCTTAACCCAGTTTGGAAATAGATGTCTTTTTTCAGCTTCATACCATAAGTATTGATCAAGATAAGCGTCGGTTATTTTTTCTAATGGTTCAATTTCGTATACTGGAATAAGGAAAGAGTATAAATCCATAAATTGTATACCTACTTCTTTAAATTCTCTGTGTGTAAGTAAATGTCTCTTTACTCTTGATAATGCTTCATGTGGATTATCATAAGCTTGTTCGATTAACCCTAGTTCTTCTCTTTGAGCTTGGTTAAGCCTTGACTTAACTGAGTATGATTCTTTAAGTCTTTCTAAGGCTAATACGAATAATTTCGTGTCATGTTTATAATTTAAAGGAGGGAATGGAATATGAATATATTTTCTACTTTCAAGCCAATGTACCGTTGTTGTGTAGATTGCTACAGCTTCTTCTGGTGAAACATATGGACCATCTTTTAGATAATTATGTTGTCTTTCTTGTTCAGCTTTTAAATACAGTCTTGTCAACCTTCCTAAATTTTTCTTACAAACTGTTTTATCTACTGTAGCTCCTCTTCTAATTCTTTCTCTATTATAATAAGAAGCGTTTGTCCACCAATCAGCTTTAGCTTTAACATATCTAAGAATCATATTTTCAATTGGAGCAGGTAGTCCTGGGACTTTCCAAGGGATATTCGCCTTCCAGCATCTCCATGCTTCTGAACAATGTTGCATAATAGTCTTTGCTTTATTTGCTTTGACTCCTTCAGGCATCATATCACCTATATCATGCATTATTGAAGCTCTTAGTTCTAAATCAAACTGAGATTCAACTCTTTGTTTTGTTACTGTTTTGGCTATTCCTTTGGAATGTCTTCCTTCAAATTGTCTTGCAAGTAAGTTACCTAACCATCTTTCTAATAGAGGTATTATTCCTCTTAGGAAGAAAAGCCATACTCTCCACATGGGTGCCCAGAAACCACAACCGGGACCCTTTCCTACAAGCCCTGTGTTAAATCTGTAGTAAATAACATGCTTTAAATCTTTACACATTCTAACCTGTCTCATAAGTCTATATTTGTATCTATACATTCCCGTAAGCTGACCTACATGGGAAAAAATGTATTGAAGTCCATCAGCAAGTTGGAAAGCGTCAACGTTACCAAGTCGATATTGAACTTGAGAATCTACTAAGAGTTTTGTAAGACGTAAAATTTCTCTGCATAAATGGAAGGCATTTCCAAATCTTGATTTCTTTCTTTCTTTGGTTGTTAAAGTCTTAACTGGCTTAAGATTAAAGTTATAATCTAAATGTAAATAATTCAAATTCTTTCTATGAATCAAAAGATTTAACATGTTATAACCTTGTCTACAAACCTGAATTCCAATTTCAACCCAATCAGTTTCTGTCGTTTGGAAAAATTTAGTGCTTGAGAATGCTTTGAAGACAGATCTTTTATTTAAATCTTTGGGTTTTCTATGATGTAGACTATTTAAGACCCAACATTTTAACAGTTTTTGATAGCTTACTCTTACTTTTACTGGGTAACCTTGAGGACATCTTTCTTTGAACCAGTTTGAAATTAAAGGAATATCAAAGCATCTTCTTGTTTTACCTGATCTTTGATTAAATGGTTTAGGAGCCCATAATAAGGCTATTCCTGATGAGGTATTACTTGTGTAAAGTGGTTCTTCTTCTAAGATAGGAGTAAAGTCAGGAGGTAAAATAAATTCTTCTAACTCGTCTTCGTCAACTTGGGACTCTGATAAGAATTTGTCATATGCTTTATTTTTATCACTTTTATTAGCATTTGCTCTATAAGCTGAAATTGGATTAATTACTTTATCAAACGTAAAGGCAGGTGTCTCGGGATCATCAAACTTAATATAAGCACAAGCAGGTGTATGATATGAGGACATCTTAACTTTTCTTGGTCTATTATTGTAAAGATATGGGAAAGCTATTTTGTACTCTGTTCTGATCATATTTCTAATAATAATCTTGTTAATATCATTAAACTCATTCCAATCTTCATCCTCGTCGTACATGTCTCTATATAAAGGTTCAAACTTAGGTCCACCTGGAATTGCTATATTTAAGGCCTTTGCTGTGAAAAAGGCGTTTAAGTCAAATAGGTAGAAGTAGTTCTTTTCAATTAAATCACTAAGAAGTTGGTTTGCTAATCTAAATAAGTTACTCATAATAGGAAGAGATAATCCCCAGCCCCTAAAAAGTAAATATTAGTTTAATAAATTTAATAATAGTTTAAATAATGATAACATGTCTCGTCCTTCTCGTCTATTAGATTTACGAAAAGATAAAAACTTACTTATAACTTGGTCCGTTTACGAATTTTGTGAACTTTAGTGGTTGGAAGTCGTAGAAAAAATCGAATACGTTGTTATCATCAGTTTCATCTAACTGCATTTGAATCGGATCTAATGGCTCTATTGATAAAATATTATCACCATAATCTAAAGCTGGCTCTTCATCATCAAAAGGTGGGAATCTCATTCTTTTAAAATGTCTTCTATCTCTCTTTTCTCTTCTCATCATAATCCACATCGTTCCCCACTGAGCTATGTAAAGTGGCTCTATAACTTTTGGAACTTCGTCTACAAAAGAAATAGCTCCTGTAATGTGGTAGAGTACTTTAACTGTTCTAATTTGCTCCCATGGCATTGGCATATTTTCTACTAATTTATATATGGCGTGAGGGATATATTTTAATGCTCCTAAATATACTCTTTTGTCTTGTTTGAACTTCTTAGAAGACATATCTCCGTGATCTTTTATTATTTTCCTATAAAATATTAATAAAAAATAATACCTGAGTACTTCACAAGGAAGTTTTTCTTTTTGTCCTTCCACAAATCCAAATTTGCGCTTTTCAGAAAATCTTTTCGTGTTGAATTGTCTCCATTTTTTGGCCTTCTCAATCAATACTTCTTCCGGGAGGATATTGCCCCCCGTCGAATAATTTTGGTAACTAGTAGTTGTACTACTCACTTGGGTGGATTTACCTAAATTTTGATTGCCTCCAATTACTTTATTATTAGTTGTATTCGATACATTCATCACATTAATCATACTCGGGATCATACTCAGGTTCATGTTCGGGTTCATATTCGGTATCGGTGGTTTTTCATTCATTTTCATTTTTTGATTACTTTCTAAAGGTTTACACGTTAAATAATTATTCTTACCAGATATATTACCATTCGAGGTAGTCATCTTTAATATGTTTTAAGATATAATTAATTTTATTATATTAAAAAATTAAATTATTATTCTTTAGATAATTATGCTTAAATTTAAAATTCAAATTAGTATTATAATTTGTATATAGTTTATATACTATAAATACATTTTATTAAATATTATATTATATACAATAATAAATATTACACTATTATACTTTACAGTTAGTTATTAGGATGGTTGCCCTCTCATTTCTTCTAGCAAATATATATCTTGCAAAGTGCTATAATCGTTTGTATCAATTATAATTAATATTTGCTATTCTTAAACATATTTACCCTACTAGGTGAAAACTTTCCGAATTTTGTAAATTTTGTTGTAGAAGGTAAATGAAAAGACTTTAGTGAAGTTACACTTCCGCTCCTAATTAATGAATTATTTGATAAGTTAAAAGGTCTGACTTTAGAGAGTCTAGTACGAGTTTCTTTAAAATCTTTGTAATGTTCATCCATTTTCTTTTTACTAAAAGGAGAGTGTACTCTTATTAATTTATTAAAGAATTTAACATTCTCATTAGAAATTCTCTCATTCTCTTTCTTAATTTTCAAACCAATTGGAGATAGTCTCCCACTAGGTTTTTTTGGTGGCATTAAAAATTTATTAGAAGTACTTCTAGTTGAAATTGATTTAATTTTATTATAAAGCTGTTCATTTCTATAATCTTTTGAGTCCACCGAAGGTCTCAGTGGTCTGCTGTCAAAATTTAAACTAAGTTTATTTGCTAAATTTTGGGTACTTAATGGATTATAATCTATAAATTTTAAATTGTATTTTGATTTTCTATTGTTTATTTCTCGTAAATTATTTTGCAATGATATATCATCTACTAATTTCTTTCTAAATAAATTAAGATCACTTTTGATTGTATTTATTGCAAACATTTATTATAGTTTTATTAATTTTTATTTATAATTAATAATTAAAAGTTATATAAAATATAATAAATTGGAATAAATATTGAAATATATTAATTATATAATAAAAACATTTGATTTAGAATTATAAAAATAGTTTTAATACTATGCAAAAATATTATTTCAGAACATGTCATTATATAATTTATCATAGAATTTTCATTTAACATCTAGTTAAGATTCGTTATTTTGATTGTGTTTTTTTTACCTTCACTTATTATTTGATTTTTACTGATTTTAACAATGCATTTACAAAAAGGGGATATATCATCATAAAGAGTTTTTAAACAATTTCTATTAGTTATATTCCATATTTTAATCGACTTATCATCACTTCTACTTATTATTAAATTTTTACTAAATTTAATCAGATACGAAACCCAATAAGTATGTCCCTTAAGATATTTGATTTTAAGAGGGGACAATTGCCATACTGTAATTGAATGATCTTTACTTCCAGTAACTATAATATTTGAATTAATTTTAGCTATGCTTAATACT
>Ga0100380_10006811_pt1 | contig 11542 bp, 14 predicted proteins | sample CryGeymeta201504_FD_80417 | JGI IMG/M metagenome (GOLD analysis project Ga0100380, IMG submission 80417) | Groundwater microbial communities from Crystal Geyser aquifers in Utah, USA - Crystal Geyser metaG 2015-04 | ecosystem: Environmental > Aquatic > Deep subsurface > Groundwater | place... | reverse complement strand
GGAAAGTTAGCTTTACGCCTGGAAAATTGGAACAGAGCAGGTCAGAGCTATAGCTGGAGGAAGCGATTCAGGAGTTATGAAGATTGTGGGTTGGTAAAAATAAAGAAAATTTCTCGTTATTTCTGCTTAACAAAACATAACAGTTATTGACAACAACTGTCTGACAGTTGAAGACGTCATAGTTGGCTACAATGATGAAATCATAGACATCAAATTTTCCAAAACTGAGCCTTCTGACTATTTTCTCATGATCACCAACAGTGCAAATCCTAAAATTATCAACAAGAATACTCATGCTCTTCACTGTCTCCTTCAAGGACACAAATAAATTGTTCTTTGTGGATAATACTGGCATCCTTGGATTGCAACAGCAGGAAAAGATAAAGTCATCAAATTGTGGAAAATCAACTAAGTCGGAAAGCCTAGACTTGTGGCTAATTACAAAGGTCATGCTGATGATGTCTGTGGAATTGCTCTTATGCGAAAAAGTCATCTTTTGGTTTCTGTTGGAGAAGATAAAACCATCAAAATATGGCCTCTTTGTGATGTAAGCTCCTAGACCATCGAAATCCATTCAGCTCTTGCAACCGTTATGGGGCACTAGAAAACTATCAACGCAGTCAGAGTGTCAGCCAAAGATGAGTTAATTGCAACTTGTTCCCATGACCGCAGCGTTAGAGTTTGGGACAAATAATTGAGAAAGTTATTCACCTTAACAGGACATAGAAGAGGTGTTTGGGATGCTGCCTTCCATGACAAAGAAGCGTTGCTTGTGACTGCAGGTGGAGATGGTATGCTCAAAGGGTGGAGTATGATCGATGGTAGCTGTGTGTGGTCTATGGGTGAAGGAGCAGGTTTGGTTAGATGTCAGTGGATCTATTAACATCAGGTTGTCACTGGTTCAGTTGATGGTGTGCTTAAGTTATGGGACATTCGTAAAAAGACCTCCCTTAGCTATGATAAACATTAAGGCAAAATATGGGCTCTTGAAGTTCACAAGACAGAAAACAACAAGTGTTAGATTGCAACTGGGGCCAATGACTCCATGTATCAGATTTGGATGGATAGCACTTAAGAGACAAGAGCCAGGATCCTCAAGTAAGGATAGCAACAGCAAAAATAGAAGATATTACTTGAACAATACAAATTCAACAAAGAATATTTATAAGCTGCCAAGATAGCCTTTGACAGCAACTATCCTCAAATGCTTATCCAAGTTCTTGAAGAAATGCTTGGAGGGGTCTCTGAAGATAGGACAATCTAGATGGACTAAGATGGGCAAATCATTTAGGAGGAGAATGAAATTGACTAAGAAGAAATGAGATCCAATCTCAAGCAGTTTGTTTAATATGCCTGCCAACAAGATTTTACTCAACTGTTAACCCTTGTCCTCACTATGAACTCAACAGTCAGACATTTCAAAACAGCCCACCGCCTCTTCATCTAAATTCTCAGAATAAACAAAATCAAAGGCTTGCTGAACCTTAATCGCTCATTTGTCCTCACAAATATCAAAGAAGACTTCGACTCAAAGGAATCAGATTTTGAAAAATTCCTTAAGACAATGTTAACCTACAGCGAGAAGCATCACAATCGAATTGAGAAATATATCAGAGGTAGCTACTGGATCGACCATCTGCATCAGTTGCAGAATCCTATCGGCATGTGATTTTTGCTATTTGTCTGACGATGGATTAATTGAAGTATGAATAATTCGGTTAAATTTGTATAATAATGAATCAGACACTTCCCAACAATTTTGCAGATAGGGTACTTGAGCTCGAATCACTTTTGGATGATAATAGGTCTATCGAACTGATCCAAGATCTCAATTAGCTCTACAGGGTATACTCAAGCTTATGCAGATTGCTATCGATTACTATATCCAATTTGACCCCAAAAAAGCACAACATTTCCAAAGAAAAATGACACGGTTACTTGCTGATCCTGACACTTTGACCCTCATTCAGTCAAAATAACCATAAAAAATGACCCTGCTGAGATCGCCCCGACTGGCAACTAAATCGAAAATAAAGGAAGAAGTCCACAAATTCAATATTTGTTCGACGGAATACATCAAAAACATTCTCGAGCAGAGCGAAAAGGCCATGCAGAAGAAATAAAATATCAAATCAAGGGATCTCAACAAGCAAGAGTAGGACCTTAAATACAGAATAATGTTGAAAAAAAGCAAGAGTCAATAAAAAATTAGGCAACTATGCAGTCAATGATCACTTAATCATCAATAATTCTCACTCAACTTTCCTCATACAGTGGAGAATCAATTTCTGCTGATTCCCATGGAGCCACTTTCTCCAAATTAGAAAACCTTTCCATCTTCTTCAGGTATCTCATGCTCTTCTTTAATGCTGAAAAGGGGCCTAAAAGATGTTTATCCTCGGTTTTTATATCATGGTCTATACTATTCCAGCTCTATCGAGGGGGTATTGAACATTTTCGAATTTTATGTTTTTATTCTTCTCTTTTGTGAGAAAGCTTCTTGTTGAGTTAATCCTGATAATTATGTGCGGGGCATTTTTGTATCCTAAACATTGGCTCTATGCTTGGAGGTTAAGGTCTGAACTCCTGGAATTCTTATCTTTCCAGCACTTTTTTCAAATTAGTTTTATGTGGTTCAGCTTGCAATACTCCCTCAGTTTTTATCCGCTTCGGTGATACGTTTTTCGAAGAATTAATTGGTGATTGAGCTGTGAGTTGCCTTCTTTTATGATTTTTCGTTTTGTTCTGCTGACTTACTATATTTTTATTTGCTTTAGTGCTTGGAAAACTTATCTAATGGGCATTTTTTATGTATGTTCTCTGTTTTTCAGACAAGCGCTCCTTTTCATTTCCGATATTGTAACTATTGCGAGTTTTTGTATAGTGAGAGAGTTTTTTATCCATGGATCGGCGATATGCCTCATAGAGATTGGACTTATCTCCATCTTTTTCCTGTTTCATTTTGCCCAGAATCCCCTTTAATCTCTCTCTGAAAGTATCTTTAAAATTGCTTTGTGTATATTCCAGACCCATTCCTTCAAGCTCATAATGGTTGTGATAAATAAATGAAACCTAGCCGTCGAAAATTGTCCTACTTGGTGATTATTCAGTAAGAATTTTTGACTTTCTGAATGGAGACATCTTTGTATGCTTTTTCTATTGAGAATGGGCCTTCGAGATCAAATCGAGAAAACTGTTTATTTTAGATTATTTTATCATTTGATAATAATAGAATAAAGCTCCTTTCGCATACTCTAATTGACCATTATGACCTGCCTTCATAATTTACAATCAAGTAATGTCCTTTTTTATATATCTTTTTTGAAAAGTTTCTATGAGCTGAACCAACATAAAGAATAATGGAAGCCGAAAATCCAACTAATACCCATTTCTTCACTCCTATTGTTAGAAAAATATGTGTCCTGTGCAGAAGAGATATAACATTCTCAGTTCAAATTTTAGCGAGCATTGATGAGGATAGACTTGAACATTTGAACTTCTGTCCTTCTTGTTTCTGTAGTCAAAACAACAAATTTAAGATATACGAATACCAAGTCCTCAATGATCAAACTCAGGAACCTGCTAAACTCTAGGGAATATCTTTGTAAGATATTGGATAGACACTTTGCCAAATAAAAAAGAATGGCATTTAATCAGTCATCAAGAACTCAGAATGCCCTGAATTATGCGAAACTTATGAAAATCTCAATTAAAGCATCTTCAAATAAAGATAAGATATGTATCTTTCTCTTTCTGATAAAAATTATGATCCAGCCAGGTACCAACTTTTCCGTAAGCCAAATATTCCCAACAAAAAACAATTAGAAGCACTGGGGTACTGTTTCGAAAGAAAATAGTTCAACTATTTACCATAATCGATCTATGAGCAAATGCTCGGACGGTATGATTAAGAAGAGGCTTCCAATGACAAGAGTCAAAAAATTATGACAATTCTCTGTAACCAATATGACAAATAGCAGGGGGAGATTTCACAGGTCCAGTAGCATATCATAGATTCTAGCTATCTGCTGCCTCGCAAAGACTCTGGATGCAAAAGAAGAGAGACAAGATAACTCACAAAACTAGTTGCAATGAAAGATCCCATCAAATAATTGTTTCACTGTGCAAACAAGTTCATTCAAAATAACAGAACGCCTACAAATATGAATCTGTTCAATGCTTGGAAGGAAAAAAAGGATGAGAGAGATCATAAGAAGCAAAAGAAAAGATTAAGAAAATAGCAGCAAATGATAAACGATTCGGAATCTAGCTTTCAGAAAGACTAAAGTCATTGTTAAGCGTAAAATGTACAACATAACAGCATTGAAATCATTCATGATATACAAATTGGAACTGAATAAGTCAAAAAGAAAAGAGGGAGGCCAAAAGGGTGGTCACTCAAAGACAAGAAAATGGAATAGACAACAATAGTACTCCAGACCAAAGCAAGTAGCAAAAAGATTCAGCTGAGAGGGAAAAAATAAATGAAACGATTGTCTAAAAGAGTTGTATCTTCTCTCCAGTAGTGAATTTCCGGCTGATATTATTAAAGATTATAATTGACAATCTAATGACTTTTAAATTATCTGTGGGATAGATCACGTATTTTATTTCTAACCAAGAAAGCTATTCAACCCAGATAATGTTCATCGTGGTGTCTCCATCGAACTACTCAAAAAGTATGGAAAAATTCAAGCTCTGTAGTCTCTTCTTCTAACCAACTTCCATGTAAGATTCCTTCCATACAGAAAGGCCTCTTTAATAATCCTAAGGATCACACTCGAAGACGAGAGTTCTATGGAGCCAATTTAAAAGTAGCAAGACAGACAAAAACATTCTGGAAAATCGTACTAATTTTTACACATAGTTATCCAAACACTTTGAAGATTAACTGATCAGATTACTGGCAGCTGCAGGGTTGGTGTCTCTTATTTTGGGTGTCATCGCCGAGGGACTACGCTGGGGATGGGTTGAAGGTTTCTCAATATTTCTAGCAGTTATACTGGTGATAGGAGTGGAGTCGATGGACGATTTTTTTCATTAGAAATAGTTCCAAACAATCAAAGGCGCCTAAACAAAGCAATACGTAAGAGTCTTGAGAGCTGGCAAATTATATGAGATGCCTGCTGAAGATTTGATGGTGGGCGACATAATTGAAATCATGACAAATGATCGGATAGAAGTTGACGGGGTGCTTCTTTCAGGTTAGTAGCTCACTATTGACGAATCATAGATCACAGGATAGGCTACAGAGATAAAGAAGCGAGTACCTCTTACCTATGAAAGACAAGAGGGAGCTGATCCCTTTGTGATGTCTAGCTCAATAGTGATGCATGGTATGGGTATTATGTTGGTGATGGCAGTTGGTCGAAATTCATTTTATGGTAATCTTCTTTCTAAAATTCAAGAGGAACATGTGGACTCTCCACTGAAGCTCAAAATATCAGATCTTTCCAACAGCATCAACGAAAACAGTATGATAATTGGATTTGTAACATTTTTCTCCCTGATTTTCCACTATCTTTATTAGTGCAGTCAGGATGATGAGCCTTTGAATGCTTTCCTGTCTTTTGAAACAATTCATGAAATTGTAGAGGCAATTTTGGTTACTTTTACAATAGATGTAGCCTTGCCTGAATCATTGCCTCTTTCTGTTACTTTTTCACTAGCACATGCTGCAAAATAGCTTCAAAAAGCCAACATTTTCGTTAAAAGATTAAGCGATGCCGAGACCATGGGAGGTATTGATGAGCTGTTGATCACAAAAACAGGTTTTGTGACAAAAAATCTCCTCTCTGTGGCATAAATCTATGTCGAAGATAGAATTACTCCAATCATATCCAGATAAACAATGTCCTAAGACACATGCAGAATCCTCAATTTGGGAATCATCATGAATACAATAGCATGTCCAAAATTTATTGATGAGGTTGGAAAAATGCTTAAAGTGGAACATATAGGCAACAAGACTGAAAGTGCACTTCTGGAAATGGCATATCGAATGGGTTACAACTACGAAAGATTCAGAGTACAGTCAAGAGTCAAAAGAATATACACCAGTGGGTTCTACAAAAAGAGAATGGCAACTATATATCGTGATGAGACTGGCAAATTATATCTTTTTGTTAAAGGATCAACCGCATTTCTGCTTCCCTATTGTTCCTACTACATCAATAAGAACGAACAAATATAATCCATTAACCCTTCAGCAAAAGCTAAAATACAATAGGCTATCAATCATTTCAGTAAATCTAACCTTAGAACGCTCACTCTAGCCTATAAAGAAGTCACCAGCATTCCAAGTAAGTGGAGCCAAGTAGAAAAGAATCTCATCATGATTGCTATTGTTGGAATTAAAGATATTGTTAGGAAAGGAGTCGGGCCTGTGATAGATTCCTGCAAAGATAAAGGAATCAATGTCAGAATGCTTTCGAATTAGGGTCGATACACAGCTATTGGTACTGCTAAAGAAGCAGGTATTCTCAGTCACGATTTTGTTGAAAAATAATTAGACTACACTCTGATAGAAGGATGTGATTTCAGAGATTTAGTCGGAGGAATCGTTAGTAATTCTGAGGAAGGAAAAAAGCAAGCTTTAGATAACTTCAAAGTTATCAAAGATACCCTCAAAATTATTTTTCGGGCTTCCGAATAAGATAAATACCTTCTGGCCTAAGCTCTGAAAAAATGTGGGCATGTTGTTGCGGTTGCAGGAAATGGCACAAATGATAGTGAAGCTATGCGCAAAGCAGACATATCCCTCACCATGGCTGGATCAGCTAATCATGTAGCCAAGTAAGCAGCAGATCTTATTATTTTCGATGATAACTTTTCCTCAATCCTCAAAGCCATAAAATGGGGAAGGCAAGTTTTTCTCAATGTAAAGAAGTTCCTTGTTCTTCAGTTAACAATCAATTTAGTGGCAGCTACAGTCACTCTTTTGGGCGCAGTTTTTCTAGGAGAAGGACCTCTACATCCTCTTCAGATGCTATGGACAAACCTAATTATTTAAATTTTTGGCTCAGTTGTTATCATTCTCTAACCTCCAAGACCTAGTGAGATCATTAAACCATACTCTCGTCGTGATAAAATTCTCACAGTATCTATGTTAAAGATGATATGTTCTCAAACATTAGCACAAGTTATCTTCCTTTCGATCATTCTCTTCCGAAGTCCCCACATTCTGGATATTCCTTCTTCAGTCGAGGTAGAAGAATGGTCAAAAGAAACAGCCGTCCACTACTCAATATTTTTCAACACTTTTGTCATGTTCCAAATATTCAACCAATTCAACGTACGTCAGCTGTCATTCAATAAATTTAATCCATTTTAAGGTCTTCTTCGCAAACCTTTGTTCCTATGTTTTATTGTGACCGCAATGACAGTTCAGATGTTGGCTATGCGTTATGGAGGTCGAATTCTTCATGTGACAGAACTATCTTTCAAGAAAAATTTACTCTGTATCTTAATCGGTTCAACATCTCTCTACTCAAACTTTCTGGTAAAAATGTATATGCCGACTCATTTTTCCTTTTCCAGAGACGGGATGTAGATCGGTTGGCTGAAGATACCATTTCGTAGGAAAATAATCAATAACAACTTATAAAGCTCAGGATAATCAGCAATTGAACAATTGCCAAATTTAGAGTTGATGTCGCTACAATTTTGCTCATTTTTGGTTAAGAAAAAAACCAAAAATAAATTTTACAGCTACCTTGATCCTCTTGAGACTTTGAAATCGTATTAATCTGAGGATTCTGAACAGGAGGAGGTCAATCCTGTATCTCATTGTGGAAATTCATAAAGAAATTCAGAGAGAAATTCAGAAATTGGCTCGAAGTAGAGACAAAATATTTGAATATTTTTATATTGATAATATGTGAATCATAGTTAGTATGCCCTATCAGGATCAAATAGGTGAGCCTTGATCATCCCTTCATGTTTGTCTCTTGAACTGCCAGTATCTTGTCTTTTGGCAATTCTCCATTGTGAGTGTCTACATATTCCTTAATTTGTTGACAGACCTCCTGCATTTGCTGTTTTGCTAGCGGAATATGTCTGATCTCGTTGTCAGTGAGTTCAATCAGGTTATCTTGATAACAATAAAAATACGAAGCTCGTTGGTGATCTTTGATTTATATTTGCTCTCATTCGGTAGATTTTACAAAAAGACAGAAGGTCTTCTCTTCTTTCTGGCCGTCATCTCTTCACCTGGACCTTTTCCCATATCAAGAGATGTAGCAGCCTCAATTTGGCTGATGGCCTCACTTTTGTGCAACTTTGGCTCATCTCCCACAAATTGGGTAGACTTAGCATGCTTGAACTCCGGAGGAGGAGCACTGACATCCAAAAAAAGTTTATTTTTTTTTGGAGTGACTTCAACATAGGGAATGTTCTTTTTGTCAGCAGGTTGTTAACTCAGAAGAAAAGCTTCATCTTCAACCAACTTTAGCATACTGTCAATGGCATAGTCACTCTTGCTTCCAGTTGTCCTTCCGCTGTTGCCGACTTTGAATTTTTAATTGAGTCGAGCTTTCAATTTTTTATGAAGCACCTTTTCCTTTTATCCGTGAAGACCCTTATTTTTATCAAAATTGATCTTTTAGACAACTTTGATGACTGACATAACCTTGTTGTATTGGTTCATTATTTCCGAACCTCTCTGGTGCATGATAAACTTGATTTTGACAAGAAGGAACATGTAGAAGGTTTACCTGATTTGTTTTGACCAGTGATAATATAGCTTAAAGAATATTTGACCCATCAAGAACATGGAAAGTTGATATTTGCCTTCTGGACCGAAATATTCAAAGAAGTTATAGAGAATAATGAGCAGTCTGTTCATAGAAGAGTAGTGATCTCCTTAAATAATAGTTTTTACAACTTTGAAAAAATAATTCTGATTGAAAGTGCTCGGTAACTTCTCCGTTTTCTTTTTGGTAGCCATCTATAGATATTCATCAATTATTTCAAGAGCTATACCCACCTTTTCAAATTCGTATACATTTATTTTGTCACATACTAGAGGTAACATGGGACTTATCATATGCTCATTCTCCAAAAGTTAAATAGATGATCTGATCAGTCCTAGTGAATATTTGGTAATGTCTCTTTCTTTGAGTTCAGTCATGATGACAGATACGATGTTGCTATATCCCTCAATATATTTCCACTTGTCAGCATGTTCAGCCGAATCTTTAGAAAGGCACTCAAACAACATGGATATAAAGTCGTACATTTGTTCATCTCGGTATGACATTTCCATGAACCATCTTTTACTCTTGAAGTTAGAGGTTAGCTCCTTGTTGAGAGCATTCGATCTTTCGTCAGCTTTGAGTTAATCATAAAAATTATTTTTCCAGTTTCCTTTCATTTCAGCAAAGTTGTAGCTGCCAAAGCTAGTCTTAGGCTCTATTTATGTCTGAAAAACTTTCAATTTTTTCTCCATTTCATCATATTTATCTTCATAGTTAATGACCTCAAAGAAGTATTCTCTGAAAAGAGGTATCCTGAAAAAAGCAAAAGCCAGGAAGCCTGATAATTTGCTATTGTCATTGTGGTAGAGTCCATATCCTTTGAGGGCATAGTAGACCAACTTATAAAGAGTATCCTGATACTTAACAGCTACCTCTCTTTTCTTCATCAGAACCTTCCTAGCTTAAGATGTCTTGAACTTTCCTTTGAGACTCAGATTTTATAGATTGAATTAGGTTCTTTTTAGAATGTTGATAATGATTGACCAGCAAGATTAAGAGACGAAAGGATTTTATGTGTGCTCAATGAATGGAAACATCTTCTGGAGCATTCCTATTAAAATATTCTGGTTGTTGATCAAAGATTCATTTTTGTCAGAATCAGCATAGAGAACTTCATTCATGGAGTTTGTCAGTTTATTGCATATTTTTGTGAGAATTCCTAATATTTCAGATTCAACCTTCTCAAAATCGTTTTATTCTGAAGCTTTTTTCAACTTGTTATCAATTTCATCAGAATATTTCCAAAGTTCATGGATAGTCTTGCTGTTACTCTTGATATTTTTATTGAGAGCAGCAGGCCTCATGTTGACGATGCCCTCCTCAGTTCTTGAACAATACTTGCTCTGTTATATAACTTTCTCAGTTATGAGGCATATCTAGACACTGCAACTACCAAAAGGATCAGTATGCTTGTACAATTTATCTGCTAGGCTGACCTTTCTCTTCTCCACATTCAGATCGGGTTTAACCTAGTTGTTCTTTGTGATGAGATGCTCTATGGCGAATTATTTACCCAGCATTTTCCAAACTGGAAATTTAGCCTCACAAATGTAGTTTTCTGTATTTTCCTTCTAATTTGAAGACCATACAATCAACTGGATAAAATATTTTGTCATTTCACTGGAACTGATGTCAAAAGTTAAGGATGGCATTGATGCATCTCCAATCTGAGAACCGCCCTTCTTAGCCCAGCTTATTCCAAAATTATTGGTGTGTCCCTCTTCGGTTGAAGCTGCATGGTGAAGCTTTATCCTTGAAGATTTCCTTCTATTAGCCTTCCTTTCTAGTTCTTAATCTTCGTCGAAGGTTGGGTTTGTGACAGTCTTAGATGTATTAAAAGTATAGCTGGGTGACGACTAGGCCAGAACCTCTTCTTCATGCTAAATGTGATAGTCTATACGAGTGCTTTGATGGTGAAATGACAGGAGCAGGTATCGACACTGTCAAGAGTGTTGATTTTGAGTTCCTTAACGCAAAGGTTCGCCTCAATAATATGTGATATTTTAGCATCGAAGAGGATCCTGAAATTTTCATTATTGAAAGGGATCTGGATGCTATGATGGTAGGGACCATGCACAATCAGGTACAAACTGATCCTCAGTACCTTCACAAAAGGGTGACTGTTATATGCTATCTTAACCGATAACGTTCTCTCCGACAATTGCTGCTCAGTCAAAACCAGCTACAATGTGTTCTCTTGGTTCCACTACATATTAATACACTCACCTTCACTTAAAATCTCTATTTATCGTCAGGTAGTTCTGGATGTTCATATTGCTGGCATACCATGTTTGATTTTTTGAGTTCGATGGCCTCACTTGAATCGATTTCGAACCTTATGCTGACATTTTTCTACATCAAAGAAGAGATACTGAGCGAATAGGCACCAGACAGACATTGGACAACCGGAACACAAATTAATTTTCTATTGTTTTGAGTGGACCATGGGAATGGCCATGTTGCTCGAAGGTGAGGGGAAGATGACTGCGGCTCCTGCCACTGGGTGACGATGTACATGATCCCATATGCTATTTTTATAATAATTCTAAAAAGAGGTTCTATCTATAGCTTATAGTTATTTCAATCCGAATCAATGGCTGTAACAAACTCCTGTCTTCTTAAACTCCTAATATATCCGAGGTCTAAGCATGGTCATAAAGATGGCAATGATAATCTCTATTTGTAAATGATCCACATCTCTTTGATATAACTACTAGATTTGATTATTCTCTATTTTGAATTTAAATGTAAGGGGTTGGGGTTGGGGTTGGGGTTGGGGTTGGGGT
>Ga0100380_10006810_pt1 | contig 11544 bp, 12 predicted proteins | sample CryGeymeta201504_FD_80417 | JGI IMG/M metagenome (GOLD analysis project Ga0100380, IMG submission 80417) | Groundwater microbial communities from Crystal Geyser aquifers in Utah, USA - Crystal Geyser metaG 2015-04 | ecosystem: Environmental > Aquatic > Deep subsurface > Groundwater | place... | reverse complement strand
CTTAGTTTCCAAAGTCTTTTCCATTTTTTAATGTTTTTTTCTCTTTTTATTGCGTAGTTTATATCTTCGTGTGTTTCAAAATAAACTAGTTTTATTAAATTATGTTTTTTAGAAAAACCTTCAATTTCTTTGTTTTTGTGTTGATATATTCTATTTTTTAAATTACTGGTTATGCCTATATACAAAGTTCCATTTCTTTTATTAGTTATTATGTATACAAATGACTGTTTTAACATTTACTTTTTGTACCATGTGGAACTAAAGTAGATATAAAGAAAGGCCTGGGTCCCTGCCTGCGCAGGGATGACGGTGGGTTGCGTGATGACGGTGGGGGTTTATAGAGAATGACGGATTGTAATAAAAAACTATTCCAAAATATCTAAAGGTGCTCCGACTCGAACATAATTAACTCTTGCAAAATCTATAGGTATATTAAAAAGTACTTTATTAAATAAATCATCCTCTGTTGCAAATACCTTATTTACAAGCCCAAAAAGCACAATTTCATTTTCTGGATAAATAATTGGATCATTTTCAGAAACATCTACTTCCTTTGGTAGGATAATTTCATACTGACCTGTTCCCCTTCCAACAACTTCAACCTCGTTACCGTTAGTCAATTTAGCGATACTTGAATTCCCTGAAGCTGAAAATAGTTTTACAGTTGCGAACTCATCTGAAACATCAACAACTTCACCTAAAATAACATTTTGGTAATAAATTTTTTGACCCTCAGTGATAGTTCCTGAGTCATTTGAAATTATAAGATTGTTAAAAGAAGAGAAAGGTGGCTTAAAGACAACTTTTGCAATAATCTCGTTTTCATCCTTATTTGATTGCTTTAACAAACTTTGATATTCAGTTTTCAAAATAATTGAAGAAAGAACTTCGATTTTCAGATTTGAAATCTCCTTTCTTAAATCATCATTTGTATTTTCGAGCTCCTTCTTTGAATCGAAATAAGAAAAGAAATTATTAAATGGTTTTAAAGCAAGGTCTCTTGTTTTAATAATCGGTGAAGAAAATTTCTGCGTCAATAAATGTAGTGGTTGCCATTTAAAATAATTTAGTAGCACAAAGACAGTCAACAGAATCAATATAAAAAATTTGAAACCTTTATTACTATTTCTTCTGCTTCGTTGTATTACCATTTGAAATTATTATAGCAAGTTAGTACTAAGTAGTCAGTCTTTTGTTTCCAATCCTGTCTTATCTTTTTGGTACGATATCCTCCTCTCTTTCCAAAAGAATATCTTTATACTTTTCAGTATTCTCAAGAATAATACCTGTGCCTCTAGCAACAGCTGTTAGAGGTTCATTAGCAACATAAACCTGAATCTCTAATTCTTGATTTAGAAGCTCAGGTAAGCCTTTTATGAGTGCACCACCACCAACAAGATAAATTCCTCTTTTCATAATGTCTGAAAGTATTTCAGGTGGTGTTTCTTCCAAAACTTCTTTTGTCCCCTCGATCAAAGCTTGAATAGAGTGTGCAATAGCTTCTCTAATATCAGTATCAGTTACAACAACTTCTCTTGGTAGTCCTGTAACAAGATCTCTTCCTCGAATTGTTGATTCTTCCGTTTCCTTTCCAGGTAAAACATTTCCAACTGCAATCTTTACTTCTTCCGCAGTCTTTTCTCCAATTAAAATCTTAAATTCATTTCTGATATAACTCATAATATCTTCATTCAATTTATCTCCCGCAATTTTTAGATTTTTTGAACGAACAATACCTCCAAGAGAAATAACTGCTATGTCAGTTGTCCCTCCTCCCATATCAATAATCATATTACCAACTGGTTCATGAACAGGTAATTTAATTCCAATAGCTGCTGCCATAGGTTCTTCTACAATGTGCACTTCTCGTGCTCCTGCATTTAAGGTCGCATCACGAACAGCTCTTGATTCTACGTTTGTAACTTCTGATGGAACTCCAACAACAACTCTTGGTCCAAAATAATTTCTATTTCCCTTTTGTGCTTTATTGATTAAATAGTTCATCATCTCTTCGGTAACTTCAAAATCTGAAATTACACCATCAACAAGAGGTCTGATGGCAATTATATGTCCTGGAGTTCTTCCTATCATGGCCTTCGCTTCGGCTCCAACAGCAACAACCTGTCCTGTTTTTTTATTTAGTGCAACAACTGAAGGTTCGTTGATGATTACTCCTTTGTTTGGAATATAAACAAGCGTATTGGCAGTACCAAGATCAATTCCTATATTTCCAGAGAATAAATTATAAAAATTCCCAACCCTGTTTATCATCCCCTTTATTTGTTTTTTCATATACCCCTAAATCGTAAAGTCACCTTCTACAATATCAAAGAAAGGCTTCTGTGTCATTTCTCCCGTCTTTCTGTCTTTTACTTCGAAATTTCCTTCTTCAATTGATCTTTTTGACACAACCACAGATTTTGGAATACCAATCAAATCTACATCCTTAAACTTTTCACCTGCAGAAATATCTCTATCATCAAACAGTACTTCTATACCATTTGCCTTTAAACCTTCATATATTTTTTGAGCCTCTTCAATTACACTTTCATCATTTTGTAAAATAACTAAATGAACATCAAAAGGAGAAATTTCTTTTGGCCAGACAATTCCTTTTTCATCTGACAAAACTTCTACAATTGTTCCTATCAACCTCCCTACTCCAATCCCGTAACTTCCCATGAATGGAAACTGTTCCTTTCCTTCGACATCCTTAAATTTTAAACCTTCGGCTTCTGCATATTTTTGACCTAGGTTGAAAATGTTTCCAACTTCAACTGTTCTTTTCTCTACTAAATCTTTTTTTTCTAAACCTGCAGCTTTTATATTTTCTTCATCTTCAAACAATTCTTTATTGATAGCGATTTTTTTCTTTGTGTCTAAGTAGATAGTGTCTTCTCCTGCTTCTGTTTCTGTTTGAAATTCATGTGAGAATTTTGAAAATGATCCACCTGATGCGAAAGTATAATGAGTTTTTTCACCAAGTCCGACTCTTTGAAAAATTTTTCTGTAAGCATCAGCCACCAGATCATAATATTTTAATTGTTCTTCTTCAGTCTTGCAAAACGAATACAAATCTTTCATCAAAAATTCTCTACCTCGAAGAATTCCTGATTTTGAACGAAGCTCGTTTCTAAATTTAGTTTGAAATTGATAAACATAGAGAGGTAAATCTTTATAAGAATTAACATGATCCTTTAGCATGTTTGTAATTGACTCTTCATGCGTAAACCCAAGACCAAGATCTGCATCATTTTTTAGTTTTGTCTTAAACCAATTATCAACTTTTTCATCATCCCATCTGTCGGATGCTTTCCAGATTTCTGGATTTTGCAAAGCAGTCATTGAAATTTCTACTCCATCTACAGCTTCAATTTCTTCTTTAATTATTTTTTTTATTTTGTCGAAAACCTTAACTCCAAGCGGTAATAGAGAATAAACTCCAGCCATTTCTTTATGAATAAAACCTGCTCTTATCAATAGTTGTGCATTCCTTGACGTTTCATCCTTTGGTGCTTCCTTTCGTGTCTTTGAGACTAATTTACTCATTTTCATATGTCATTGATTTTAGCAGAAATAATGATAATGTCTAAAGGAACAGAACATTAAAAGATGAAAGAAATTTACGGATACAAGTATACAAGACACCTTCTTTGGATTATTTTCGCTTGGGTATTGTCCTATATGATTACAAGACTTGGGTCCATAACACAGGAAAATCAAAACTTGGATGGCCTTATAAGCTTTTTCTTCTTCGCATTACTACTGTATTTTATTATAGGATCTATCCTAAGTAGAAACAACACGATTGAGAAATACGGCATTCCTTTTACCTGGATTAGACGTTCTGAAAAAATTGTTTACCACATAATTGAAACCGAAAAAGTTTGGATGGACGAGTTGTGGGGTGATTGCTTTAAAGTAAGGTGTAGAGTGTATTCATGCACTGATCTAGAGATCAAAACCAAAAAAGAGGAACAGATAATACTGCTCACGACTAATCCCAGAAGTGATTATTTTAAAATAATAAAGGGTAATGGAAATTATTCCCTAGTCAATTTTTTGAATGAAAAACCAAACCACGACGATCATGGATTAATCTCAAGACCTGAATCTGTATAGCAAAAAGCGGCGACCTTCGGTCGCCGCTTTTTTAATACAATTTAAAACAACTTTCCAATATCTGAAACCGTAATAACAATCATAAGACCAATCAAGATAAGGAACCCAACCAGATTTAATATATTGGCGACTTTTGGATTGATATTTCTTCTCGTTACGACTTCAATCAGGATAAATAGTAACCTACCTCCATCAAGCGCCGGAAAAGGCAAGAGATTCAAGACAGCAAGGTTTATAGAAATAAATGCAGTAAACATAATCACACTAACAAAACCAGATTCGGCAGCATCTCCAACCAATCCAACAATTCCTACTGGACCAGCAACATTTTTTAATTCAGCCTCACCTTTGAAAGCATCAAAAATTAAATCCTTCATTGCTACTGAGATCTCCTTAATAGAATAGCCGGTCATAATAAATCCTTTCCAAACAGAACTAAGGGGTCCGGATTTTGTATTCACAACATCATCAATATAGAAACCAACAACTTTTCCTTCTTCTGTTTCAAGTTTTGATGATATTTCAAAATCACCTTCTGAGGTTTGCAAAACAAAAGGTGCCTCAGTGTTTCTAATTGAATCTAGTGCCTCTATAGAATTATTAAATGAAGTTATGTTTTCTCCTTTTAATAACGCATTCACACTTTCCCCTCCAACAAAACCAGCCCTCTCTGCAGGAGAACCTTCTTGAACAGAAATAATCTGAACTTGAGAATTATCATTGTTTACAAAAGAAAAAGAATCTTTAGGAACTTCAAACCCGATCATAAATGCTCCTGCAAACAAAATCCAAGCAAACAATACATTGAACAAAACTCCTGCAATCAAAACAGATGCTTGTGTTAGTTTTGATTTATTAACAAAAGAATCTTTAGCATCTTTATCTAAAGAGTCTTCGTCTGGGTTTTCTCCAAATATTTTTACATACCCACCAAAAGGAATAAGGTTTAGAGCATATTTTGTACCATTTTTTGTCCAAGAAATAAGTTTTGGAGGAAAACCTACTGCAAACTCATCAACCCTAATTCCACTTTTTTTTGCAACAGAAAAATGCCCAAGTTCATGTACAAAAATAAGTAGACCAAGTATTATTATAAAAATTATTATAGACATTATGCTCTAATTTCCTTCTCCTTCACTGATAATCTTTCGTCAAAAGCTCTAACTTTTTCATCGATCATTTTCTGTATATCATCCTTATGTCTTTTTAGTTCGTCCTTAGAAATTTCTCCGTCCTTTTCTAATTTCTCGAAAGACTTGATAGTATCTCCTCTCTCATTTCGTAATCTAATCTTTGCTTCCTCAATTTTCTTCCCTGCTTGTTTTACAAGTAGTTCTCTGGTCTCAGTAGTCAGATCTGGGAATCGTACTCTTACCCCATCTGAATCTGCAGAAATAGAAACACCTAAATCAGCTTTTGTTATTGCAGATTCAATCGCAGAAATTACCCCCTTGTCCCAAGGAACAATTCTGATACTTTTTGCATCTTCTACGTTTATTGATGCACTCTGATTAATCGGACCTCTTGAACCATATGATTCAACCATTACATCATCAAGCAATGTTACTGTTGCTCTACCTGTTCTAATTGAAGAAAGCTCCTTTTCAAGCCAATCAGAAATTGAATCGAGTTTTGTTTTTAGGATGTTTATATCTGCTGTCATAAAAGCATGATACCAAAAAAAGGAATAAATAAAAAGAACTCCTCTACAGAAAGATATTATAAAGATGCTTGGTCTGAGTTGTAACTAATTTTTGATTTTAATATAATCGTCTTTCCAGCGAAGTCTGGGAATGACGGCGTTTTTTGTAGAACGATATTTTTTATTTAAACATTCAAAGCCACATTTTCTAAAAGAATTTTTAGAGAAGCTCCACTTAAGTTTATATATTTTTTTGCCTCCAGGACTTGTCTTAATGCTTCGAAATCTCTTTTTCTCTCCAATTCAATTTCCAAACCTGATAATAAGTTCACAACATCTTGCTTAGTTTTTTTATCATCCCTAATATCTTTTATAAGAGTTGCAATTGTCTTCATTCGATCACCTATTTTCTTTTTCATAAAAACTCGAGCGTTATCTAAAGAAGATGTTTGTTCTGAACTTAAATCAATAATAGCTACTCTTGAAATTATTGTTTCCAAAAACATATTCTTACTTGGTGCAATTATAAAAAAGTGGGTTCTGTCTTTTGGTTCTTCAAGCATTTTTAAAATAGCATTCTGGGCCTCCCTTGTTATAAAATTAAATGACAACACAAAGACCTGTAAATCGTCTTTTGGTGTTTTCTTTAGGTGTATATCAAAAACTTTTCGTGCATCACCAATTAAAAATTTGTCATATTTTTCATAGAAGAAAAATTCATTAGCTTTTGTTTTTATTTTTAAATTATTTTCAATAGCAAAAAACACATCATCCATAACATCATCAGCATTAGAAATTATCAAATGAGAGTGGTGGAGATGTTCTCTGTTTAATGACTTTAATTTATTCATAACTTTATAATACCAAATCTATTTCAAACCACCCTTCCTTACCCCACAAAACAATCGTCATTCATACAAAGATAGGAACCCAGACCTTTGAAATTACTAACCATAGTTTAAAAAGCATGGATCACAGACTAAATCTGGGATGACATCGGACGGTGAAATAAAACTTGGGTCCCCGGGTCAAGCCCGAGGATGACGTGGGTTTGGCAGGGATGATAGTGGTTTTGTGATGATGACGTCAGAAATTACCTCTTTATAATAATACTCTTCTTATAATTATCTAAATGGTTTAGGGCTATACCAGTACCCTTTGCGACACAGTACAAAGCATCCTTTGCAAGCACTGCCTTCACTCCAGTTTTTCTATACACAAGTTCTGTAAGATTTCTAAGTTGAGAAGACCCACCTGTCATAATAATTCCTTTATCGATAATATCTGAAGCGAGTTCGGGTGGAGTATCTTGTAAAACTTTTTTAATAGCGTTTATCATTTCCTTCAAATCTTTGCCGACCGCCTTTACGATTTCATTTGTACTTATCTCTGTTGACCTTGGTAGACCTGATAGATAGTCTCGTCCCTTAATTGTCATTGTGAGTTCATCTTCCATCAATACGGCTGAACCAACTTTTGTTTTTATCTGCTCTGCAGTCTTATCTCCGATAGCCAAATTAAATGTTTTCTTAATGTAATCGACAATTGATTGATCGATCCTATCTCCTGCACACTTAACAGATGAACAAGAAACTATTCCACCTAATGAGATAACAGCAACATCAGTGGTCCCTCCTCCAATATCAACAATCATATGTCCGTGAGCTTCATGAATCGGAATACCAGCACCAATAGCAGCCAAAATAGGTTCTTTCACTACATAGGCATTTTTTGCTCCGGCTTTTATCGCTGCTTCTACTACCGCTCTTCTTTCTGTTGAGGTAACTCCAGCTGGAACCGAGATCATAACTTCTGGTTTAAAAATACTCCACTTCCCAAGAGCCTTAGAGAAAAAATATCTAAGCATTGCTTCTGTAACTCTGTAGTCTGCGATAACTCCATCTCTCATTGGTCGATATGCAATTATGCTTTCTGGAGTTCTTCCAACCATATCTTTAGCATCATTCCCTACTGCGAGAATTCTGTTATCTATTTCTGAAACAGCTACAACTGAAGGTTCATTTATTACAACTCCTTTTCCTGGAATAAAAACAAGGGTGTTTGCTGTCCCTAAATCTATTCCTAATTTTGGTGTAAAGATTCCCATGTGTCACTTATACTATTCCTTTTTAAGGCTTTTGACAAAATTGACTAAATCAATAAATTATATTACTTTGATAAACAAATGAGTTCCCGAATGAGTTCCCGAAAAAATGATGAGGAAGGTTTCACTTTCCCTCAGATAGCAGGAATTTTTGCCTTACTAATATTGATCATCTTTCTGATCGTTGGGATTGCAAAAATATTACCAGAGAAATTATTTTGAGTCGCAAAGCAAAGCTTTGCGACTCTTTTATATTTACTTTTTTAAAATCAAATAGTACTATCAAAACAGAAAGGACAGGATCATGATCAAGAGATTTTATACACCAAACACTGACAGAAGAATCACTTTGGCAGAATTAATAGTTTTTATCTTAATTTTTGCTGTTATATTTGGATCAATAGTCGCCTGGTTATTTTTGCACAAAAAAGACTCGTTTATTCATAAAACGGGAATTGAAAGCTCTGAACCAAAAGAAAAAATCGAAAACTCCCAATAACCTTGGGGGCTTTTTTTGTATACTAATTCACAAAAGTATGAAAAGATGTTACTAAGAGACTATGAAAGTATTGCAAATTATACCTTTTTATAAAATATTCAAAAAAGATACTTTAAGCTATTTTAGTACAAAAGATGTACCTGTCGGTTCCATTGTAACAATTACCATCAGGAACAAGGATGTAAAAGGTTTAGTTGTATCTGCGAATGACACCAGTGATGAAAAATCAGAGATTAAAAATCAAACGTTCACATTGAAGAAAATCAAAGGCGTTCAAAAAAATACAATACTAGAGCCTGAAGTGATTCAATCTGCGAAAGATTTAGCTGATTATTTTGCAACATCAGCAGGAGCAATCATAAGTTCCATTGTTCCAAAATTCACATTAAATAATTTAGACAAAATAGAGCATGTGAAAATTGAAGAGAACTCATTTGATGACTCAAGGGCTTCTGAAAAATATGTGATTCAAGAATCTGAACCAGAAAGATATTCTAATTACAAAAGACTAACTAGAGAAGAATTTGCGAAGAAAAAATCTGTACTATTTATTTGTCCAACAAAAGAGGATGTGCGTTTTGCATATGAGAAGATGTCAAAAGGTATAGCAGAGAATACTTTTATTTTTCATTCCGGAATCACTCAAAAAGAATTACTGAAAACATGGAACGAAGTAATTAAAAACAAAAAACCAACCTTAATTATTACAACTCCAACCTACATGTCCGTACCAAGAAAAGACATTGGTTCAATTGTAGTCGAAAGAGAGGGTTCGAGAGCATATAGATCTATCCAAGCACCCTATATAGATTATCGAGTATTTGCAGAGAAGTATGCAAAGAATAAAAACATTAGATTCTTTTTGGGTGACCTTGTGCTTCGACTTGAAACACTAGTTAGGCTTGAAGATCAAGAATTTCATGAATTTATTCCTGCAAAATACAGAACACTTACAACAGCAAAAACGAAACTTGTTGATATGTCTGATAGGGAGTTCATAGAGGGCGAGAAATTTGTAATTCTGTCTTCTGATATGAAGAAAATGATTCGTGTTGCACATGAAGAAAACGAGAATACTTTTTTGTTCACCTCAAGAAGAGGACTTTCTCCTACGATTGTATGCATAGACTGTGGAACAATAGTCAGCTGTAATAATTGCAGTGCCCCAATGGTTTTACACGGTAAGGAGCCTACAGAGAAACATAATACTTTTTTATGTCACAGATGTGGTGAAAAAAGATGTGCAGGAGAATTATGTAAAAAGTGTAATGGATGGAGGTTAAAAACTTTAGGAATAGGTAGTCAATTAATTGAGCAGGAAATAAAAAAAGAATTCCCAGATATGAAAGTTTTTGTTCTTGATGGTGATAATGCTAAAACTTCAAAGCAGGCTCATGCAATTGTCGAGGAATTTAATGCAAACCCAGGGTCTCTTATTATAGGAACTGAAATGGCTCTACTCTATTTACGAGATGAAATAGACAATGTAGGAATAGTTTCTATAGATTCAATGTTTTCAAATCCTGATTTTAATATCAACGAAAGAATTATTAATACAATCTCACATACCAAATCAAAGGCCACCAAGAGATTCATGGTTCAAACAAGAAAAGCAGATGAATCAATTTTTAAATACATTATTTCTGGAAACCTAGCAGAATTTTTGAGAATAGAACTTGATGATAGAAAGAAATATAATTACCCACCCTATTCTATTCTTGTAAAAATAATCATTAAGGGTACGGAGGCTGGTGTTGAGAGAGAATTAACTACTCTTCGAGATTTTTTGAAGGAATATGAATTTAGTGAATATCCAATAATAAGAGAAAGTACGAAAACAAAAATTACGAAAGGTGTTCTACTTCGATTCAAGAGAAAAGATTGGCCTAAAAAGGATCTTGTAGAAAAATTAAAACTTTTACCTATTTATTATAAAATTGTAGTAAATACAGAGAACATATTTTAAATATACAGCCACCTCCGTCATCATCCTCCAACACCACCGTCACTCTCCAAAACGCCACTATCGTCCTCACAACACCCTCCGTCATCCTCGGGTTTAACCCGGGGACCCATGTTTTAAATTATTAAAAAGCATGCCTGAGCGCCGTAGCTTTAGCGAAGGCGTGGATCCCAGACTAAATCTGGGAAGACGAGGGTGAATTCTGGATCTCTGCCGGATATTTTTACCCATTAGGTACAGAAATAATTAAAATTAAATATTTTCCTTGTAATTTAGGCTTTTTTTTCATAATCTATAACTAATGAAGAAAATTGTGCAAAAAGATGAAAAGGTTCTTCGTAAAATTTCCAAAGAGGTTCCTGTTTCAGAAATAACATCATCAAAAACTCAAACAGTAATAAAAAATATGTTTGAGTCTCTTGCCAATGAGAGCGATGGCGTAGCGCTCGCCGCACCACAGATCGGAGAATCATTACGAATTTTTGTTATAAGCCCAAAAGCCTTTAACCATGAGGAAAATCACAAACTTATTTATATTAACCCTGTAATAAAGAAAAAATCAAAAGATAAGAAAAAATTAGATGAAGGGTGTCTTTCTTGTAGGTGGTATTACGGTAAAACAAAACGAGCTACAAGAGTTACAATCGAAGCTTATGATGAACACGGAGATAAATTTGTAGCTGAAGGAAAGAAACTAATTGCCCAAATATTTCAACATGAAACAGACCACTTAGATGGAATACTTTTTCTAGATCATGCTACAGACTTAAAAGAAATTGAACCCGAACATGAATAATTTTATTTTTTTTGGAACAGACGACTTCTCGATTGAAGTTTTAAATACTCTCTTAGAAAAAGGTTTTAAACCGCATTCTTGCATTACTCAACCTGACAGACCAAAAGGAAGAAACCTTGTATTGACTGCTCCAGAGATAAAATTATTTTGTCATAAGAATAATATTTTAGTTTTACAACCAGAAATTTTAAACCTAGATACAATTCCGGTTGCGGATTATTTTGTTGTAGCTTCATACGGAAGAATTATCCCAAAAGAAATTGTGGAGTTACCAAGACTAGGGACATTAAATATTCATCCATCTCTTTTACCAAAACATCGTGGAGCAAGTCCTATCGAGGCTGTTATTTTAAATAATGAAAAAGAAACAGGTGTAACTATTATGTTGATGGACGAAAAAATGGACCACGGACCAATT